>Ga0079224_100004963_pt1 | contig 17392 bp, 18 predicted proteins | sample Stecom2015_FD_80414 | JGI IMG/M metagenome (GOLD analysis project Ga0079224, IMG submission 80414) | Agricultural soil microbial communities from Utah to study Nitrogen management - Steer compost 2015 | ecosystem: Environmental > Terrestrial > Soil > Agricultural land | place: USA: Utah...
AGGCCGGGGCGGAACGGTCGCAAAGGCTCGCTTTTTGCGGTGCAACATGAGACAATGACCGGCTGTGCTGCCGAATGCCCGCGTGCCTTCCTCCGTTCGCGGGCAGCGTCATCGAATCCCGGCCCCCACGGCCCCGGTGCGACCGGGACCGGCCCGCGGTTGGCGTCGATGCCATGCGATCCGCCGACCCGTCGCGCCCACCCGCGCGATCCCATCCGCGCATCCACCGGGCAGGGCTTCCCGCGATCCGGCAGGCGGGATGCCCGCGCCCGTCGCGCCAAAGCCGGAACCCATCGATCACCATGACTTCCTTCGACGCCTTCGGGCTCGCCGCTCCCCTGGGCCGCGCGCTTGCCCGCCTCGATATCCACGTGCCGACCCCGATCCAGGCGGCGGCCATTCCCCTCCTGATGTCGGGTAGCGACCTGGTCGCGACCGCTCCCACCGGAACCGGCAAGACCGCCGCCTTCATGCTCCCGGCCCTGCACCGGATCGCGAGCGGCCAGGGCGCGCCGGGGCGGGGCCCCAGGGTGCTCGTGCTTGCGCCGACCCGGGAACTCGCGCAGCAGGTCGATCGCGCGACCCAGGAGCTGGGCCGACTGCTGCCGCGCTTCTCGAGCGTCTGCATCACGGGCGGCGCGTCGTACCAGGTCCAGAATCGCCGGCTGGCCGCGCCGCACGAGGTGCTGGTCGCCACGCCCGGCCGCTTCATCGACCAGCTGCGCGCCGGCCGCATCGACCTCGCGCGCGTGGATACCCTCGTCCTGGACGAGGCCGACCGCATGCTGGACATGGGCTTTGCGGACGACGTCCTGCAGATCGCGGCGGCAGTGCCCGCCGGCCGGCAGACAGTGTGCTTCACGGCCACGCTTTCGCGCGGCGTGCGCCAGCTCGCCGCCGGCCTGCTGCGCGATCCGCAATGGCTCTCGATCGAGCGGGCACACGCCGAACGCACCGCGATCGACGACCACGTCATCTACGTGGACGATGCCGCGCACCGGGACCGCCTGCTGCAGGCTTGCCTGCGCGACGCCGGTCTCGGCCAGGCGATCGTGTTCACGGCGACCAGGCGCCACGCGGAGGAACTCGCCCGGTTCCTGCATCGCGAGGGCTTCGCCGCGGAGGCCCTGCATGGCGACCTCGGCCAGCGCGACCGCAATCGCGCGCTGGAGCGCCTGCGCCGGGGCCAGTGCCGGGTGCTGGTCGCCACCGACGTGGCCGCACGCGGCATCGATGTCGCCACGGTCACGCACGTGATCAACTTCCAGTTGCCGCGCTTCGCCGAGGACTACGTGCATCGGATCGGCCGCACCGGCCGGGCCGGTGCGAGCGGGCAGGCCCTCTCCTTCGTCGGTCGCGAGGATCTCCTCGCGCTGCGTCGCATCGAGCACCTGATCGGCCGGAGCGTCCAGGTAAGCGAGATCGAGGGGCACGAGGCGCGCTTCCGGCCCTCTGGCCGCGAGTCGAAGCGTCCCGTCGGCGGGCGCCGCCACCCGCGAAACGGCGGTCCGGCCGCCCGGCGCGCGCAGGGGCACCGGCCATCGTCGAGGCGCGCCGCGGCGGGCGCTCGCGGACAGGAGTAGATTGATCCCTTTGCGGGAACACCGCGGAGGGGATCATGAAGCTCGCCGAACTGCTCGGCACCGAGCTGCCGCTCGTGCAGTCGCCCATGGCGGGAGTGCAGGGAAGCCGGCTCGCGATCGCGGTCTGCGGGGCGGGCGGGCTCGGCTCGCTGCCGTGCGCCATGCTCTCGCCGGAACGGATTGCCGAGGAGATCCGCGCGATCCGGGCGGCGACGGACCGGCCGTTCAACCTGAACTTCTTCTGTCACGCGACGCCCCGGTTCGATGCCGCGCGCGACGCCCGCTGGCGCGAGTCGCTCGCCGCGGTCCATGCGGAGTTCGGCATCGATCCCGCCAGCCTGGGTACGGGCGCGGGGCGCAATCCCTTCGATGCGACCGCTGCGGAGATCGTCGAGTCGCTGCGCCCGCGGGTGGTGAGCTTCCATTTCGGCTTGCCCGAACCGGCGCTGCTCGCTCGCGTGAAGGCGGCTGGCGCGATCGTCATGGGCTCGGCGACGACGGTCGACGAGGCGCGCTGGCTGGAATCACGCGGCGCCGACGTCATCATCGCGCAAGGACTGGAGGCGGGTGGCCATCGTGGCCATTTCCTTTCGGACGACCTGACCGAGCAGCTCGGGCTGTTCGCGCTCTTGCCCCAGGTCGTGGCGGCCGTGAAGCGGCCCGTCATCGCGGCCGGCGGGATCGCGGATGCGGCCTGCGTTCGTGCCGCGCTGGCGCTCGGAGCGAGCGGCGTGCAGGCGGGGACCGCCTTCCTGCGTACGCCCGAGGCGGACACCGGCCCGCTGCACCGGGCCGCGCTCGCGGGTGACGAGGCGCGCCATACCGCGCTCAGCAACCTGTTCACCGGACGGCCGGCGCGAGGCATCGTCAACCGCTTCCTGCGTGAGCACGGGCCGATGAGCGAGCTCGTGCCGGAGTTCCCCCTCGCGACCGCGGCCTCCGCGCCGCTGCGAGCTGCGGCAGAACGGCGCGGAAGCGGCGACTTTTCCGCCCTGTGGTCCGGGCAGAACGCGAGCGGTGCCCGACCGGTGCCGGCGGCCGAGATCATCCGGGCGCTGGCGGCGGGCCTTCCGGGATAGCGAGTCGGGGCGGGCGTCGTGGGTATCATGGCGTGCCGGCCGGCCGTTCGCGAGGGCGCCGGCCATCACTGCGACCCGGAGACGCCCATGCCGAACCCGCCGCCGCGCGTGGACCCGGTCGATGCCGGGAACGAGGACTGGCTCGCGCTGCGCCTCATGCTCTGGCCGGAATCGAGCCGCGAGGAGCATGTGGCCGAGATGGCGCGCGTGGCGGAGGACCCCTTCCGCTTCGGCCAATTCGTGGCGCGCGATGCCGACGGCGCGCGGCTCGGCTTCGCGGAGGTCTCGCTGCGCACCGACTATGTCAATGGCACGGAATCGTCGCCGGTCGCATTCATCGAGGGCCTGTACGTGCTGCCGCACGCGCGGCGGCAGGGCGTCGCGAGCGCCCTGATGAAGGAGATCGTCGCCTGGGCCCGGGCGCGCGGCTGCCGGGAGCTCGCCTCGGACGCGCTGCTCGAGAACACGGGCAGCCACGCGATGCATGCCGCGCTCGGCTTCACGGAAACCGAACGGGTGGTCTACTTCCGCCGGCTCCTCGACTGAGGCCGGATCACTGCGAGCGCCGCGCCGCCTCGATCGGCACCACCTCCACGACCGTGTCGCCGCGCACGAGCACGAGCCGGTCGTAGCGGTCCACCGTGGGGTCGCAGTGCGGCGGGATGAACTCGATGCGCTCGCCGAGCGCCGGCGGCGGACCCTCCGCGGGCCGGGCGAGGCCGCCATGCTCGTCCCCGTACCAGAAGTAGCGGCAGCCCGCGTAGCGTGGATCGGCGGCGCGCGGCAGGGGGCCGTCCGTCGCGAACGCCTTCAGCCCGGCATCCACGGTGACATGGGACGCGGCATTGATGCTCACGACCCGGGCCTGGACGAACAGGCTCTGCTCGTACTGGCCGTCGGCGTCCTCGTCCAGCGCATCGCGATACTGCGAGTCCATGAAGACGTAGGAGCCGGGCTGGACCTCCGTGAGCACCCCGAGTTCGGCATCCGCCGCAAAGCTGCCTGTTCCGCCGCCGGTCACCCAGTCCACCGGATGTCCGGCCTCGCGCAGTGCGCGCACGACCGTCGAGAGGCGCTCCATGCCGGCCGACACGGCGGCCCGGCGCTTCCCGAGGCCCGCGATATGCTGCCAGTGCCCGCCATAGCCCTGCACGCCGGCGAACCGCAGGACCCCCGTCCGGACGATGGCGTCGGCCAGCACGATCGCATCGGCCGTCGATGCGACGCCGGTGCGCGCCAGCCCCACGTCCACATCGACCAGGACGGGCAGTGGCGAGCTCGCGCCGGCGCACGCAAGGGCCAGTTCGCGCGCCTGCTCCGGATGGTCGAGCACCACGGCGAGTCCCGGGTGCTCGCGCGCAAGCGCGGCGACGCGGCGCGCCTGGTCGCCACCGACGATGGGCGAGGTGAGCAGGATGGGCCCGATACCCGCGGCCGCGAGCGCCTCGGCCTCGCCGATCTTGGCGCAGCAGATCCCGACCGCCCCCGCCTCGAGCTGTCGTCGCGCGATCGCGGCGCACTTGTGGCTCTTCGCATGTGGACGCAGCGCCAGCCCGGTCGCGCGGACCCGGGCTGCCATGCGAGCGATGTTGGCCTCGAGTCGGTCGAGCTCGGCGAGGAGCACCGGGGTGGGAAGCCGTCGGCGTGAACCCGGCTGGCCGACGAACGACGCGAGCAGCGTGTCGACGGGATGACGATGGGGCGGGGATTCTTCGGTCATGATCGGGTCTCCAGCGCCGTATCCTGCCACGTCATGACCCCCGCATCGAACGACGGCCCGCTCGCCTGCCAGAAGGCGCTCTTTTCGCTCGATCCCGAGGATTGCTGGCTCGACTCCGCCTACATGGGTCCCTTGCCCGATCCGGTGCGCAGGGCCGGCGTCGCGGCGCTGGAGCGGCGCGCGTTCCCGGTCGACATCACCCCGTCCGACTTCTTCGCGCCCGCCGAGCGCGTGAGGACGATGCTCGGCCACCTGGTTGGCGCCGATCCGGAGCGGATCGCCTTCGTCACGACCGCGGCCAGCGGGTTCGCCCTGCTGGAGAGGAACCTCCGTCCGAAGGCCGGCGCGAACGTCGTGCTGCTGGGCGACCAGTTCCCGAGCAACGTGTATCCATGGCGGCGCTGGCGCGCCCATGGCGTCGAGCTGCGCATGGTGCCGCCACCCGATGGGCCCGTGCGCGCCAGCGGGGCCGGGCCGGGACGGGCGGCGCGCTGGAACGCTGCGGTCGTCGCGGCGGTCGACGAGCGCACGATGCTGGTCTCGATCGAACAGGCCCACTGGACCGACGGGACCCTGTTCGACCTCGCCCGCATCGGGGCTCGCTGCCGGGAGGTGGGCGCGGTCTTCGCAGTGGACGCCACCCAGACCGCGGGCGCCATGCCCATCGACGTCGATGCGCTCGGCATCGATGCGCTCGTCGTGCACTGCTACAAGAGCATGCTCGCATCCTACGGGCTGGGCTTCGTCGCGCTGTCCGGGCGATTCGCGGACGGCGAGCCGCTGGAGGAGGGCTGGCTCGTGCGCGCCGGGAGCGAGGACTTCGCCGGCCTCGTGGACTACCAGGATGCCTACGCTGCCGGCATGCGCCGCTTCGACACCAGCCTGCGCAGCAACGGCATGCTGATCGACATGCTGGCCGCCGCCTGCGAGCTGCTGCTCGAATGGCGGCCCGAGCGGATCCGGGCCTACCTGCTCGGCATCGAGGCCGGCTTCGCCGACCGGCTCGCCGCGAGCGGATTCGCAGTTGCCGCGCCGGACGATCGAGCCGCCAATCTCTTCGGCGTGCAGCTGCCGCCGGGCCTGTCGCCGGGCGCGGTGCGTGACGCGCTGGCGGCGAGGCGGATTCGGGTTTCCGTGCGCGGGCAGGCGGTGCGGGTGGCCCCGCACGTCTTCAACGACGATGCCGATCTCGCCCGCCTCGCCACGGCGCTCGAGTCGCTCGTCCGTTAGCCGGCCCTCCGGCCCCGGTCGCGCTATCCTTCGGCTGCGCCGCCCGCGACGGGCGGTGGATCCATCAACCACCGGGAGACAGTCCATGAACGATCGCGTCCGCATCGATGTCGCCGATGGCGTCGCCGACGTGCGCATGGTGCGCGCCGACAAGCTGAACGCCCTCGACGATCCCATGTTCGATGCGCTCGTCGAAGCGGGCCGCGCGGTCGCGGCCAACCCCGAAGTGCGCTGCGTCGTGCTCTCGGGCGAGGGCCGCGCCTTCTGCGCGGGCATCGACCTCGAGCGGCTCGCCAACCGGGCGGCCGGCAAGCCTGCCGACCCGCCGCTCGAGCGGCTGGCGGAGCGGACGCACGGCGTGGCGAACAAGCCCCAGTACGCCGCCTGGGTGTGGCACGAAATGCCGGTACCGGTCATCGCGGCCGTGCACGGCGTGGCCTTCGGCGGCGGGTTCCAGATCATGCTCGGCGCCGACATGCGCTACATCCATCCGGAAACGAAGCTGTCGATCATGGAGATCCGCTGGGGCCTCGTTCCCGACATGGCCGGCACGGTGCTGATGCGCCGGCTCGCCCGCGACGACGTGCTCCGCGAGCTGACCTACACCGGCCGAGTCTTCTCCGGCGAGGAGGCCCTGGCTTACGGTTTCGCCACGCGGGTCTGTCCCGATCCCTACGAGGCGGCCCATGCCACCGCCCGCGAGATCGCCGGAAAGAGCCCGCACGCGATCGAGGCGGCCAAGCGCATCTGGAATGCCGAGTGCGCGAACGCACGCGAGGCGCTCGTGCTCGAGTCCGTCGAGCAGATGAAGCTCCTCGGTTCGCCCAACCAGCGCGAGACCGTGGCGGCGCACCGCGAGAAGCGGGCGCCCGTGTTCCAGCCCGCGCGCTGAGGCCCCGACTGCGACGGGCCCGGCCTCGATGCCGGGCCCGCGATTTGCTCCTGCCCTTGCTTGGTCGGACCAGCCGACCCGCGGCCGCCGGCGGTCACCATGCGAGACGATCCATGGGGCATGCCCGCCACGGTCGTGCGCCATGTCATTCGATCCAGGAGCACAATGTTGGAAGCCATCGTCCATGGACGAGCCCCCATGCGAAGCCGCGGCGGGTTGCATACGCTGGTGCTGGATTCGCTGTCGGACCCGGTCGCGATCCTCGATGCCAGGGGCACGATCGTCGACCTGAATGCCGCATGGCTGCGCTTTGCCCGCCTCGCCGCCGTTCCTGCGTCGTTCACCCGGCCCGGCGGCTCCTACCTGGACCTCTTGATCGCATCGGGCGTGCGCGGCGACCCGCATGTCGCGGACGCTGCCCGCGGCCTCCTCGCGCTGCTCGCCGGCACGCGTCACGAGTTGCGCATGGATTACCCGGCCGGGGACGCGCGCGCGCCTCGCTGGCTGTTGATGCGCGCCGGCCCGCTCGACGAGCCGTCGGGCCTGTTCGTCGTCTCCCAGGTCGATATCACCGAGCGGCGGCGCGCCGAGGAAGAGGCCTGGCGGCTGGCGCACCGGGACTGCCTGACGGGCCTCGCGAACCGCCGCCATTTCGACGAGCGGCTGGCGGCCGAGGTGCGCCGCTGCCTGCGCCACGGCTCGCCGATCAGCCTCGTCGAGATCGACGTGGATTCTTTCAAGGCCTACAACGACGGCCACGGGCATGTCGCCGGCGACCACTGCCTCCGGCGCATCGCGTCGGTCATCGCGCATCATGCCCGGCGGCCCGGCGACCTCGCCGCCCGCCTGGGTGGCGACGAGTTCGCGCTGGTGCTGGCGGACACCGGATACGAGGCCACCGGCCGCATCGCGCGCGAGTTGCGCCAGGAGGTCGAGGACCTCGGGCTGCGCCTCGATTCCGGCGCCCCGGTCACCGTCAGCGTGGGCGCCGCGACGAGCGAGTCGCCGTCGACGGCCGCGCCGCAGGCGCTGTTCGCACTGGCGGACCGGGCGCTCTACCAGGCCAAGCGCGAGGGGCGCAACAGGGTGGTCCAGCTGCGCGTTCCGGGCGGCTCCACCCGTCGCCCCGGCCGCGGTCGCTGCGAGAGGACCGCGATCATGCCCTGATCGGTTTGCCTATACTGCTGGCGCCACGCCAGCAAGGGAGCGACCGACCATGAACCATGCCCAGCACGCAACGCGCCACGGCCGACGACGCTTCGCCGCCGCCTGCCTGGTCGCCGGCGCATTCGGGGCCCGCGCGGCGCGTCCCGCGATCGCGGCGAGCGCCTCGCGCGATCCGGACGGTGCGCTTCTCGCCCGGGTCATCGAGGGGGCTCACCGTCGCCCCGAAGCACGGTCGCGGGATGCAGCGCGCCATCCCTTCGAGACGCTTCGCTTCTTCGGCATCCGTCCGGACATGACGGTGGTCGAGATCGCGCCGGGGGCGGGCTGGTATACCGAGATCCTGGCACCCTACCTCCGGGAGCATGGCCGGCTGTATGCGGCGCATTACGCGCGCGACGCGGGCAGCGACTACCAGCGTCGGTCGCGCGAGCGCTTCGATGCGAAGCTCGCCGCCGACCCCGCGCTCTACGACCGGGTGGTGGTGGGCGAGCAGCCGGACCCCGGCCACGGCTTTCGCGGTATCGCGCCGCCCGGCGGGGCCGACATGGTGCTGACCTTCCGCAACCTGCACAACTGGATGAAGGCCGGTCACCTCGACCAGACCCTGCGCGCCTTCCGCGACGTGCTGCGTCCGGGCGGCGCCCTCGGCATCACCGAGCATCGCGCGGCGCCCGGCACGTCCATCGGCGCGATGATCGAGACGGGATACGTCACGGAGGCGTTCGTCATCGAGCGCCTGCGTGCGGCGGGTTTCAAGCTCGAGGCGAGCAGCGGGATCAATGCCAACCCGAAGGACACCAGGGACCATCCGCACGGCGTCTGGTCGCTGCCGCCGAGCCTTCGCGGCAAGGAGGTCGATCGCGAGCGCTTCCTCGCCATCGGGGAGTCCGACCGGATGACGCTGCGCTTCCGGAGGGCCTGACCGCGCGCGCACCGTGGTCTATCGGGCACGGTTCATGCACCGGGATGCCGTGGCCACGGCGCAATGACGGACCGGCATGAATCGAACGGGCGTCCGGCAACCTGCCTGGCCCCTTCTCCCGATGCAGGCCGTTGGAGCGCATATTCGGTGCCGATCCGAGACCGCAGCGCATTGCACACGCTGGTGATCGATTCGCTCGCCGAGCAGATCGCCATCATCGACCGCGATGCGCGAATCGTCGATGTCAATGCCGCCTGGCGCCATTTCGCGCGCGAGAACAGGCTCGCGCCCGAACTGCTCGATGCCGGCAGCAGCTACCTCGATCTCCTGGAGGCGACGAGCGCCGTCGGCGGGAGGCAGGCCACCGAGGCGGCGCGGGGGGTCCTCAAGGTCCTCGGCGGCCGGCAGGCCTCGCTGCGCATCGAGTATCCGATGCGGGCCGGGGATCGCGAGCGATGGTACGTCATGCGCGTCACCCGCCTCGAGAACACCCGGCGCCTGCTGTTCGTCTGCTCCCACTTTGACATCACCGAGCGCCGGCATGCCGAGGAGGAGGCACTGCACCTGTCCCGCCACGATTCGCTCACCGGGCTCGCCAATCGGCGCCACTTCGAGGAGGTGCTGGCGAGCGAGGTGCGTCGGGCGATCCGCCGGCGCATGCCGGTGAGCCTCATCGCGGTCGACGTGGACTACTTCAAGGAGTTCAACGACTGGCACGGCCATGTCGCGGGCGACGAATGCCTCGTGAGCGTGGCCGAGATCCTGGCGCGATTCGCCCGCCGGCCGGGCGACCTTGCGGCGCGGCTCGGTGGCGACGAGTTCGCCGTGGTGCTCGGCGAGACGGATGCCGACATCACCCTGCGTTTCGCGGAAGGCATTCGCGAGGCGGTCGAGGGCCTTGGCATGACGCACGGAGAGGCCAATGCGCCGGTCACGGTCAGCATCGGTGCCGCGACCCTTCGCTCGCAGGGGCGCCACTCCGAACGATCGCTGTTCGCGGCGGCCGACCGCACCCTGTATCGCGCGAAGAGCGCGGGACGGAACCGGGTCGAGCACGAGCAAGTCGACGACAGCACCGACCCCGAGCCGGACGTCCGCTAGGTCGGGCCCGCGGCCCGGAAGGCGGCGACAGTCGCCGCGGGCCCGCCGGTGCCGACGGGCCCCTTGTCCGCACCTTCCCTGCGGTGGCATGCTGGCAGCCGGGTGCCGTCGAGCACCTCGGCGCGAGCCGGTCCCGTTGGCCCGGCCCGCCACCACGGAGACGAGCCATGCCGATGACCCGCAACGAGACGGATCACGACGCGCAAGTTCGGGCCCTCACCGAGCTCAATCGCCAGTACGTGCGCGCGATCGACCAGGCCGACACGGCATGGTTCGAGGCGCACCTCTCGCCCGACTTCATGAACATGAACCCCGACGGCGCGCTGCTCGATCGCGCCCAGTTCATCGCACAGGTCGGGCGCGGCTCGATGGTGCGCCAGCTTCGCGAGCAGCATGTGCGCATCCGCCTGCTGGGCGACTTCGCCTTCATCCATGCCCGCACGACCTTCATCAGGGCCGACGGCCAGCCGGGAGGCGGCTGCTATACCGACGTCTGGCGCCGCGAGGGCGGCCGCTGGGCCTGCGTCAGCGCGCACGTCAACCGCGGCTGAGGGGAAGGGGAGGCCGAACGGGGCGGCCTTCCTCATGTTGCGATGCGAGATGACGCGTGGCGACGAGAGCTTTGACGCAGGCCCGATTTCCATAGAACAATCGCGGGCAGAACAACCCGGGTCCTTCGAACCCGGTCCTGCCCGGCCGCAACCGACGGCCGGCAACACTGGAGGAGGTACGCAATGAATCGTCGCGCTCTCGCACGTGCAGTCGGTGGCCTGCTGCTTTCCGCGGCCGTGGCCCTTCCGGTCTCGGCGGCCAACATCACCCTGAAGGCTTCGCACCAGTTCCCCGGCGGCAAGGGCGACGTTCGCGACGAGATGGTCCAGATCATCGCGCGCGAGGTCGCGGCGGCCGATGTCGGCCTCGAGATCAAGGTCTATCCCGGCTCCAGCCTCGTCAAGCCCAGGGAGCAGTGGAAGGCGATGCTGAGCGGCCAGATCGACATCACGGCCTTCCCGCTCGACTACGCCTCCGGCATCCATCCCCAGTTCGGCGCCACGCTCATGCCCGGCCTCGTGAAGAACCACGAGCATGCCCGCCGCATCAACGAGTCGCCGTTCATGCAGGACATCAAGCAGATCATCGAGTCCGACGGCGTCATCGTGCTCGCCGACGCCTGGCTCGCGGGCGCGTTCGGGGGCAAGGAGAAGTGCATCCGCCGGCCCGAGGACGCCAGGGGGCTCAAGGTCCGCTCGGCGGGCGCGACCTTCTCGCAGATGTGGGCGGGCGCCGGTGCTTCCATCGTGTCGATCCCGTCCAGCGAGGTGTACAACGCCCTGCAGCAGGGCATCGCCCAGGGCACCGACACCTCGTCGGGCAGCTTCGTCTCCTTCCGCCTCTACGAGCAGCTGAAGTGCCTCACCGCGCCCGGCGAGAATGCGCTGTGGTTCATGTACGAGCCGGTCCTGATGTCCAAGCGCAGCTTCGACAAGCTCGACGACAGGCAGAAGGAGGCCCTGCGCGCCGCATCGGCCAAGGCGCAGGCCTACTTCGAGGCGGAGTCGAAGAAGCTCGACGATCGCATGGTCGAGGTCTTCAGGCAGAACGGGGTCGAGGTCGTGGAGATGACCGCGGAAGAGGCGGACGCCTGGCGCGAGGTCGCCAGGCAGACTTCGTACGCCGAGTTCGCCAAGGCCGTCCCGGGCGGCAAGGAACTGATCGACAAGGCCCTGAGTGTCAAGTAAGCCCGGGCACCGCGCGCCGCCGCGCTGGGTGGCGGCGCTGCACGCCCTGTCGCGCTGGCTCGGTTACTTTGCGGCGGGCCTGCTGGTCCTCTCGGTCCTCGTCATCTGCCACATGGTGTTCGTGCGGGCGGTGCTCGGCGAATCCTCCATCTGGCAGACCGAGTTCGTCACCTATTCCGTGATCGCCGCGACCTTCCTGGGCGCACCCTACATCCAGCTCACCCGCGGCCATGTGAACGTGGACATCGTGGTCCTGGCCGCGGGTCGTTCCGCGAAGAAGTGGCTCGCGGTGATCGGCAACCTGGTCGCTCTCGCGTTCTGCGGGCTGTTCCTGTATGCCGCCGTCCCATGGTGGTACGAGGTGTTCGTGACCGGCGAGACCACGGCCTCCATGTGGCGGGCGAGGCTCTGGATCCCCTACCTGTCGGTCCCCGTCGGGCTCGCCGTCCTGTGCCTGCAACTTGCCGCCGAGGTGTGGCAAGTGCTCACCGGGCGTGCGGAACCCTTCGGAATGGAGGAAGCGTCGGCGTGAGTCCGATCCTCATCGGCTTGCTGGTTCTCGTCGCGACCCTTGCCGTTCTTGCCACCGGCCTGCCGATCGCCTTCGGCCTGGGCGCGGTCGCCCTGTTCTTCATGTTGGTGTTCGACGGCTGGACGAGCGTCCACTACATGACCGACACCATCTTCGCAGGGCTGGACGACTTCACGCTGGTGTCGCTGCCGATGTTCGTGCTGATGGGCGCCGCGGTGGCGTCCTCGCGCGCAGGCAGCGATCTCTACGAGGTGCTGTCGCGCTGGCTGCACCGGGTGCCGGGCTCGCTCGTGATCAGCAACATCGGGGCATGCGCCCTGTTCTCGGCGCTGACGGGATCGTCGCCTGCCACCTGCGCGGCGATCGGCAAGATGGGTATCCCCGAGATGCGCCGCCGCGGATACGACGCTGACCTGGCGACCGGTGCGATCGCCGCCGGCGGCACGCTCGGCATCCTCATCCCGCCGAGCATCACGATGATCCTCTACGGGATCGCCTCGGAGACCTCGATCGGTCGCCTGTTCATCGCGGGCGTATTCCCGGGCCTGCTCCTGGTCGGCCTTTTCATCCTGTGGGCCCTGTTCATCAGCTGGAAGCGGGGCACGAAGCTCGTCGATGCCGGCCGCATCTACTCGCTGCGCGAGAAGCTGGAGCTCATGCCGCGCGTATTGCCGTTCCTGGTGGTCATCTTCGGGGTCGTCTATGCGCTCTACGGCGGCATCGCCACGCCGTCGGAAGCCTCCGGCGTGGGCGCCGCGCTCTGCCTCGCGATGGTGATCGTCATCTACCGTGTCTGGAAGCCCGCCGACCTGTGGGCGATCGTCCGGGACGGCCTGCGCGAATCGGGGATGCTGCTGCTGATCATCGGCACCTCGATCCTTTTCGGCTACATGATGTCCTCGCTGCTGGTCACCCAGACCATCGCGGAGGCGATCGCCGCGATGGAGGTCAATCGCTGGGTCATCATGCTGGCAATCAACATCATGCTGCTCGTGGCTGGCTGCTTCCTGCCTCCCGCCGCGATCATCCTGATGACCACGCCGATCCTGATGCCGGTGATCGAATCCGCCGGCTTCGACCCGATCTGGTTCGGCGTCATCCTGACGATCAACATGGAACTCGGCCTGATCACGCCGCCCGTCGGCCTGAACCTTTTCGTGATCAATGCGATCACGCCGGACGTCAAGCTGCCCACCATCCTCAAGGGCGCGCTGCCCTTCATGGGTTGCATGATCCTGGCGATCGTGATCATCAGCATCTTTCCCGGCATCGCGACCTGGCTGCCGACGAAGATGATGGGGCCCTGAGGGGGTCGGACTAGGCGCTCCCCGGCGCCGGGCCGAGCGCCCAGGGCGCGGGCGTGGCGAGCCGGTTGATCCGGTCGAGGCCGGTCGATCCGGGCGGACGATGGGGTTCGGCCGGCGTCGAGATCGAGGCGAGGGCGCGCAGGGCATTGTCGCGCCCCCCGCGTACGGCGATGTCGCCCAGCGTGACGATGCCCACCAGCTTGTTGTCCGCGTCGATCACCGGCAGCCGGCGGATCTGCAGCTGCTGCATGACGGCGGACGCCTGTTCGATCGGGTCGGTGTCGAAGCAGAACTTGGGAGCCACCGTCATCACCTCGGCGACCGGGGTGCCCCGTGGGTCGAGCGCGTCGGCGACGGCCCGGACCGTGATGTCGCGATCGGTCACGACGCCGACGAGACGCGCGCCGTCGCAGACGGGGAGGGATCCGATGTTCAGGTTCTTCATCAGGCTTGCCGCCCGCTGAAGGGATTCCCGGGGCCCGATCGTCGTCACGCCGCTCGTCATCACGTCGCAGACGCGCCGTGTCATCGACTGGCTCCTTGCTCATGGCGATGAGAGAATGGGCGGCGACAGCCGCCCGTCGGACAGGAGGCTGCGCAAATTCCGTACCCGGTGGCCCGCCCGCCGCGGGGGCCACCGGCAACCCTGGATCCACGACATGGAGGCCGCCAGATGGCCGAGTCCCGGGCTGTTCGCCAGCCGCGCGCGGTGCCTACGCCGCGCATTCCTTCGTACATCGCCGATGACCATGCGGGACCGTGGGACACGTTCCTCGCCCAGGTGGACCGCGTGCTTCCGCACATCGGGAACCTGGCCCGCTGGGCCGATACCCTGCGGCGCCCGAAGCGATTCATCGTGGTGGACGTGCCGCTGCGGCGCGACGACGGCAGCATCGTCCACTTCGAGGGCTACCGGGTGCATCACAACGTCTCGCGGGGGCCGGGCAAGGGCGGCCTGCGCTTCCATCCGGACGTCACGCTTGCCGAGACGATGGCGCTCGCTGGCTGGATGACCATCAAGACGGCCGCCGTCAACGTCCCGTTCGGCGGCGCCAAGGGCGCCGTACGGATCGATCCGTCGTGCTTCAGCCTTGCCGAGATCGAGCGGGTCACCCGACGCTACACCAGCGAGATCGGGGTCATGATCGGCCCGGAGATGGATATCCCGGCGCCGGACGTGAACACCGACGAGCGGGTGATGGCGTGGATCATGGACACGTACTCCATGAACGTGGGAACGAGCACGCCGCGGGTGGTGACCGGCAAGCCGGTGTCGCTCGGCGGCAGCCTCGGCAGGCGCGAAGCCACCGGCCGGGGCTGCGTGATCGTGGCCCGTGAGGCATTGCGGCGCCTGGGGCGCGAGATCGCCGGCACGCGCGTCGCGGTGCAGGGGTTCGGCAATGTCGGCGGAACCGCGGCCCGGCTGCTCGCCGCGCAGGGCGCCCGCATCGTGGCCGTGCAGGACATCGGCGGTTCGATCGTGAACGAGGCGGGCATCGATCCAGTGGCGCTCGGTGCGCACCTCGCCGCCGGCGAACGCATCGACGCCTTCCCGGGAGCGACGTCCGTTTCGGCGGACGACTTCTGGGGCGTGGAGTGCGACCTGCTCCTGCCCGCCGCCCTGTCGAACCAGATCACCGCCGCCAATGCCGGGCGGATTCGCGCGAGCATCGTCCTCGAGGGCGCGAACGGACCGACGACGGAGCAGGCCGAGGACATCCTCGCCGATCGCGGCATCCTGGTTCTGCCCGACGTCATCGCCAATGCCGGCGGGGTCATCGTCAGCTACTTCGAGTGGGTGCAGAACGCGTCCAGCTTCGCGTGGACCGAGGATGCGGTGAACGCGCGGCTCGACCGCATCCTGAGCGACGCGTTCGCGGTGATCTGGCGCGAGGCCCACGAGCGGAAGATTCCCCTGCGTACCGCCGCCTTCGTCATCGCGTGCAGCCGCATCCTCGAAGCGCGCGACATGCGTGGGCTGTACCCCTGAGGGCCACGGGTCATCCGGTCATGCCGTGGGCACCGCTCTTGCACCGACGTGGAGTACGCGAGATCGCGTCAACGGTCCTGGAGGTGCAGCATGGACAAGAGCAGGGAACCCACCGCATTCGGCGTCTTCAAGCCGGTCGGCCACGTCGTGGCGTCCTTCCCGCCCGACGTCGAGATCGAGCCGGTGGCCGGGGAGCTCGAGTCGCTCGGCATCGAAGTCACGCGCTATAGCGCCGAGGAGATGTGCGCCCAGATCGATCGGGACCTGGAGCGCGCGGGATTCCTCGCGAACATCGGGCAGGAGCTCAATCTGGTCAAGGCCCATCGGGCGCTGGCGGAGGAAGGCTACAACTGGCTGGTCGTCAGGGCGCGGGACCATGGACAGGCGAGCGACGTCGCGGCGATCTGCGACCGGGCGGGCGCCGAACGCGCGCAGTACTATGGACACCTGATCGTCGAGGAGCTGATCCAGCACGGAGGCTCCCGCAAGCAGCGGCCCGAATCCCCGCATGCGGGGCTCGATTCCGAGACACCGTCCGGGCAGGAGAAGGAACGCGCCCTGCGTCCTCCCGAACCCCCTTCGAGGAATCCATGATGACCATCGAGCGGAACCCGGTCGGCGTCCTCCTGCGCAATCTCGCCCGGATGCACCGGCCCGAGCCGACGCCGGAGGTGCCTGGCGAGCCCAGGCCCGGTCCGCCGCCGGATCCCACGCAGCCCGAACCGGCCCCGCCGGAGATCGACGAGCCGCCGCCCACCGAGATCCCGTCGCCGATCGAGGAGCCGCCGGCTGCGCCTCCGCCCCGCCTGTAGCGGACGCCGGCCGCCGTCACTCGGGCGCGCGCGCGGCAATGGCGCCCTTGCCGAGCCGCTCGCTCGCGTCAGGCCGCTCGTACGTGCCGACGAGGCATCCGCTCGCGATCCCGTACCGGGCGATCGCGCGGGCCACCGCTTCCCGGCCCGGCGTGCCGCGGTGGGGTCCGCCGCCCGCAAGGGCGAACACCTGGAACACGTATCGGTGCGGACCATGCCCCGGCGGCGGGTCGGGCGGCAGCCAGCCGGTTCCCAGCACGGAGTTTCGACCGAGCCGACCCGACAGCCCGCTTCCCGGCGCGATGGCGCCGTCCGGAAGCGAGAGGTCGCCCGGCGGGAGATCGACCACGACCGCGTGCACCAGCGGTTGCGGCATGACCGAGTCCGCGTCCTCGACGACCAGCGCCACCCGAGTCGCGGCGTCCGGCACGCCGGTCCATTGCAGGGGTGGCGAACGGCCGTCGCCATCGGCCGTGTAGATCTCCGGGATGGGCGCGTGGTCGGCGAAGGCCAGGCTCCTGACTTCGATCGCCCCCGTGCCGGGACCGAGCGAGATGCGATTGAAAAGGATGCGGTCGAGGCCGGCGCGCCGGCCTCGCAGCGCCCGGCCCACGACCTCGGGCAGTCCTTCGAGCATGGCCCCTGTTCGCCGGGCTCAGATCGCCCCGACGCTGCCGGTGATGGGCAGCACGATGCCCGTGACATAGCCGGAGCAGACGGGGGAGGCGAGCCAGACGTAGGCGGGGGAGATCTCCTCGGGCTGGGCGGGCCGTTTCATGTCGGTGTTCTTGCCGAACTCCGGCAGCGCCTGCGCCGGGCGGTCGACCGGGTTCAACGGCGTCCAGACCGGGCCTGGGGCGACCGCGTTCACCCGGATGCCGCGCCCGGCGAGATTCTGGGCAAGCGACTTGGTGAATGCGTGGATGGCGCCCTTCGTGGCGGCGTAGTCGAGCAGCTGGCCGCTGCCTTCGAGCCCGACGACCGAACCGGTGTTGATGATCGAGGCGCCATTGCCAAGGTGCGGCAGCGCGGCGCGCGTCATCCGGACGTATCCCAGCAGGTTGGTCTGCACGGTTTCCTCGAACTGCTCGTCGAGAAGGCTCTCGAGCGAGTCGCTGTGCTGCTGGTAGGCGGCATTGTTCACGAGGATGTCCAGCCTGCCGAAGGTGGCCACGGCGTGGTCCACCACCCGCCGGCAGAACGCCGGGTCCTTGACGTCGCCAAGGATGTATTCGCCGCGCCGGCCTTCCTCCTCGATCCGTCGACAGGTCTCGCGCGCGTCGTCCTCGGAACTGAGCGCGACGACGCACACGTCCGC
>Ga0079224_100004964_pt1 | contig 17392 bp, 17 predicted proteins | sample Stecom2015_FD_80414 | JGI IMG/M metagenome (GOLD analysis project Ga0079224, IMG submission 80414) | Agricultural soil microbial communities from Utah to study Nitrogen management - Steer compost 2015 | ecosystem: Environmental > Terrestrial > Soil > Agricultural land | place: USA: Utah...
CCCGTCCATTGCTGAGCTCGCGAAGCGCGGCCTTGAGCGCGCGGCGATGCTCGGGGTGCAGGTGCGCGGCGTAGGCGACGACCGCATCCATCAGGCGGATTTTAATCGGGGATGGCATCCAAGGGGAAAAACTTCGCCTTGCCCGACCTGTAGCGTTTCAGCGCGGCCGCAAACTTGGGATTAGCCAGCAATTCCAGCGTCTCCAAAAGCCCGTCCATGCGTTCGGCCGAAATAACGTAGGCAACCGGTTTCTCGTGGCGGGTGACGACCGCCAATTCGCCCGCTTCCGCTTTTTTGACCAGAAGGGGGAAGGCGCGCTGTCCGGTGGCGATGGTATAAGTAGAATTCACGGTTTTTCTAAGCTGCCCGCTCTTGCACGAAACGCAAGCGGTCAGATGCGCAGACCAGCGCGGATTTGCTCCGGGGTGTGGCGGATGCGTCGCACCGGAGCGCCGCCCCAGGGGAGCTGGCCGTGTTTTGTTAGTTTTTGGGGCCCAGACCAAGGGGCCGCTAGTTGCTAGTTTTCTGCGCCCGGTTCAGCAAATGGGGCCGTAAATTGGCAATAAATGGAGCCGCCACTGAGCCGGGGCGCGTTGGACGTGATTTCGTCTGATGGCGTCGCTCACACGGCTGGGGACAGCCGTGGCTACATGGGCGGCGGATGAACGGCTACTTCCGCCAGCCGCCGCGGGCGGTTTTGGGGTAGGCGGTGGTGGAGCGTTTGCCCGCACCTTTGCCGCCCTTGGTGTCGATCGGTGCGCGGGTGGCTTTTTTGAAGTCGCCGGATTTGAGCGCGAGGATCTGGTCGCGGAGCAGGGCGGCGCGCTCGAACTCGAGGCGCGCGGAGGCGGAGGTCATCTCCTCCTCCAGCTCGGCGATGACGGCGGCGACGTCCTCCTCGCCGCCCTCGGCGACGGCGGAGACGTCTTCCTCGGCGTCGCGGCCGCTGCCGTCGTAAACGCGCAGACTGCCTTGGGCGGAACGCTTCACGCTGCGCGGGGTGATGCCGTGCTCGAGGTTGTAGGCGATCTGTTTTTCGCGGCGGTAGGCGGTCACGTCGAGGGTGGCCTGGATGGAGTCGGTGATCTTGTCGGCGTAGAAGATGACGCGCCCCTTCTCGTGGCGCGCGGCGCGTCCTGCCGTCTGGATGAGCGAGGTCTTGCTGCGGAGAAAACCTTCTTTGTCGGCGTCGAGCACGGCGACGAGCGCGACCTCGGGCAGGTCGAGGCCTTCGCGCAGGAGGTTGATGCCGATGAGCACGTCGAAGTTGCCGAGGCGGAGGTTGCGCAGGATCTCGACGCGCTCGATGGCGTCGATGTCGGAGTGTAGGTATTCCACCCGGATGCCGGCCTCGCGCATGAAGCTGGTGAGGTCCTCGGAGAGGCGCTTGGTGAGCGTGGTGACGAGCACGCGTTCGCCGGCCTCGACGGCGGCGCGCACCTCGCCGATGAGGTTCTCTACCTGGCCCTTGATGGGGCGCAGGGTGATCTCGGGGTCGAGCAGGCCGGTGGGCCGGATGACTTGCTCGGCGACGACCTGGGAGCGCTCGGTTTCGAACTTGGCGGGCGTGGCCGAGACGTAGAGCGACTGGCCGGTGATGGAGAGGAATTCGTCGAAGGACTGCGGGCGGTTGTCGAGGGCCGAGGGCAGGCGGAAGCCGTGCTCGACGAGGTTGGCCTTGCGCGCCTTGTCGCCGTTATACATCGCGCCGATCTGCGGCACGGTGGCGTGACTCTCGTCGATCATCAGGATGAAGTCCTTCGGGAAAAAATCGATCAGGCAGATCGGGCGGTCGCCGGCCGCGCGCCCGGCGAGGTGGCGCGAGTAGTTCTCGATGCCGTTGCAAAAGCCCATCTCCTGAAGCATCTCCAGGTCGTAGTTGGTGCGCATGCGGATGCGCTGGGCCTCGAGCAGCATGCCCCGGGACTCGAAGTGGGCGACGCGCTCCTCGAGCTCGGCCTTGATCGCGGCGACCGCGCCGTCGAGCTTGTCCTTCGATGTGACGTATTGATTGGCCGGATACAGATCGAATTGATCCAGCGACCGGATCACGTTGCCCGTCAGCGGGTCGAACTCGGCGAGCGACTCGATGTCGTCGCCCCAGAACTCGACGCGCAGGCCCTGCTCCAGGTAGGCGGGCATGATGTCCACCACGTCGCCGCGCACCCGGAAGACGCCGCGTTTGAGGTCGTAGTCGTTGCGCTCGTAGAGGTTGTCCACGAGGCGCTGGAGAAGAACGTTGCGGCCGAGGGGCGCGCCGCGGCGCAGCTGGATGCGCATCTCCTGGAAGTCCTCGGGCGAGCCCAGGCCGTAGATACAGGAAACCGAGGCGACCACGATGACGTCGCGACGCGAGACCAGCGAGCTGGCGGTGGCGATGCGGAGGCGTTCGATCTCCTCGTTGATGGACGAGTCCTTTTCGATGAAGGTGTCGGTCGTGGCGATGTAGGCCTCGGGCTGGTAGTAGTCGTAGTAGGAGACGAAGTATTCGACGGCGTTGTCCGGGAAGAAATTTTTGAATTCGGAGTAGAGCTGCGCGGCGAGGGTCTTGTTGTGCGAGATGATCAGCGTGGGCCGGTCGCAGCGCGCGATGACGTTGGCCATGGTGAAGGTCTTGCCCGAGCCGGTGACGCCGAGGAGGGTCTGGTCCTTGTTGCCGGCCTCGATCGAACGCACGAGCGTCTCGATGGCCGCGGGCTGGTCGCCGGTCGGCTCGTAGTCGGCGTGAAGCTTGAACATTCCCATGGCGACAAGGTGCACGCCGACCGCCGCGGCGCTAGGCAAAAGGCGAGATGGCGGTCGTGCGGATCAGTCCTGCACCCAGCCCCGCGCGGACCAGCGACGGACTTTTTTGCGGTAGGCGACCAGGCAGAAGAGGTGACTGGCCACCGGGATGGTCCCGAACTGAAACCCGATTGCCAGGAAGATCTTCCACCAGGCGACGTCGTCCACCAGCACGCCGTAGCCGAGCAGCAGCAGGATGATGCCGAGGGTCATGGCCTTGCCCACACCGTGCGAGCGGCAATACACGTCGGGCAGGCGGGCGGTGGCGATGGCCGCGACCAGCATGAAGAACACGCCTCCGGTGAAGAGCAGGATGCCGAGGATGAGCAGGACGGTTTCCATCAGTCGTTCTCCTCCCCCTCGTTCAGCTTTTCGTTGATCGCCGGCAGGTGCGACAGGTAGTAGAAAAATCCCACGGTGGTGAAAAAGCCCAGCGCGGTGACGATCAGGATCAGCTCCATGAAGACATCGGTGTCCTCATGGATGGATTGCACGATCATCAACGCCACGAGCGTGATGGTGAGCAGGTCAAAGCCAAGCAGGCGGTCGAGCGTGGTCGGTCCCGAGGAAATGCGGCGGACGCTGAAAAAAAGACCGGGCACAAACGCGAGCCAGCCGAGGTAGTGGAGGATGTCGGTCCAGTGCATGGGAGGTGTCAGCGGGTCCAGGCGAGCAGCGGGGTTTCGAGGCCGTTTTTGATCGAGGCGCGCACCGCGTCGGGATCGCGCGCGTCGAAGGCGTGCACCGTCAGTTCGGTGAAATCGTCGGACAACATCACCGAGGCGGTGCCCGGTGTCAGCGTGATGCTGTGGGTCAGCACGAGGATTTCGAAATGGCTCAGCCCGACGAGCGGATAGCTCACGAACCCGGGCGAGAGATCGCTGTTCTTTTGGAACAACACCGCCTTGGCGATGGCGATGTTGGCGAGGACCAGTTCGCGCGTGAACAGGACGGCGAAGACCAGCAGGCCGACGACGCGGAGCGGCCAGGGACGCGAAGGGCGAGGTTTGCCGGATGTGCTCATGGTTTCGGTGCTCCGGGGGTTTTGGCGGGATAGACGGTGTCGTTGGCCGCGCGGACGTTGGCCGCGTAGCCGGCCCGGTCGAGAGTCTCGTCGGCGGCGTGTTTGGCAACCCGCACAAAGGTCTCCGCGCCGAAGCCGATGACCAGCGAGACGCAGGCCATGCCGACCACCACCACGCTCATGCGCCTGCTGCCGCCGGAGACGACCGGCGGACGGTCAACGGGCGCATCCTTCCAGAAGGCACCGAGCCAGATCTTCAACATGCTCAGCAAGGTCAGCGCGCTCGCGACCAGCGAACACGCCACCAGCACCCATTCGCCTTGGGTCAAACCCTCCTGGATGATCATGAACTTGCCCCAAAATCCGCTCAGCGGCGGCAACCCCGCCAGCGACATGGCCTGCAACACGAAGGCGATGCCCAGCCACGGCGCCGCCCGCCAGAGCCCGCCGGTGCGGGAAAGATCGTCGGTGCCGTTGAGCCGGGCCACCGAGCCACCGACCAGGAACAGCGCGGACTTAACGATGATGTGGTGGATGATGTAGAAAATCGCCGCGGCGATGGCGAAGGGGGTGAACAGGCCGATCGCCAGCACCATGAAGCCGATCTGGCTCACGATGTGGTAGCTCAGGATGGTCTGCACCCTGCCCTGCCCCACCGCGCCCAGCACGCCGATCACCATCGTCAACCCGGCCGTCCACGCGATCAACGTGTGCAGGTCGGTCATCGACGGCGGCAGCACCGTGCCGAAAATCCGGATCAGCACATAGACGCCGACCTTGGTCAGCATGCCCGCGTAGAACGCCGCCATCGGCGCGGGCATCACCGAATAGCTGCCCGGCAACCAATGATACAACGGGAAGACGCCCGCCTTCAGCCCGAAGACCAGCAGCATCAGCACCGCCAGCAGCGTCAGACGATAATCCCCCGCCAACAAGTCGGCGCGACCGATGATCTCGCCGAAATTCAGCGTGCCGAACAAACTATAGGTGTGGCCGCAGACCGCCAAAAACAGCGCGCTGCCCGCCAGATTGAGCGTCAGATACGGCAACGCCTGCCGCGATTCGCGCGCGCCCGACTCCAACGTCATCAACCCGTAGGAGGCCAACAGCATCACCTCGAACGCCACGAACAGGTTGAACAAATCGCCCGTGACAAACGTCAGGTTGATGCCGCACAGCAAAAACAGCAGCAGCGGCAACCTCAGCGGATGCTCGTCCGCCGTCTGCTCCTCGGCGAAGCCGAACAGCGCGCACGCCAGCGCCGTGAACGACGACAGCGCCAGCATGATGCCGGCCAGAGTGTCCGTCACCAGCACGATGCCGTAGGGCGCCAGCCAGCCGCCCAGCCGCAGCACCATCGGCCCCTCCGCCATCACATGGCAGACGGTCCAGAGCGCGTGCGCGAGCAGGCCGCCCATCGCCAGCACCGACAGCACCCGCCGCCACACCGTGGGGCGCGGAGCCAGCAGGCAAAACAACGCCGCCACCGCCGGGAAAATCACCGGCAACGCGACCAGATTGTCCATTGTCTCAAAAAACTTCACGACAGGTCCTCCTTGCCCGCGACCGGCTCGGCCTTCGCGTCAAACAACGTGGTCACGTTCGCCGTGCCCCGGTCCGTGTAGAGCCGGTAAATCAGCACCGTCAGGTAGGCCGCCACCGCGAAGCCGATCACGATCGCCGTCAGGATCAACGCCTGCGGCAACGGATCGACCGGCGCGCGCCCGTCGGCCGCCCCCTCGACCACCGTCGCCGCGCGCTTGCCGGTCGGATCGCCGGAAATCGCGATCAACACCAGATTCGCCGCGTTCGACAGCATCAGGAACCCGAACAGCATGCTCAACATCCGTCGCGACAGACACAGGAAGATGCCCGAGCCAAACAGCACCGCGATCAGCACGGCCGCCTCAAGTTGATTGGTCATTTCAGATCCCCCTCCTTTTTCATTCCGCCCGGAGCCTCCGGCCCTCCGGGCAACAAATCGATCGGTTCACAATAGCGCGACGCGAAGCGGGCCTCCTCCTCCTCGACGAAGCCCGGCAGGCCGTGGACGGATTTCATGAGCGGCAAAATGATCTTCAACGCCGTGCCCACCACCGCGAGATACACGCCGACGTCGAACCAGAAGGCCCCGCCCAGATAAAACCCGCCGACATAGACGTGGAAGTGATGCAGCACCGGCAACCCCTGCACAAACGGCGGGAACAACGCCGCCGCCAGCGCCAGAAACACGCCGGCGACCGCGACGATGATCGGATTCACCCGCACCAAACGCCGCACCCCGCCCACGCCCAGCACCAAGGCCAGCAGGATGAACGACAGCGCGCTGATCAGCCCCGCCGGAAATCCCCCGCCCGGCAGATTGTGCCCGCGCAGGAAAACATAGGCCGCGAACAGGTTCAGCGGCACGAATCCCCCGACAACGATCATGCGCAGGATGAAATCCTTCGGCACCGGAAACAAATCCTGCTGCCCCGCGCCGACATTCTTCCGAACCCGGCCCGAGCGCCGCCGCGCGATCAACCCCAGGCACCCCAGCGTCGCGATGACCAGCACCGCGATCTCGAACATCGTGTCGAACCCGCGAAAATCGATCACCGTGGTGTTCACCACATTCGTCCCCTTCGCGTAGTCCTTCGAGTGGGCCAGATAATAGTCGCCCGCGCGATCCAACCCCTCCGCCGGCGCCTGTTGAAACAACAGCACGCTCCCGCCCAGCAGCAACCCCGCGCCGGCCGCGAGCACCGCCCGCAGCGTCCGCGGCACCGCTCCCAGGCGCGGCAACGCCACCGAGTCGGCCCCGTCGCGCTTCAACCGCAGCACCACCATCAGCACCAGCAGCAACGTCGCCGACTCCACCAGCATCTGCGTGACCGCCAGATCCGGCCCCTGATACAGCACGTAGTAAAACACGATGCCCACCCCCACCACCGACACCGCGAACAACTGCGAGATCACTCGCCGCCACGCCGCCGCGCACACCGCCGCGCCCCCCACCAACGCCACCACCAGCCAGCGCAACCAGCCCTCCGCCGCCGACGGCAACAACGCCCACTGCGCCGCCTGCTCCGCCAACGCCTCCCGGTTCGGAATCAAAAAACACACCGGCAGCGCCACCATCACCGCGCAGATCACATACAAAAAGGAATACGGCGTCTCAAAACCCAACGCCCGGTTGAACGCCCGCGCCGCATAAGGCACGCCGTCCGTCAACTTGTCGAAACCCAGGTCGAACCGCAGCCACCCCGGCACCGACACCCGGTCCCAACGCGCGCGCCCCACGGCGAAATACAACGCCAGCCCGACCGCCACGATGATCGCGCTCGTCATCAGCTCCACCGTGACCCCGTGCCACAAATGCAACTCCGCCGCCTCCGTCGCGCGCCCCGCGGAATCGCCGAACGACAACGTGAACCGCCCGAACGCCGCCGCGCCCACACCACCGATCAGCGTGCACACACCCAGCACCACCGGCGGCAACTGCAACCCCGCCGACGGCGCGTGAAAATGCCCCTCCACCGTCGGCGTCGCCTTCCCGAAAACCGCCCCCAGCACCACCCGCGCCGCCACCGCCACATTGATCGCCGAACCCACCGCGATCGCCGCCAGCGGCCACAGCCCCTGCAACCCGCCCTGCGCGTGCCACAGCGCGTAAAGATCGGTCAGCAGCATCTCCTTGCTCAAAAACCCCGTGGTCGGCGGCAACCCCGCGAACGCCGCCAGTGCCAGCAACGCCGCCGTGCCCACCACCGGCATCTTGCGCCACAACCCGCCCAGCAGCCGCAGATCCCGCGTGCCCGTGGAGTGGTCGATGATGCCCACCACCATGAACAAACACGCCTTGTAGAAAACATGGTTCAGGATGTGCAACGCGTCCCACGTCACCGTCACTCCCTGCGTGTGCAGGCCGTAGTAGCCGATCAAAAGCCCCAGCTGCGCGACCGTCGTGTAGGCCAGCACCCCTTTCAAATCCTGCGAAAGCAACGCCAGCAACGCCCCCAGCGCGAACGTGCCGAAACCGATGCCCGTGAGCACCGGCATCCACTCCTCCAGCCCGTTGAACACCGGCAGCAACCGCGCCGTCAAAAACACGCCCAGCTTCACCATCGTCGCCGAGTGCAGGTAGGCCGACACCGGCGTCGGCGCCGCCATCGCGTTCGGCAGCCAGTAGTGAAACGGGAACTGCGCCGACTTGCCCGCGATGCCGATGAAACAGCACAAAAACGCTGCCAGCAACAACCCCTCCGACCCCGCCGGCACGCCTCCCTGCGCCAAAATCTCCGCCACGTCATACGTGCCGTAGATCACGCGCAGCAACACCACGCCGGCCAGCAACACCAGCCCCGTGAGCCCCGTCGTCAGCAACGCCATGCGCGCCCCCCGCGCCGACTCCTGCTTCTCGTGCAAAAACCCGATCAGCAAAAACGACGTCAACCCCGTCAACTCCCACGCCACGAAGAGCAGCAACAGATTGCTCGCCATCACCGTCACCAGCATCGCGCCCATGAAGAGCAGCAGGTAGCAGTAAAACTTGCCGTGATCGCGGTAGTGGTCGTCGTCCAGATAACACGCCGCGTAAAACACCACCAGCACGCCCACCCCGCTCACGATCAGCGCGTAAAGCAGCGCCAGCCCGTCCGCCGTGAAACTCAGATTCACCCCCAGCGACGGAATCCACTCCCAAACCTGCGCCGCCGCCCGCGCCTCCGCCGGCATCCCCCACAATTGCAACGCCGCCGCAAAACTCGCCACCGGCGCCAGCAGCGCCACCCACCCCGTCCGCGCGCCGAGCAACCGCCCCAACGCCGGCAAAAACGGCGCCAGCACGAACGGAGCGAGCAGTAAGATCAGCAAGGGGAAATCCATGTAAATTCAGTGAAGAAAGATTGCTACTGGCCTGCGGGGCCAAAGCCGACGAAAGCCCCCGACCCGCACGCAGAATTCCGCGCAAGCGAAAGGGAGCCCCCCTTCATGTCAAAGAGACTCGACCCGAATTCCCAAAAAAACACCTGCGCCCCGTTCACCCCAGCAACGCCGGCAACTCGTCCAGCGACATCACAAACCGCGCCGCCCCCGCCCGCACCTTCTCGCGCGCCACGTAGCGGCCAAAGCCCACAAACAGATCCACCTCCGGCTTCGTCTCCAGATCGCTCACCCCGTCGCCCACCATCACCACCCGCTCCGGTCGCAACTCCGCCTTCAGCGCCCGCACCACCTCCGGCTTCCCGCCCGAACGCGTGGTCGGATACGCCTCGTCAAAGCCGACGTAGTCGCCGGCCGCGTCGAAAAACAAATCCACGGCCTCCACCCGCGCGACGCCGAGGTGATCCGCCAACGGACGGATCGCCTGCCGGAAACCACCGCTCAGAATCACCACGTCCCAGCCCGCCGCGCGCAGTGCCGCCAGCGTGGCCACCGCCGTCGGCTCGATCGTGTCGAGGTAGCGTTGTCCCACCGCCGCCACATCCGCCGACCCCGGACGGATGATCCGCAACCGCTCGCCAAAAACCGCCTCCACCGCCACCTTGCCGTCCATCGCGTCGTTGGTCAGCGCCTCCACCCGGGCAAACGCCTCCGGCCCGCGCACGCGGGCCAGTTCGTCCACGCCCTCGATGGCGCTGAGCGTGCTGTCACAATCGAAAAGAATCAGTTTGGAACCGGCCATGGCAAAACCCGACCAGTTCGTCGCCAACCGTGCGCGAAGCAAGGAAAAGCCGGCCCCGGCGGCATTGACAGCCCCAAGCCCGCACCTACGTTGTCACACTTTCGCCATGGCACTCACGAAACCCGACGTCATCTCCGCCCTGCGCACCTGCCAGGACCCGGAAATCCCCGTCAACATCGTGGACCTCGGACTCGTCTATGACATCGTTCTGACACCCTCCGCCGGCGCAAAAACCACCGACATCACCGTGAAAATGACCCTCACCTCTCCCGGTTGCCCGATGGCCAATTCCATTTCCCACGAAGTGCAGCACAAACTCCAGACCTTGGCCGACGTGGGACGCGCCCAAGTGGACCTCGTCTGGGAACCCGTCTGGCAACCCGACATGATCACCCCCGATGGTCGTCGCCAGCTGAACATCACCTAAGATCCGTTCCCCCGTGGTTGCCATGACCCAATCCCGACGCAAAGAGCCCGACACCGCCTCCCGCGACTTCGTCAAACAATCCAGTCTCTACCAGGAATTCCTGGCCGAAAGGGAAGAAATCCTCCGTCACAAGTGGATCGAGTCCGAACGACTCGGTTACGACATCGGCTTCGAACGCGCCCTGCTCGACTGGATCCGCAAACACCGCGAAAGCTGGCGCAATTCCCGCCGCTCGCCCGCCTCTTCCAAGGCCGTCCCCGCCGACAAGGCGAAGTAATCCCCGCCTCAGCCCAGCGCCGCATCCAGCGCCGCGATCAAGGCCGCCTCGTCCAAGTCCGGCCCGATCAACACCAACTCCTGCCGCCGGTCGCCGTGCGGCTCGGCCCACGCCGCCACCACCGCCGGCGGACGTTCGGCCGGCGTCGCCCTCCCCCGCTCGATCATCGACGCCCACCAATACCCCAGCGTCTCCAGGCTCGCCGCGCCGCCGGCCACCGAAAGAAACCCCATCTCGTCCGGCTGCTCCCGCGTCCAATAAAACCCCTTGGCGCGCAACACCCCCGGCAACCCCTCCGTCAGCAACGCCGCCAGCTTCTCGCGCGCAAACGGACGCCGCTCCCGATAAATCACGCAACCAAACCCGTGCCGCGCCCCGCCGCCCGCCCGCGCCGCCACCGGCCGCATCACCCCACCGACACCGCCCGCCGCGACCGGCGTCAACGCGTTCAACTCGCGAATCCAACGCGCCGCCCCGACCGTCTCCGCCGGATCAAAACGCACCCGGCCCAACAGATCGTCCGCGTCCACCCGCCCGCGCTCGCACCACCGCAACTCCGCGCGCGGATTCAACCCGCGCACCACCGCCTCCACCCGGGCGATCGCCTCCGGACCATGACGCTCCAGACGGTCGCGCTGATTGAGCACCACCACGTCGGCGCACTCCGTCTGCTCGATCATCAACGCCAGCGCCGGCGGCTCCCGTCCCGCCGCCGCCCACGCGCGCCCCGGCGCGGCCTCGCGATAGGCGCTCCACTGCTCGAAAAAAAACGCCGCGTCCACAACCGTGACCAACGACGACAACACCGCGAAATCACCCAGCGCGCGGCCGAACGGATTCCTGCGGGTGAACAACGTCGCCACCCCGCGCGGCTCGGCCACGCCGGTCGTCTCGACCAGGATGTGCTCGTAGCCGCCCTCCGCCGCCAGCCGCGCGATCGTCTCGCCCAGATCGTCGCGACCCGAGCAGCACACGCACCCGCCCTGCAACTCCACCACCTCGCCGCCGGCCGCGTCCGCGCGCACCAGCGCGCCGTCGAGATTGACCGACGCCAGATCGTTGACCACCACCGCCCAGCGCCGACCCGCGGCCCCGGCCAGCAGATGTCGCAACAGCGTCGTCTTGCCCGCGCCGAGAAACCCGCCCAGCACGGTGACCGGCGGTTTCGTTGTCATGAGTTTTTCGATACGCCCGCCGGCGCGCGAGCCGACGCGGCCAGTTCGCCGACCTTGGCGGCCAGCGCCGTCCACGACTCCATCCACTCGACCTCGTCCGGACCGAGCGCCGCGAAGCTGCGGCGGCGCAAGCCCTCGCGGGCCTCGTGCAACGCCTGCCCCGCGACCGCCGCGCGGCGAGGATCGTCGGCCAAATGCTCCTCGAAAAACTCGGCGAGGAACTGGGGTTGCTGCGTGCGGTAGAGCCAGCCGCCGAACTCGAACAGACGCAGCGACGGATCGGCGAACCAGGCCGCGTTGTCGCCCCAGCCCTTGGCCAGCGCGAGTCCCTCCTCGACGACGTCGCCGGCCTCGGCGACCAGCGCGGCGACTTCGGGCGAGCGCGCCGCGCCGACCGTGATGCGGCCGGCCAGCAGGATGCAAAGCGAGTGACGGGCGCGCAGACCGAGATTGCAGAAATGCGGTTGGCGAGCCTCCTCCGGACCGGTGAGCGCGAGGGCGGCGCGCACGGCCGCGAGCGCCTCGTCGGGCGCGTTGGACGACGCCTCGGCCTGGGCGCGGTTCAAATGCATGGAGGCGATTTCAAGCAGGATGGCCGGACCGCCCTCGGCGCGCAGGGCTTCGAGCAGCGCGAGGGCCTCGCCAAAGGAGCGGCGGGCCTCGTCCCATTGGGCGGTTTGCAACATGAGCACGCCGCGGTTGCCCCAGGCCGAGGCGAGGTTGCGACGCGCGACGGGATTCTTCTCGGCGGCGCGCATGAGCAGCCCGATGGCCTGGTCGAAACCCTTGCGGGCCCGGGTGACGGTCTCCTCGTCGGGCTTGGCGGCGGCGAGCCGGGCTTGACAGATGCCGGTGTTCATGTAGGCGGCGCCGAGGGTGTTTTCGATCTCGTCGGGACGCGGCTCGGGCCACGCCTCCAGGCGGCGCACGACTTCGTTGAACGACGCGGCGGCGGCGGCGAGCGATTCGGGCGAACCGATGCGTTGAAGGGCGTTGCCCCGATTCATCCACACGGCGGCCAGGCCCGGGGAATCCTCGGGGTCGTCGGCCGGGAGAACGTTGATCGCCTGATCGTAGCAACGCACGGCCTCGGCGGGCTGGCCGGCGGTGTCGAGGATCTGGCCGCGCTGCATCCAGGCGGCCGCGCGGAGGCGGTTGTGCGAGGCGGAGGCGTCGAGCGGATCAAGCAGGCGGAGCGCCTGCTCGCAGGCGTCCATCGCGGCGCGGGCGCCCTCGTTGGTCTGGGCCTGCCAGGCTTCGGAGGCGCGGTTGAGCAACTGGGTGACTTCGGCGATGGTGGCGGCGGCGTCCATGGGAACGGTTATGCAAAGCCACTGCCCGCGCCGCCGGCAAGCCCCCCGGCGCGTTCGCGCGCAAAAAACGTCGAAGGCCGGCCGGCGTGCGGCTCACGCCGGACGGGTCAACACCACGTCCGCCCATTCGCCGTCGAGGCGCGAATCGATCTCCCACTCCGGCGCGGCGGACGCAAAGGCGTCGCGCACCTGGTCGCGTTCGGCGGCGAGGATGCCGCTCAAAATCAACGTGCCGCCCGGAGCCACCGTCGCCAGCAGCTGCGCTTTGAACTCCACCAGCACGTGTCCGAGAATATTGGCCAGCACCACTTCCGCCTGCCGCCCGACCAGACCAGTGATCAGATCGCCCTCATAAAAATCGACCACCCCGGAGAGATCGTTGAGCGTGGCGTTTTCCTCGCTCACGCGCACCGCCTCGGGATCGTTGTCAAAGCCGACGACATTCTGAAAACCGAGCCGCACGGCCGACAGCGCGAGGATGCCCGAGCCGCAGCCCGCGTCGATCACCCGGCCGGTAACGCCATGAGAGTCGGCCCACTCGACCAGGCGGTGGCAACACAGGCGCGTGGTCTCGTGGTTGCCGGTGCCGAAGGCCAGCCCGGGATCGAGCCAGATGACCTCGTCGCCGGCGGGGACGACATGCTGTTCGCGTTCCCAGACCGGCACCCAGTGCAGACGGCCGAATTTGGAGGCCTTGAAATGCGCCTTGTAGCTGTCGCGCCAATCCTGGTCGTCGAGCACGGTGAGGTCGGGCCGGCTGGGCGCGGCACCGGCGGTGGCGAGCAGGGGCTGCATCTGCTGCCAACCGGCGGTGGCGGCGTCTTCATCGGTGAAGATGCCGACCACCCAGGCGCGCTGTTCGATCACATCCTGAAGCACGCTCCACGAGGCCGCCTCGTGCTCGAGCAGCAGCTCGTCAACGGCTTCGGCGGTGGGCGCGGCGATCTCGGCTTTGACCTGGAAAAGACTCATGCCCGCACGCTCCACCGCACGGACATGACTGGCAACTGGATTTGCCGATCAACGCCACGCCTCACGCGACCAACCCGCTCGTCTCGTCGAGACCCAGGTGCAGGTTCATGCACTGCACGGCCGCGCCGGACGCGCCCTTGCCGAGATTGTCGAGCCGGGCGACCACGACGGCTTGATCGGCATTTCCAAACACCGCGAGGTCGCAGCGGTTGGTGTCGTTGCAGGCCTGCACGTCGAAAAAGCCGCCGTCGAGGTTGGCGTCGTCGCCGAGCGGCAGCACGCGCACAAACGGCTCGTCGGCATACGCGGCGGACAACGCCGCGTGCAACGCGGCCAGGGTCGGCCGGCCGGGCAGCTGCGCGAGCGGCAGCGGCACGGTGACGGAAAGGCCCTTGTAAAACGCGGCGACCACCGGCGTGAAGATGGGCGCGTTAACCAGCCCGGTGTGCACGCGCATCTCGGGCAGGTGCTTGTGCGCGAGGCCCAGCGCGTAGGGGCGCGGGCTGGAAAGATTGGCCGGCGGGTTTTGCTCGTAGTCGGCGATCATCTTCTTGCCGCCGCCGCTGTAGCCGGTGATCGACGCGGCCGAGAGCGGCCAGTCGGCCGGTATCAGTCCGGCGGATACAAGCGGCCGCACCGCGAACGCGAAGGCGGTGGCGTGGCAGCCGGGGTTGGCGATGCGTTTGCTCGTCCGCAAAGCCTCGCGGTAAGCGGGCGCGAGCTCGGGCACGCCGTAGGCCCACGCCGGATCGACGCGGTGCGCGGTGGAGGCGTCGATCACGCAGGTCTGCGGATTGGTGACGAGCGCGGCGGATTCCTTGGCGGCGGTGTCGGGCAGGCAAAGGAAGGCGACGTCGGCGGCGTTGAGACACTCGGCCCGCGCGGCGGCGTCCTTGCGCAGGGCGGGATCGATCTGAATGACCTCGATGTCGGCGCGCGCGGCCAGCCGTTCGAAGATCTGCAATCCGGTGGTGCCCTCCTGGCCATCGACAAATACCTTGGTTTTCATGACGTGTGAACCGCCACTGTCAGCCCGCCCGCCCGACGCCGCAAGCGCGTTTGCCCAAAGGAGGACGAGCACTCCCGCCCGTCCCCAAAAAAAACCCGGCACCGCAGCCGACGTGATTCGTCAGGCGCACGAAGCCCGCTCGCAGATCGACCAACTCATAGCCGAGCGTCAGGCCGCCTGCGAACGCATCGCCGCCTTGGAGACCCAGGTCGAGGAAGTGCTCGGCGAAACCGGCGTGTTCCCCTTCCCCGCTCCGCCGCTGCCCGTGGCCGGTTTTGATCCCAAATCCGACACCGTCACCCGCCCGGTCGTCAAGAAGCCCGCCGCGCCCAAGTCGTCCTCCACCGACGACGACGAACCCGCCGGCGATTCCGACGACTCGGACGAAGCCGGTTCCGACGACAACTCCAAGGAGAGCTGATCGCTCCCGGCGACCAGCGATCGACTCCGACCGCCCCCGCCAACACCGGCACCACGTCCATGCCCAACGCATCGCGCATCCGCATCAACGCGCTGCTCCTTCAACGCGAGGAGCTACGCGTGCGCGACGTCGAACAATCGGTGAACCACATCCTCGGCGAACCATGGCCCTTCGAACCGCCGTCGCTGCGCAAGCTCGACGAGTCGTCCGGCGAGACCGCCTACCGCGTCGCTTATCTCCAGCGGGGCAGAACCGCGAGGAGACGCACGACACGCACGAGGCATTGTAAACCCTGCTCGCCGCGCAGGGCGCCAGCTGCGCGTCGTCTCCATCGACGCGGTCGAAGCACAGGGCCAGATCCGCACCCGTATTTACCCGCTCCATACGGCGGAGTGACGGCATGCGCAGGCTGCATCGAGCTGATTAATCAACCGTTGCGCACGCAGGTCCGGCGAATGCGCTTCGTCAGACATTGCCTCGGCTGGTTTGAGTGGCTCTGCTGTCTCGCATGATGCCCCTCATGCCTCGGTTGAAACGCTGGGTTCTGCCGCTCTTATATGCGCTTCTGACTTCCGTCCATACCACGGCCGACATCGCGCAGGATGCACCCGGTTGGACCGACAAGCAACGCGCGGCCGCCGTGCAGGCATTGAGGCCGGAAAAGGAAAACACGTCGAATGAAGTCCACCTGCTGGAATCGCTGGGCCGACCTCCATATGCCACGGAAGCCAACAAACCCGAGTCGGGACGCATCAAAATCGCATTCACCGACGAACAAGGCGCACCACTGCCGCTAAACGGCTGGGTGTCCTACGAAACAGATGATGGCAGGAATCATGGGTGCCTGATCATGCGCTATGGCGCGGGCATCGCAGCCGTCACGGAAGGACGCACCGAGATCGTGCTGCACGGGCGCGAACGACAGGCCATCGTTTATACCGAAGGTCTGCCCGGCTATGCACTGGCCAAGGAAGACACTTATCGGAGGAAGTTCCCATACATCTCACTGACCCTGCCCGAGGGAGAAACGATCCGCAGTGAAACACTTCCTCTGGAGCCCGCGGGAGCGATTCGCTGGCGCGTGCTGAATGAGCAGGCCGATCCCGAAACCGAGGAGATCAGATATTGGCTATTCACTCCACCATACTCGACGGGAGGAGGCGATGCCAGGCCACCTTACGAACGTTTTTTCATCCGTCCCGCCCGATTCAATGCGCCCTATAGACTGGTGCTTCAAAAAGGAGTTCGTTTTGCGAACAGCTCCCCCGCGCCGCTGTCCATCAGCGCGCCGGTGGCTGATCTGACCATCGCGTTCCAGCCGGGGACGACCGTCTCGGGACGACTGCTGGATGCAGACAAGCGCCCGTTGGCTGGGGCACATCTTCGTCTCGGTTATCAAATGCTGGAGCCTCAGCCACAGATGCTGGAAAACGTGGCGGAGATCATGACAGGGCCCGACGGAGTGTTCTCGTTCGAATCCATCAACCTCGACATGCCCAACAGCTATTGGCTGGTCTTCGATCCTACAGATAAGGCCGAGGTGCAGCACAAAGCGCTTCCCGCGCACCGGATCGCGCTCACCACGCAAACGCCCCTGCCCGTGGAAATGAAGTTGCCGCCGGTCCATGTGGCGCGCGGGCGATTGCTCGACGACAAGACCGGCGAACCGCTCGTCGGCGTGCAGGTATGGGCTCATGTGCACGAACGGTTTTCCAAGACCGGACGTCCCGATTGGCTGCCAGTGTTCCAGATTCCCGCCGTCGCCCCCACCGATGAGAGCGGCCGGTTCCAGTTCAACAACCTGCCCGCCGGCGTGTATAATTTTCACCTGTCCAAAGGCCGCATTCAACAAAGCGGAGACAGCGTGCGCGTTCCGGACAATCCCGTGGCCGGTCGCGAGGACATTGACCTGCTGCGGGTGCCACAATCCGGAACAGACAACCCGCAAACATTTTGGGTCGGAGAGGCTTGACCAGCGCCGGATAAGACCGACGACGCCGGCGGACTCAGCGCGAGTTTTCGCTCAAGCGCGCGATCACCGCGGGCAGCAGGACGTGCTCGGCGGCGTGGACCTTGTCCGCGAGCTTCTCCGCCGTATCCGCGTCCTCGATACGCACGGCGGCCTGGTCCAGAATCGGACCGCCGTCCACCTCGGCGGTGACATAATGCACGGTGCAACCGGTGATCTTGACGCCCCGACGGAAGGCCTGGCCGATGCCGTCGAGGCCCGGAAAACTCGGCAGCAGGCTGGGATGCAGGTTGATGATCTTGCCCGCAAAGGCTTCGAGAAAGCGCGGTTTAATCACCCGCATGAAGCCCGCGAGC
>Ga0079224_100004965_pt1 | contig 17391 bp, 15 predicted proteins | sample Stecom2015_FD_80414 | JGI IMG/M metagenome (GOLD analysis project Ga0079224, IMG submission 80414) | Agricultural soil microbial communities from Utah to study Nitrogen management - Steer compost 2015 | ecosystem: Environmental > Terrestrial > Soil > Agricultural land | place: USA: Utah...
AGGCCGGCCGGGAGATTCGGGTCGTGGTGACACCGGATCGCGTGGACGACGCCGGCGCGCTGACCCTGTCGGAGTCGATCGCGAAGCGGATCGAGAACGAGCTGCAGTATCCCGGGCAGATCCGGGTGGTGGTCATCCGCGAGACCCGTGCGGTCGGAGTGGCCCGATGACGGCCCGCGTCCTGGACGGGGTCCGCATCGGGAAGGAAATCCGGGCGGAGGTCGCCGCGGCCGTGGCGCGGATGGCCGGCACGGGCCGGAAGCCGGGCCTCGCCGTCGTCATCGTCGGGGACGACCCGGCGAGCCGCGTCTACGTGCGGTCGAAGGGCCGTGCCTGCCTCGAAGCCGGGATGCACTCGGAGACGGTCGAATATCCGGCGAGCGTGTCGCAGGACGAGCTGCTGGCACAGATCGACCGCCTGAACGCCGATCCGATGATTCACGGGATGCTGGTCCAGCTTCCGCTGCCGAAGCACATCGATACCGATGCGGTCCTGCGCCGGATCGACCCGGCCAAGGATGTCGACGGGTTCCATCCGGTGAACGTCGGCAAGCTCGTGATCGGGGACCCGACTGCCTTCCGTCCGGCAACACCGTACGGCGTCCAGCAGATGCTGATCCGCGAGGGGATCGAGACGAAAGGGGCCCACGCGGTCATCGTGGGCCGGTCCACGATCGTCGGCAAGCCGATGGCCGGCCTCTTCCTGCATGACGCGCCGGGGGGCAATGCCACGGTGACAGTGTGCCATTCCCGCTCGCGCGACCTGCCCGGGATCACCCGGACGGCGGACATCCTCGTGGTGGCCATCGGGAAGCCGGAGTTCGTCACGGCGGACATGGTCCGTCCCGGTGCCGTGGTGATCGACGTCGGAATCAACCGGGTCAGCGATCCCTCCCACGCCAAGGGATACCGGCTGGTGGGTGACGTGGCCTACGGCCCGGTGGCGGAGATCGCCTCCGCCATCACGCCGGTGCCCGGCGGCGTGGGCCCGATGACGATCGCCATGCTGCTGAAGAACACCCTCCAGGCCGCGGAGCAGGCAGGCACCTGACCGGCTCCCGCCGCCCGGGCGCGTCACGATATGTGCGCGCTCTGGCGGTACCACCGATGTCCTTCCTCCCCGCTATCTTTTCACGATGACGCTGACCCTTCCGCTCGACACGCCGGTCCCGGCGGACGAAGTCTGGTCCGTTTCCCAGGTCACCTCCGCGGTCCGCAAGCTGATCGACCGGGGCGTCAGCACCGTCTGGGTGCGGGGCGAGGTGCTCCAGTGCAAGGCCTGGTCCAGCGGCCACTGGTACTTCACCCTCCGGGATGATCGCAGCCAGTTCCGCTGCTGCATGTGGAAGCAGAACGCCCTCAAGGCCGGGAAGCCGCCGGCGGACGGCACCGAAGTCTACGCGCTGGGGACGCCGTCGCTCTGGGAGGAAAAGGGCGAGTTTCGCTTTACCGTCACCACCCTCATCCCCACCGCCGCCATCGGCCTGCAGCAGCAGGAGCTCGAGCGGGTCAAGGCGCTCCTCCAGAAGGAGGGGCTGTTCGACGTGGCACGGAAGCGCCCGGTGCCCGAGTTGGCCTCGACGATCGCGGTGGTGACGAGCACCGACGGCGCAGCGCTCAGGGACATAGTCACCGTCACGCGCCGCCGCTGGCCGGCGGCTCGCCTTCTGGTGGTGTCCGCCCGGGTGCAGGGCGCCGGCTCCGCCGCGGAGATTGCGCGGGCACTTCGGATTGTGAATCGCCTCCCGGGCCTCGATCTCTGCATCGTGGGCCGCGGAGGCGGGGCGCGGGAAGACCTGGCCGCGTTCAACGACGAGCAGGTGTGCCGCGCCCTGGCCGCCGTGTCGGTGCCCACCATTTCCGCCGTGGGCCACGAGACCGACATCTCCCTGACCGACCTCGTCGCCGACCTGCGGGCCGCCACGCCGTCCGCCGCGGCGGAAGCCGCGGTCTCGGACCGGCGGGACGTCCTGCGCGTCGTGGATGACCTCGCATCCCGGCTCGGGACCGGGCTCTCCATGCGGACGAGTCTCGCGGCGGAACGGCTCGAGCGCACCGCGGACCGGATGACCTGCGCCATCCGGGACATGATCACCGCCCGCCGCGCCGGCATGGACCGGCTCGGCGCGGAGCTCAACGCCCTGAGCCCGCTCCGCGTGCTCCAGCGCGGCTATGCCCTGCCCACCGGCCCCGAAGGCAGCGTGCTCAAGCGAAGCGCGCAGTTCACGCCGGGCCTTCCCTTTACCCTTCGCGTGGCCGACGGAGACGTGCGCGCCCGTGTGGAACCGGAATCATGAGTCGCAAGGCCACCCCTGCAGTGCCGGCAGCGCCGGCCACACTCGCGGCCGAGCTTGCCCGGCTCGAGGAGATCGTCCGCAAGCTCGAGTCGGACGATGCCGAGCTCGATGATGCGCTGGCGCTCTTCGAAGAGGGCGTCACGCGGCTGCGCGCCGCCCGGGAGCGGCTGGCGGAGGCGGAGCTCAAGGTCCAGGCCGTCCTTGAGGAGGCCGATGGCACGCTCCGGACAGCCGATCTCGACGTCTGAACCGGCGCACGCCGGCCCGCCATCCGCCGGGAGGATCACAGGGAGTGCCGCCACGCGCGCCGAGGCGATGCTTGGTGATGCCCGCCAGCGCGTGGACGCCCGCCTGGAGACCTGGGCGGTGCGCCTTGCCGACCGCATTCCAGGCCGCAACGGCCAGGCGGTGGCCTACGCCCTCCGGAGCTCCGGCAAGCGGGTGCGGGCGGCGCTGGTCCTCGCGGCCTATCGCTCGCTGGGCGGAAAGGCGGACGGCATCGATGGCGTTGCCGCTGCCGTGGAAACCGTTCATGCCTATTCGCTGGTGCATGACGATCTCCCCTGCATGGACGACGACGATCTCCGCCGCGGCCGCGCCACCACGCATCGCGCATTCGACGTGGCCACCGCCACCCGGGCCGGGTTCCTGCTCGTCCCCGTGGCCGCCGAGGTACTGGCAGAGGGGGCAGGCGAGCTCGAGCTTCCTGCGCCCGTGCTCGGAGAGCTGGCGGTGACGCTGTTCGAGGCGGGGGGCGTGAACGGCATGGTGGGCGGCCAGTGGCTGGATTTGCGCGCCGAAGGGCGGCGCCTGGGTCTTGATGACCTGGTGGACGTGCATCGCGGGAAGACGGGCGCCCTGATCGAGGCCTCCTGCGCCCTGGGCGCCATGGCCGCCGGGGGATCGGAGGCGGAAGTGCGGCTGCTCCGTGCCTTCGGCGCCGATATCGGCCTCGCCTTCCAGATTGCCGACGACGTCCTCGACGCCACCGCGACCAGCGAGACCCTCGGGAAAACCGCAGGCAAGGACACGGCCCGGGAAAAGTCCACGTACGTGAGCGTGCTCGGCGTGGAGGGCGCCAGGTCGGAGGCGGAATCCCTGGCTGAACGGGCCGTGGCACGCCTCCGGGACGGGGGTATCGACGTCTCCGCGCTCGCCCCCCTCGCGGGCTATATTGTGAGACGGACCTCCTAAGCTCCTGATCGGATACCCAACGCATGAGCCTGCTCGATACGATACACGGCCCGGAAGACCTCAAGCGCCTCGACCGCGAGCAGCTCCCCGAGCTCGCGGCCGAGATCCGGGCGCGCCTGATCGACTGCTGTTCCGTCACCGGCGGCCACATCGGCGCAAGTCGCGGCGTGGTCGAGCTGTCGATTGCGCTGCTCTACGAGTTCAATTCTCCCACGGACCGGATCGTATGGGATGTGGGACACCAGGCCTATGCATGGAAGCTCCTCACCGGGCGCAATGATTCGTTCCCGTCCCTCCGGCAGACCGGCGGCATTTCGGGCTTCCTGAAGCGCTCCGAGAGTCCCCACGATCAGTTCGGAGCCGGCCACGCCGGCACCGCGGTGAGCGCGGCGTTCGGCATGGCCACGGCGCGGGACCTCCTCGGGGAAGATCATGAGGTTGTGGCGGTGCTGGGCGATGGTGCCCTGACCTGCGGCCTCTCCTACGAGGGCCTCAACAACGCCGGCCACTCGGACCGCGACTTCGTGGTCATCCTCAATGACAACGGCATGTCGATCTCGCCCAATGTCGGGGCGGTGAGCAAGATGCTCGGCGGCATCGTGGCCAACCCGCGCACCAACTCGCTGCGGGAGGCGGTCAAGGGCGTCACCCACAAGCTGGGCGATGTCTTCGGGGACCGTGTCGTAGACTTTGCCAGGAACGTCGAGGAGAGCGTCAAGAATCTCTGGTCGCCCGGCATGCTCTTCGAGGAGCTCGGCTTCCGTTACTTCGGCCCGATCGACGGGCACGATACCGCCAAGCTCACCGAGACCTTGAGCTTCGTTCGCGGGATGAAGGGGCCCCGGCTGGTGCACGTGATCACCCAGAAGGGGAAGGGCTTCGGCTTTGCGGAGTCGAACCGCGAGAAATGGCACGGACTCGCCGCCTATGATCCGGAAACCGGCGAGGCCCGCAAGAAGGCCAGCGGCCCGCCCACCTGGACCCAGATCTTCGGCGATGCCATCACGGCGCTCGCTGCCGAGGACCCGCGGCTCGTGGCCATTACGGCAGCCATGCCGAGCGGCACCGGCACCAGCGTATTCCAGCGCGCCTGGCCCGCTCGGTTCTTCGATGCGGGAATCGCCGAGGGACACGCGGTTACCTTCGCGGCCGGACTCGCCACCCAGGGAATCCGTCCGGTCTGTGCCATCTACAGCACGTTCCTGCAGCGCGCCTATGACAATGTCATCCACGACGTCGCCGTCCAGAAACTGCCGGTAATCTTCTGCATGGACCGCGCGGGCCTGGTGGGAGAAGACGGCCAGACCCACATGGGCCTCTATGACATTGCCTACATGCTGGCCGTGCCCGGAATGACGGTCACGGCCCCGAAGGACGGCAACGAACTGGCCGGCCTGCTGCGCACCGCCCTCGCCCATGATGGCCCGTTCTCCACCCGGTACCCGCGGGACAAGGCCCCGGCCGCTCCCGATCCGGTGGCGAGCGTTCCCGCCGTGCCCTACGGCACGTGGGAGCTCCTGCGTGAGGGCGGGGACGTGGCGATTCTCGCGGTCGGCACCATGGTCCAGCCGTCACTCGCGGCAGCCGAGCGGCTGGCGGCGGATGGCCTCGACTGTTCGGTGGTCAACTGCCGCTTCCTCAAGCCGCTGGACGAAGCGATGCTCGCGTCGCTGGTCCAGTCACACCGGACGCTCGTCACGGTGGAGGAAGGCACCATCGTGAACGGTTTCGGCGCCTACCTTGCCGAGCGGATGCAGACCACCTCCCCCGAAGTGCGGGTCGTGGCACTTGGCGTACCGGACCGGCTCATGGAGCAGGCGCCGCGCGCGGAGCAGCTCGAGACGTTCGGCCTGACGGCGGACGGCATCGCCCGCCGGGTTTCGGCGCTCCATCGGGAGGAGTCGCTCGAATCGCGATGAAGGTCGGGATCGTCGGGAATCCGCGCTACGGCGATCTCGCCGCCGTGCTCTCGCTCCTGATGCGAGAGGCCCCCGCGCGGGGCCTCTCGCTTTTCGGAGAGCCGCGCCTCGACGCATTCTGGCCTGATCCGGTTCCCCATCTCGATGCGGGATCGGTGGACGCACTGCTCACCTTCGGGGGGGACGGCACGCTCCTTCGCGGAGCCCGCCTGCTCGACGGGGCCGCGGCGCCGATCCTGGGGGTCAACCTCGGCCGCGTCGGGTTCCTCACCACGGCTACACGGGAAACACTGCTCCCCGCGCTCGATGCCATCGTGAGCGGGCAGTACGCCATCGAGTCCCTCCAGGCGCTCATGGCCTCGATCACCTCGAGCGACGGGGCCACCATCCAGCGGCGCCGCGCCCTCAATGACGTCGTCATCCACAAGGGCGGCCTGGCCCGCGTGGTGCGAACGCACGTGTACATCGACGGCGTGAATGTCGGCCCGTACAGCGCCGACGGCATCATCGTGTCCACCCCCACCGGCTCGACCGCCTACTCGCTCAGCGCCGGCGGACCCATCGTGGTCCAGGGCGTGGAGGCGCTGGTGGTGACGCCGATCTGCGCGCATACGCTCGCCATCCGGCCGCTGGTGGTTCGCGCCTCCTCCACCGTCACGATCGAGCCGATGGCCGAGTGGGCTGCGGATGTGCTGGTGTCGTTCGATGGCCAGACCGGATCCACCCTGGCGGCAGGCGAGCGGGTGGAGGTGCGGCGCGCGGAGGAGCGCGTCCGGATCGTGCGGCTGGGAGAGGACGGGTGGTTCGGACGGATGCGCCGGAAGCTCCACTGGGGAGACCTCTCCGGCCGGGAGCAGCCGGGATGATCACCGAGCTCCGCGTCCGCGATCTTGCCACCATCGCCGACGTGACGCTCCCGCTGGGTCCCGGCCTCAATGTGCTCACCGGGGAAACCGGCGCTGGCAAGTCGATGCTGGTGGATGCGCTTGCGCTCCTGCTCGGAGAGCGGGCGGACAGCGGGCTCGTGCGGCCCGGCGCCGCCAAGGCGGTCGTCGAAGGGGCATTCGACGCGCTGGACGCCACCATCTGCCGCAGCATCGAGGATCTGGGCCTCGACACGGACGACGGGCGCGTCATCATCCGGCGTGAGGTATCCGCCGAGTCCCGCTCGCGCGCCTGGGTCAATGGGAGCCCCACCACGGCCCAGGTTCTCGCGCGTCTCGGTTCCATCCTCGTGGATCTCCACGGACAGCACGAGACCCAATCCCTCCTCCGCGCCGACGCCCAGCGGGACATGCTCGACGCCTTTGCGCACGCAGATGCCGAGCGGCAGGCCGTGGCCGAAGCGCATGCGCTGCTCAAGGCCGTCCGGGCGGAGGAGGCGTCCCTCGTCGAGCGGCGGGAAGAAGTCCGGCGCCGGTCGGACTACCTCCGGCATGTGGTGGCGGAAATCGATGCCGCAGGCCTCAAGCCCGGCGAGGCCGATGCGCTCCAGCTGGAGGCGCGCCGGCTGATGCAGGCCGGCGCACTAGGCGAGCACGCCCGCGAGATTGCGGATGCCCTCGACGGCGGCGCTGGCAGTGCACTCGCCGCGCTCGCGGCCGCGGAGCGCTCGCTCGCCGCGCTGGAGAAGATCGACCCGGAATGCGCCGCCTGGCGGGAGATGCTGGACACCGCCTATGCCAACCTCGACGAGGTGGCCCGGGCTGCGTCGGCCTATGCGGACCAGATCCAGGAAGACCCGGAGCGGCTCGACGCCATCGAGCGCCGGCGCGATCTCCTGTTCCGGCTGATGCAGAAGCACGGAGATTCGATTCCTGCGGTCCTGGCCGTCCGCGATTCGGCTGCCGCGGAACTGGACCTCCTCGATACGGCCGAGCTGGACCTGCGCGCGCTCGGCGCCCGGCGGGACGCGGCAGAGCAGGCGCTGGACGCGGCCTCGCAGGCGCTTTCCACCCGTCGCGCGGATGCCGCAGCCCGTCTTGCGCGGGGCGTGAGCCGGCTGCTTCCCCAGCTGGGACTGCCGGGCGGCAAGCTCATGGTGGCCTTGGAGCCGCTCCCGGCGCCGGGCCCTGCGGGAAGGGAAGGCGTTTCGTTCCTCGTGCGCCTGAACGTCGGTCATGATGCGCGGCCGCTGGCCCGGGCGGCGTCCGGGGGCGAGCTTTCGCGCATCATGCTTGCCCTCAAGACGCTGCTCGCGCAGCACGATTCGGTCCCCACTCTCGTATTCGACGAAGTGGACCAGGGAATCGGCGGGGAGACCGGTGCCGCGGTCGGCGCAGCGCTGGCGGACGTGGCGGCCGGGCATCAGGTGCTCGTGATCACCCATCTGCCCCAGATCGCGGCCCGTGCGGATCGCCACCTGACCGTGGCCAAGGGCGCCCGCGCCGGGCTCGCCACGAGCACCGTCGGCGTGCTGTACGGGGAAGACCGCGTCGGCGAGCTCGCGCGCATGCTGGGCGATGCCGACGGTGATGCCGCGCGGCGTCACGCCCAGTCCCTCCTGGCTCCCCCACGCGCCAGCCGCAGGAAATGAGCTCGGCCGTCGCGCTCTTCCGCGACCGGTTCGGAGAGTCACCGGTCGTGGCCGCCTCGGCACCCGGGCGGGTCAACCTGCTCGGCGAGCATACCGACTACAACGGCGGTCCCGTCCTGCCGATTGCCATCGAACGCCGGACCACGGTTGCGGCGGGACCGGCGGATGGCTGGCACTTCGTCTCCACGATCGATCCCGCCATCGTTGAAGCCGACATCGATGCTCCGATGCAGAAGTCGTGGAGCAGCTACCTCGTCGGCGTGGTGCGCGAGCTTCGAATCATCGGCACGGCGCCCCCGGGCGCGCGCGTTGCCGTATCGAGCACCGTGCCGCTGGGTGCCGGGCTCTCGAGCTCCGCCGCGCTCACGGTGGCCGCCGCTGCCGGCCTCCAGGCCCTCACCCCTTGGCAGGTCGAGGGCCGCGAGCTGGCCGACCTGGCCTGGCGGGCCGAGCACGATCAGGTCGGCGTGCGCTGTGGCCGTATGGACCAGACGGTGGCAGCGCTCGCGCAGACGGGGCACGCGCTCCTGTTCGAGACCGGGAGTGGGAGGGTCACCCAGCTGCCGATGCCGCACCCGATCCTGGTCGTCGAAACCGGTGTATCGCACCGCCTGACCGGCGGCGCGCTCAACGAGCGCCGGCGCGAATGCGAGGAAGCACTGACGATACTGCGGTCGCATTGGAAGGGCCTCGCTTCGTTGGCCGCGCTCCCACCCGATGCGCTCGGGTCTGCGCTGCCGCTGCTCCCGGGCACGCTGGCGCGGCGGGTCCGCCATGTCGTCACCGAAACGGCGCGGACGCGCCGTGCAGCAGGGTGCCTGGCAGATGGAGACATGCATGGCCTCGGCGAATTGCTCGTTGCCGGCCATGCATCGCTGCGCCGGGATTATGAATCGACCCTGCCGGAGGCGGATGCGATCGTGGAGAGTGCGGTTCGGCACGGGGCACTCGGTGCGCGGCTGACCGGCGCCGGATGGGGCGGGGCCGTACTGGTCCTGACCCCGGCCGGCACCGAATCCCGGGTCGCGAGGCTGGTGCAGGCCGACTTTGCCGTGCGCTTCGGACGCAAGCCGCCGGCCTGGACCACCGAGGCATCGGATGGTGTCCGGCGGGAGCCGGTGTGAGCGCGTATAATTCGGATCCGCCCGGGTGGCGAAATGGCAGACGCAAGGGACTTAAAATCCCTGGGGCTTCGGCCCATGCGGGTTCGAGTCCCGCCCCGGGCATCACCCACGACACTGCCCATGCATCCCATTCGTGAAGTGAGGCTCAAGCCCGAGTTTGCGACCCAGTATCCCGGCCTCGAGCCCGGGGTCTGGTATCCGGCCGCGACGATCGCGGAGCTGCTGCTCACCCGCGACTCGACATTGCGCGGACCCGATGATCCTCCGGCCCGTCCGCTGACCACCGAACATTTCGAGTTCCGCGGCGGCACGCCGGGAAAGGATCCCGGGCCGGATCGCGTCACCACCTGAAGGTCCGGGCCGCTACCGTTCCGGCAGTTCAGTGGCGAGGTCCCTGAGGAAGGCGCGGGCGGTGGCGACATCGGGCAGGCGAATGGCCGCATCGCTCTCGCGCGGCCCCACGTGGATCGCCACCGAGCCCTCGGGCAGCGCGCGGAAGAGATCCTCATCGGTGCGATCGTCGCCCATCGCGATGTAGAGCGCCTCCTGCCGCTTCCGGTTCCGGACCGCCCCCACGATGAGGCCCTTGTGGATGCCGGTCAGCCGCACTTCGACGACCTTGTCTCCCCGCAGCACCTCGAGCCCGTTCTCTCCCGCCAGTTCCTCCAGTTCCGCCGCCAGCCGCTCCGCCTGCAGCTCGCCGAGAGCGGCGTCGGTCATGCGATAATGCCAGGCAACGCCGGCTGATTTCCGTTCCACGATGGCACCGGGCGTCGATTCGGCGTGGCGCCGCATGACGGCAATGAGGCGGTCGTACGGCACCTCTCCGGCCATCGCCTGCCGGGTCCATTCCTCGGCGCCGGCCCGGCGAGACCAGAGGCCGTGCTCCGCATGCAGCGAGACGGGGAGATCTCCCAGCCACTCGGCGAGCTGATCGCGTGACCGCCCGCTCACCAGGTGCACGTCGGTATTCGGCCGAGCGGCCAGCTGGGCCAACAGGCCCAGCAGCTCAGTATCCGGCGTTGCGGCCTCGGGCCGACCGGCAAAGGACACAAGCGTACCGTCGTAATCCAGCAGCAGGACCAGTCGGGGGGCCGCCCGCGCCCGCGCCAGCACTTTGCCGACCACCTGGGGCGTGGAGGCGACCCGGGGCGATGTCCCGCGCTTGCGGCGCTTGCGGACACTGCGGAGGTCGGAGAGAAAGCTTTCGGCCCACCAGGTCGCGTTCTGGGTCGAGACCGTCTCACGGAGCGCCGCCATTCGCCGCCGCCGCTCCTCTCGCGGCATGGTCAGCGCCCGATACAGCACCGCAGCCATGCCGTCCACGTCATACGGATTGACCATGAGCGACTGGACCAGCTGGGCCGCGGCGCCGGTGAATTCGCTCAGCACCAGCACGCCGTCGTCGTCGATCCGTGAGGCCACGAATTCCTTGGCCACGAGGTTCATGCCGTCCCGCACCGATGTCACGAACATCACGTCCGCCGCCGTATAGAGCGCCGAGAGATCGTCTTCGGAGAGGCTGCGGTACTGGTACGCCACGGGCGTCCAGAGCGCGGTGCCGAACGCACCGTTGATATTGCCGATCGCGGCATCCACCTGCATCCGGAAATCCCGGTAGGTCCGGACACCGGTGCGGGAAGGCACCACGACCTGCACCAGCTGGACTCGCCCGTGGAGCTCGGGATGGCGCGTGAGGAGCCGCTCGAAGCCGAGCAGCCGCCGCGTAATCCCCTTGGTGTAGTCGAGGCGATCGACTCCCGCGATGACCTGCATCTCCGGCCCGCGCCGGAGCGCATCGGCCTCCACCCGGACACTGTGGCGCCGGGCCAGCGACTCGAACCGTTCGGCGTCGATCCCGATCGGGTAGACGCCGAGCCGGACCTCGCGGCCATCCACCAGGAGATTCGGCTCCTTCCATTTCACGCCGAGCAGGTCCCGCGCGGCCGACTTGAAGTGATCAGCGTAGGAGCTGGTGTGAAAGCCGACCAGGTCGGCGCCGAGCAGGCCCTCGAGGACTTCGCGCCGCCAGGGGAGGATGCGGAAGATCTCGACGGCCGGGAAGGGAATGTGGAGGAAGAATCCGATCCGCGCCTCGGGGAGGCGCCGCCGGAGCAGGGCGGGGAGCAGGAGGAGCTGGTAGTCGTGGATCCAGATCTCGTCTCCCGGTTTCCAGACGTCGGCCACGGCCTGCGCAAAGCGCGCGTTCACCGCGGCATAGGTGCTCCAGTGACGCGGGTCGGGGGGCAGCCGCTCCGCCTGGTAGTGAAAGAGCGGCCAGAGGATGCCGTTGGAAACCTCCTCGTAATATTCCCGCACTTCGCGCGAGCTGAGCGGAATGGGCACGCAGTCCAGTGCATTGAGCCGCGCATTCAGCTCCGCTGTCTGCCGCCGGGACATCCCGCTGATCTGGCCCGCCCATCCGATCCAGAGCGAGTGGGTATCCCGGGTGGCCCCGGACAGACCGGTGGCCAGCCCGCCGACACTGCGCTCCACTACCAGCCGGCCATCCTCCACCGAGGCCGTGACCGGGAGCCGGTTCGAAACGAGGATGATGCGATTCGGTGTCATGCCCATGCCCTCACGTGGCCGTCGCGGGCCTCGAGCAGGTCGCCGATCGTCATGGCCGCATGGATCAGGCCGACGTGGGTATACGCCTGGGGAAAATTCCCGAGGAGCGCCCCAGATACCGGGTCGATGTCTTCGGAAAAGAGGCCCACCGGATTGGCATAGGCGGCGACCCGGTCGAACACCGTCACGGCCTCTTCCAGTCGGCCCATCAGCGCCAGCGCTTCCGCCCACCAGAAGGAGCAGATCGTGAACGCGCTCGTGGTGCTGCCGAAATCGTCATGGTTCTTGTATCGCAGCATCAGGCCGTTGTCGACCAGGTTCTTCTGGTACGCTTCGACGGTCGAGACGAACCGGGGGTCGCGTCCGTCCACCAGGCCCAGGGTCGGGAGCAGGAGGTTGGAGGCATCGGGGAATCTGCCGTCGAGCGCCTGGGTGAAGTAGCCCAGCTGGTCGTCATATCCGCGGTCCAGGATGATCTCCTGTTCCCGGTCGGCAATTCTGGCCCACTCGCTCGCGAGCGCGGACTGTCCGAAGCGCCGGGCGAGGTTGGCCCCCCGCCGGATGGCGACCCAGCACATTGCCCGGGAGAAGGTGTAGTTCTGGAACATGCTGCGGAATTCCCAGATGCTCGTGTCCGGCTTGTCGGCCGCATCGATCGAGTCTTCCACCAGGCGGCGAATCAGCGGGAAATACGCCGCCGGCTCATCGTGCACGATCCGGGGATCGGAGAGCTGGGTCTCGAGGCAGAGAATGATCTCGCCCATGAGGTCGTTCTGGGTCTGGTGGTGCGCGGCGTTTCCGATCCGGACATGGCCGTTGCCACCGAACCCGGCGAAGTGCGGCAGGAACGCTTCGGTGAGCTCGCGCTCGCCATCCACGCTGTAGACCGGCTGCAGCGGCCCCGCTTCGGCCACGTCTCTCAGAAAGCGGATGAGGTGCTCGCCTTCCGCGACCTGGCTGAGCCGCCGGAGCGCCTCGACCGTGAAGGCCGAGTCCCTGAGCCAGCAGAACCGGTAGTCCCAGGTGCGCGGGGTGCCCATCGCCTCCGGGATGCTGGTAGTGGTCGCGGCGATGATCGCTCCGGTATCGTGGTATGCGTGGAGCTTGAGGCAGAGCGCTGAGCGGAGCACGATCTCCGGTGCAAAGGCCGGCAGCGCGCAGGCCCGGGCCCACGCGCGCCAGCCGGCAACGGTCCGCTCCAGATCGTGCATCACGCTGGCGTAGGTGGGCGGCGCTTCCCGCGGGCCGTGTGAGAGCACGAAGTAGAGCGGATGGGCCAGCACGAACGGCCGCTTCGAGGTGAGGTAGGAAACCGGGAGGTTGGTCATGAGATGGAGCGGCACCGGCATGCCGCCGACCTCGAGGCCGAGCGTCAGCTCCCGGAACTGGGGCGCCACCCGGCCGAAATCCGGCCGGGGATCGAATTCCACCGAGAGCAGCGGCTGGCCTTCGAGCGGCCGCACGATCCGCATGATCTCGATCGGCACCACCACACCCAGGCCCGCCGGGATCCGGGGGGCAAAATCGATGACCTCCCAGCTGCCGTCGCTGGCCGTAAAGACGGTCCGCACCACGTTGGTGTTGGCGAGATAGGCCATCTCGCCGGTGATCTCGCCCGACGTGTGGTGAACCTGAAAGGTCCCGCCCTGCTTACTGTCGAGCAGCCGCGCAAAGACCGACGGCGAATCGAACCGGGGAAGGCAGAGCCACTCGATGGCGCTGGTGGGGGCCACGAGGGCCAGCAGGCGCCCGTTGCCGTACACCGCGTGGTCCAGCGCCGGTGCCTTCAGGGAGGGATCATTCATCAACGGTACCTAACCCGGAACCGGCTTCCGGTGCAACCGCACCGGGCTCGGAGATGGTATACCTTTCCGCGGACTCTTCACCTGCCAGCGCATGCATCCTGCACAATATCCCGCGGCTCCCGCCGTGCCCGGTGCCACAGCGGGCCCGGCCGGCACCACTTTCCGGGTCCCATCCCGGCGGGCGGAAGCGGTGGAGCTCTGCCTCTTCGAGATCGGCTCGAGGGGCGAGCGGCGCGTGCCCCTCGACCGCCTGGCCGACGGAACCTGGGGGGTGCACCTGCCCGAGGTGCGCCCGGGCCAGCTGTACGGCTATCGGGCCCACGGGCCCTTCCGGCCGGCCGACGGACTCCGCTTCAACCCGGCCAAGCTTCTGGTGGACCCCTGGGCGCGGGCCATTGCGGGCCACTTCGACTGGACCGAGCTCCTCCTGGGACATCATGCCGACGCGCCGGACCAGGCAGACACCGCCGACAACGCGCCGGCCATCCCCAAGTCACTTGTGATCGCCCCGGACTTCGACTGGAGGGGCGACGCGCGACTCCACACCCCCTGGAGCCGGACGGTCATCTACGAGTGCCATGTCCGCGGCATGACGATGCAGCATCCCGCCGTTCCCGAGGCGCACCGCGGCACCTACCTCGGTCTGGCCGCCGAGCCGGTTGTGGACCACCTGCTCTCACTCGGCGTCACCGCGGTCCAGTTGCTGCCGATCCATCACCATGCAATCGATCGACGGCTGGCCCGGCTGGGTCTCTCCAACTACTGGGGCTACAACTCCATCGGATACTTCGCACCCGACCCGCGCTTCGCCACGGGCTTCCAGGGCGAGCAGGTCACGGAGTTTCGCGAGATGGTTCGGCGGCTGCATGCGGCCGGGCTCGAGGTGCTGCTCGACGTCGTCTACAATCACACGGCGGAGGGCGATGGGGCGGGGCCGCTCCTCGCGTTCAAGGGGCTCGACAACGAGGCGTACTACCGCCTCGACCCGGCAGATCGACGCCGCTATGTCGACTACACCGGCGTCGGGAATACGGTGGACGCCGCAAGCCCCCCGGCGCTCGAGCTGATCCTGGGCAGCCTCCGATACTGGGTGTCCGAGATGCACGTTGACGGATTCCGGTTCGATCTTGCCACCTCCCTCGGCCGCACCGAGGCCGGCTTTGATGCGGCCGCGCCATTCTTCGATGCCATCCGGAACGATCCGGTCCTGGCGGGCATCAAGCTGATCGCCGAGCCATGGGATCTCGGTCCGGGCGGCTACCAGCTGGGAGCGTTTCCGGCGGGCTGGGCCGAGTGGAACGACCGGTTCAGGGACGCCGTGCGCCGCTTCTGGTCGGGCCGGCCCGACCGCGAAGGCGAAATCGCCGCACGGGTCGGGGGGAGTGCCGACCTCTTCGGGCCGGAACGCGCGCCACAGGCGTCGATCAATTTCGTGACCTGTCACGACGGATTCACGCTCCGGGACCTCGTGAGCTACGAACACCGGCACAACGAAGCCAACGGTGAGGACAACCGGGACGGGCATCATGACAACCTGAGCCGCAACTGGGGCGTCGAAGGGCCGACGGACGACCCGCTCATCACCGGCGTACGGCTCGACGTGGCACGAAGCCTTCTTGCGATGCTCGCCTTCTCGGAGGGCGTGCCAATGCTCTCCCACGGCGACGAAATGGGCCGGACCCAGCAGGGCAACAACAACGCCTACTGTCAGGACGGCCCGCTCACCTGGATCGACTGGGAGCGGGATGCAGATGCCACTGCGCTGCTCGCTCATGTGAGAGAGCTGTTCCGCCTCAGGGCGCGGCATTGCGAGGGGAGGGGAGGCAGGAGCGGTGCCGGCCCGGATGCCTGCGGCGCGCAATGGCTCGAGGCGGATGGGAGCGAGGTCTCGCCGGATGGATGGACGGCGGAGCCGCGCGCCTTCCAGCTGGTGCCGGCCGGCATGGACGGAATTCTGCTGCTGGTCAACCCGGAAGAGGAGCCTGTGCGGTTCAGCCCTCCACCGCATACCGGCTGGCGGACGGTGATCGGCCGCATGGAGGAAGCGCCGGATTCGGGAGAAATCGTGGTCGGCGCGCACGGCACCGTCGTGCTCGCGGCGGAGCCGGCGGGCCCCGCCGCTGTCGTTCCGGCTACATCTGGCCGTCCGGACCGACGATGATGTAGGTCAGCGTATTGCCGACCATGAAGTAGGGGAGCCCGCCCGCCGCGCGGCGGGCCAGGATGGCGGCCAATCCGTTGTCCACCGTCGTGACCACGATACCGACCCTGAGGCCCGCGCTGGCGCCGCCGTCGGCCGAGCCGGAAAAGTTCTCGTAGTCATACGAGTACAGTGGCCGGCTGAACTCGAAGCCGTCGCGCAGATAGTGCCCCAGCCCGGTTGGCGTGACGCCGGTGGCGGCCTCGGGTGGGAAGGAGCTCCGGTCGGCCCAGTAGTTGTACGTCGCCAGCCGCATCGCGTTCAGCTCGGAGACGATGCCCGAGGCAATCGCATGATTCCTGAGGTCGATGTAGCGGAGCACGGCCAGCGACGCCAGGATGCCGATGACGGCGAGCACGATGAGCAGCTCGATGAAGGTGAAGCCGCGCCGTTTCATCACTGGCCCCTCCGTTGGATCACCGCGTAGCTGTTCCCCACGAACGCCTCGAGTGACTCGCTCGACTGCAGCGTCAGCGTCACACCGCCGCTGGTGCCGGTCAGGGTGAAGCCGTCGGGATGCCTGGCCTGGTAACGTATCCCCATGACCGGCGGGCCCGCTTCCTCGATCGTGGTCGGCAGCCGGCCGGACTGGTTTCGGAATCGCTCGATCCGCTGGAACTGCATGCTCATCGCCAGGCGCAGGCTCGCTTCCTGGATGGCCGTCGTTTCCGGCGGGTGCCCTCGCGCAAACAGCCAGTCGGGGCGCGTCACGCCCAGGTACACGCCCACGGCAAGCAGCACGAGGAGACTGAGCGAGGCGATCGGGTGCAGCAGCCGGCGGCGTGGTGCGGGCCTCGGCGTCGCGAGGCCCTTCTCCCGCTGTTCGGCATCGGCCTTGAGGACCTCATCGAAAGCGTTGATGAGTGCCTGTTTTTCGGGGCTGGGCTGCTTCGGGTCGAGGGGGGCCGTCATGCCACCCGCTCGCGCTGGAGGGCGGACGCGACTTCGCCGGGGAAGGTCCGGATGTCGATCGGCTTGGTGATGTAGCCATCGAAGCCGGCCTGGAGGGCCCGTTCCCGGTCGCCGGCCATCGCGTGCGCGGTCAGTGCCACGATCCGCTGTCCCGCATGGGCCGACGCCCGGATCTCCGAGAGCAGCGCAAAGCCGTCCCGGCCCGGCAGCTGGATGTCGAGCAGGACGAGCTCGGGGTGGTGCGCCTCGAGCGCGGCGACGACGCCGTCGCCCCCGGACAGGGGGATGACCTTGTGGCCCTTCAGCGAGAGCAGCGTCCGGAACAGTTTCATGTTGTCCGGGCTGTCCTCGACGATCATGATCGTCGCCACGCGGAAGCTCCGTTCGAAAGCGGTTTGTTGAGAAAGCGGTTTGGAGTCACTACAATCGTGCCACCGGCACCGAACCCTGCCGCCGGGCCCGAACTCCGGAGTCTGCATTCGATGAAGGTCGGCGGTACCGTCCGCGTCCCCGGTGACAAGAGCATCACCCACCGGCTCCTGCTGCTGGCCGCAATGGCCCGGGGCACGAGCCACATCGGTGGCGCGCTGACCTCGCTGGATGCCAGGGCAACGGCCCGCTGCCTCCGCCAGCTGGGTGCCGGCGTCTCGCCCCTGCGGGCGGGCACCGTCACCCGCGTCGACGGCCGTGGGCGCCTCAGAGCCCCCGACCGCCGACTCGACTGTGGCAATGCCGGGACCACCGCCCGGCTCCTCCTGGGGCTCCTTGCCGCCCACCGCTTCGAAGCGCGGCCGGGGATCGCATTCCTGGCCGAGTACGACGCCCTGCCGGGA
>Ga0079224_100004966_pt1 | contig 17389 bp, 13 predicted proteins | sample Stecom2015_FD_80414 | JGI IMG/M metagenome (GOLD analysis project Ga0079224, IMG submission 80414) | Agricultural soil microbial communities from Utah to study Nitrogen management - Steer compost 2015 | ecosystem: Environmental > Terrestrial > Soil > Agricultural land | place: USA: Utah...
CGCCGGCGGCGATCCGGCGCGCGCCGCCGAGCTGCGGCAGATCTACCGGCGCCTGGTGCGCGCGCTCGACGCGCTGCCGGCCGACATGCGCACGTCGGTGGTGCTGGTGGTGCTGCAGGGGCTGAGCCAGGCGGAGGCGGCGGTGGTGCAGTCCTGCCCGCCGGGCACGGTGGCGTGGCGGATCCACGAGGCGCGCCAGCGGCTGCGCCGCGCGCTCGAGGTGCCGCCGCCGCCGCGGCAGCGCGCCGCCGAGCGCTCCGGCGAGATCGCGCTGCGCCTGAGCGAGTGGCTGAGCCCGGCCTTCTCGCCCGGCTGACGCGGCGCGCGCGGGCGCGAAGGCGCGGCGCGGCCGCCGCTACAGCTCGCCGGCCACCCTGCTGACCACGAACAGCGAGCCGTCCGGGTTGCCGGTCAGGAACTGGCGCGCGCCGGCGTGGTAGCGCAGCGGGTGGAAGCCGGCGTCGTGCAGCAGCCGCTCGCCGCTCTGCGGATCCCACACCGACACGCCGTCGCCGTCGCCGAGCGAGAAGAGCAGCGGCATCGACCCGCCCTGCGTCGCGATGTCGCCGACCACCAGCGGGCCGCGCGGCCCGGCGAACCAGCGCAACGCCTCGCCGCTGTCCACGTCGAACAGGAGCACCGCGGGCACCAGGCTGGAGCGGCTCGGGCCGTAGCCCTGCACCGCCAGCGTGCCGCCGTCGAGCCAGGCGACCGGGCCGTCCCAGTGGTGCCAGCGCTGGCACAGGTAGCGCTTGGAGGCGCCGTCGTCCGGCTCGAAGGGGTTGTCGTCGAGCCACGGGCGCACCCGGAAGGCGGACACCAGCCCGGCCGCCTCGGCGGTGAAGCCGTTGTCGACCAGCCACTCGCCGTCCGGCGACGGGCACAGGCCGGACGAGACGTACTGGATCTGGTGGGCGGCCGCCTCGGACGCCGGCCGCCGGGTGAGCTGCTCGCCGGAGCGCGGGTCGGACAGGTCGAGCCGGTTCCAGGCGGTGGCGTGGGCCAGGAGCGTGCGCCCGCCCGGCGCGACGAACGCGGCCGGGAAGCGGGCGCCGCTGGCCGGCTCGCCGCGGTCGAGGATCATCGAGATGTCGCCGCTCGACACCTCGACCACGACGCCGCTCGGCCCGAACACCTCGAGCGCGGCGACCAGCGCGCCATCCGGCGAGGCGACCAGGGCCAGCTCGCGCTCCGCCTCGATGCCGGCGCCGTCCAGCTCGGCGATCGGCGCCACCTTCCTGTCGTCGAGGTCGAGCTGGAGGAGCGCGCCGGCGCGGGTCACCGCCAGCCAGCGCGAGCGGTCGCCGCCGAGCGGCACCACGTCCCACAGGGGCGCATCCAGGGCCGGCAGGCGCACCATCTCGTGGTTGAACGACAGCCGGGTGGCTCGCTCGGCGATGGCCGGCTCGCCGACCACCGCGCGATCGCCGGTGCTCCAGGTGCCGCGCGCGGCGACCTCCTCGAAGCAGGCGGCGCACACGCCGGCCAGCTCGGCCGGGTCCGGCCCGACGCCGTCGGCGGCGCACGCCTCGCACAGGAGATCGTAGGCGAGCCCGTCGCCGGTGAAGCGGTGGGCGAAGCGGTCGGCGCTCCCCTGCCACAGGTGGTGGCAGACGCCCTGCGCGATGTGATCACCCTCGTGCGGGCACCCTGATCGATCCATCAATCACGGAAGCTCGCACACGCGGACCGACTTGAACAGCGCCTTGGTCTCGCGCGTGTGGAACCCGACCGCGCCGGCGCCGAGCGGCACCGTCCCCTGAGCCACCGTCACGTCGTTGCCGTCGAGGGTGACCGTGCAGGTCATCTGGTCGCCGCGCAGCTCCATGCGCATGGTGAACTCCTCGTCCACCTGCACCGCCGCCCGGTTGATCCGCTCGACCGGGGTGAAGCTCAGCGCCTCCGGGCTGCCGGCGAGCTGGATGACCGAGGTCTTCTGGGTCGGCGAGAGCCCCTCGACCACCTCGATGCCGCAGGCGACGCCGTCGTACACCTTGGAGGACACGTCGGCCCGCGCGATGAAGAAGATCTGGCGCAGGTCGCTGGTGTCGAAGTCGGCGATCTCGGTGGAGGCGGCGGTCGCCTCGATCACCACGTCGGCGATGGCGTGGTCGGTCTTGAACAGGCTCACGTCGGAGCCGTCGTTGACCAGCCGGGTCTGCCGGTAGCCGCCGTCGGCGTAGGTCCAGTTGGCCGCCTCGAACCCCTCCGGGGTGACGAGCAGGCCGGAGTCGGTGGTCAGCGCGTCCACGGCCACCGCGTAGGAGGCGACCTCCGGATCGTCCGGATCGCAGTCGCACGCGCTGCCGATCTGGTCGCCGTCGCCGTCCACCTGATCGGCGTTGGAGACGCGCGGGCAGTTGTCCGTGTCGTCCGGAATCGTGTCGCCGTCGAGGTCGGCCTCGCCGCCGCCGCCGCCGTCGCCGCCGCCTCCGCCGCCGCCACCGCCACCACCGCCGCCGCCGCCCGGCCCCGCGTCGACGCCGGTCCCGCCTCGGCCGTCGTCGCCGATCGACGCGCTGCAGCCGGCAAGCGCCAGCAGCACCGCCGCGCCGCTCAGGAAGACGTCACGAACGAGAGATCCCGCAGCCATCGCAACCCTCCAGGTAGGTCGGGGTACGTACGAGCAACGGCCATGCCACGCGGTGGGGCCCGCAACCCAGGTGTAACCAATGTGCGGTCGCTTGCAGTTGCGCCGCCTTGTCCGCGTCCTGACTGCGGGTGGGCGCCCCCGAGAGCCCGCGGCCCGGCAACAGCGGGTCGTCGCCTCTAGGGACCGCTCCCCCACGCCCGGGGTTCGGGTGACCCCACGCGGCGCTCACGTCCGGGTCGCCCTGCCCTTTTGGGCTCCCCCTGCCAGGCGTCATGACCCGGGTCACGAGTTTGCCCGAGGCGTTTCTTGGTGCGACGATGCTGGCACCCGCTGGTTGCGCGAGGGGGCGCGACCGCGGCAGGAGGGGGACCCCATGCGTACCTGCGTTCGCTTCGGCCTCGCGGCTCTCGTCTGCACCACGCTCGCCTCACCAGCGGCCTTCGCCCAGGACGACGAGGAGATCGCCGAGGGCGTGTTCGACAAGGAGAGCTGGCCGCTCCAGACCATCCACCGGCCGCTGACCCTGGCCGGCGGCATGCTCGAGATCCGCGGAGACACGCTCACCATCGGCATCGGCAGCGGCGAGGTGTTCGACTTCGGCCAGCCGATCATCCTCGCGCCGGACGTCTTCTACGGCGTGAACGGCCAGCTCACGGTGGGCGTGACCCACTCGAACCGTTTCGGCGCCTTCGCCCCGGCCGGCTTCTGCGTCTCCGGCGAGGACGGCGGCTGCCCCAAGGGCTACAACGCGATCGGCGCCGAGGCGCAGTACGCGCTCACCCGCGGCGGCAACGTCGGCCTGGCGGTGAACGGCGGGCTGTCCTCGCCGCGGTTCTCGCCCGACTTCGCCCTCGGCCTCACCGCCGGCGCCACCATCCGGGTCAAGGGCGGCTCGATCGCGGTGGTGCTCGATCCATCGCTCTACCTCGGCGCGATCGGCCGGGACGACTTCCCCGGCACGGACGGGCCGTCCGACTTCGTCTTTTTGCCGGTCGACATCCAGTACCAGCTCAACACCCAGACGATGGTCTACCTGACCAGCGGCGTGAACGGCCCGTTCGACGGCTTCGGCGACGCCTACCGGATCCCGGTCGGCATCGGCGGCACCTTCGCCATCAACAACCGCGCCGACATCGGCGGCGAGATCAACATCGCCAACCTGGGCGGCAAGACCCAGGACCCGATCGGCCGCTTCGACGAGCGCTACTTCATCGCCCGCCTGGCGATCCGGATCTGAGCCGCCGGCGCCCTGCCCCGACGGCCGACGTCCGTCGGGGCCAGCGCCGAACAAAATCCGGCCGGGCCGCGCTCGGCCCCCCGACCTCGCGCGACCCGACCGGGCCTCCCGGCAATTCGCCGCGTTGCCGCGCGGCCACCCCCCAGCGGCGGCGCGGCAGGCGACGAACCTCAGTTGCTGGTGAGGGCGTCCGTCTCCTTGGCGATCTCGCCCTTCCACTCGTTGTCACGGCTGCCGCGGCCGGCCTTCTCCACCTTGGCCTGGCGCTGGCGCTCGACCAGGTCGGCGTGGGTCGAGAAGTACGGCAGGCTCTTGCCGACGAACTCCTTCACGCTGGTGAAGCCGTGCTCGGTCATGAAGGCCGCCAGCCCCTCCTTGAGCTCCGATACCATGTCGTAGCCGCGCAGCATCGCGCCGGTGCACACCTGCACCGTGTGGGCGCCGAGCAGGTGGAACTGCGCCGCGTCCCAGCCGGTCTCGACCCCGCCCATGCCGGAGATGGTCACGGTCGGGCAGGCGCGCGCGATCTCCATCACCTGGCGCAGCGCGATCGGCCGCACCGCCTGACCTGAGTAGCCGCCCGGCACGCTGTGGCCCTCCACGGTCGGCTGCGGCCGGAGCGTCTTGGGGTCGATGCCGACCACGCTCAGGATGGTGTTGATCGCCGAGATGCCGTCGGCGCCGGCCTCGACCGCCTTGCGCGCCGGATCGGCCGGGTTGCCCACGTTCGGCGTCATCTTGGCCCAGACCGGGATGCGGGCGACCTCCTTGACCCAGCCGACCACCTCCTTGACCCGCTCCGGGTCCTCGCCCATCGCCATCCCCATGCGCCGCTCCGGCAGGCCGTGCGGGCAGCTCAGGTTCATCTCGAAGGCGTCGACCCCGGTCTCCTGCACGCGGCGGACGATCTCGTGCCACGCCTCGCGCCGCCCCTCCTCCATGATCGAGGCGACCAGGACCTTGTTCGGGTAGCTCTTCTTGAGCTGGCGCAGCTCGTCCAGCCAGACGTCGAACGGGCGGTCGGAGATGAGCTCGATGTTCTCGAAGCCGACCACCTCCTTCGACTGGCGGCTCTTGAACTTGCCGTAGCGCGGCGCCGTGTTGATGACCTTGCTCGAGTCGAGGCTGATGGTCTTGCACACCACGCCTCCCCAGCCGAGATCGAACGACTTGGCGATCACCTTGGCGTTGGTCCCGGGCGGGCCGGACGCCAGGAGGAACGGGTTCTCGAAGGTGATGCCGTTGACGACGATTGACAGGTCCACGCCCATGCTGTGCCTCGACTTTCTCTCTACCTCGCGCCCGCGCGCGAGAGCTTCATGCCGGCCAGGTACACGCCGCCGGCCAGGAAGAACGCAACGAACCAGGCCCACTCGTAGATGCGGGCGAACAAAGGAGCCGCCTCGACCACCCCGAGCGCGCCGAGGAAGCCGGGCAGGTTGGGCGCGATGCCCACCGCCAGCGCCACCAGCGCCACCGGGTTGAAGCCGCCCCTGTACTCGTACCGCCCGCCGCGCCGGTACAGGTCGTCCACCTCGAGCACCCGCCGGCGCAGGAGGTAGTAGTCCGCGATCATCACGCCGCCGACCGCGCCGAGCATGGCGCCGTAGCCGAGCAGCCAGGTGCCGATGTACGCGCCGGCGTCCTCCCACAGCTTCCACGGCATGATGACGAAGCCGACCACCGACGCGATGAGCGCGCCCCGCTTGAAGTCGATCTTCGACGGCGCCAGGTTGCTGAGGTCGTTGGCCGGCGACACCACGTTGGCCGCCAGGTTGGTGGTGAGGGTCGCGATCGCCAGCGCCGCCATCGCGACCACGGTGAGCGCCGGGCCGCCGATCTTGGCGGTCAACGCGACCGGGTCGGAGATGCCGCTCACGTTGGTCACCACCGCGCCGATGAAGGCGAAGGCAACCATGGTGGCCGGCAGGCCGATCGCCTGGCCGACCGCCTGGTCGCGCTGGCTGCGGGCGAAGCGCGAGAAGTCGGGGATGTTGAGCGCCAGCGTGCCCCAGAACGACACCGCGCCGGTGATGCCGACGCCGAGCGCGCCGAGCCCGCCGACCGTCGCCTCGCGGCCGGTGTCGAGCATGGCCGAGAGCGAGCCGGCCTCCGACCACGCCCAGCCCAGGAGCGCGATGCCGACGCCGAGCAGGACCGGCGCCGCCCAGGTCTCGAGCACCCGGATGGTCTCGATGCCGCGGATGATGATGACGACGTTGAGCAGCCAGAACGCGGCGAAGGCGATGAACTGCCCGCTGTTGACCCCGAACCAGGCCGGGAACACGTTGGGCAGCGACCAGCCGGCCGGCAAGAGCACCACCGCGAGCGTGTAGAGCGCCTTGCCGCCGATCCAGGTGTTGACCCCGAACCAGCCGCAGGCGACCAGCGCCCGCATGAGCGCCGGCACGTTGGAGCCGAGCACGCCGAAGGGCGCCCGCAGGAGCACCGGGAACGGGATGCCGTACTGGGTGCCCGGGTGGGCGTTGAGGAGCAGCGGGACGAGGATGACGAGGTTGCCGATCGCCACCGAGGCGACCGCCAGCCCCAGCGAGTAGCCGTTGGCGACCAGGCCGCTGGCCAGCCCGTAGGTCGGGATGCACACCGCCATCCCGACCCAGAGCGCGGCGATGTGCCAGGTGCTCCAGGTGCGCTGCTCCGGCCTGGTCGGCGCCAGGTCGGCGTTGCTGAGCGTGCCGCCTGACACCCTGCCCTACTTGACCTCTGCCATCGCGCGGTCGAACCGCTCGAGCGCCTCGGCCATCTCCGTCTTGCTGATGGTGAGCATCGGCGCGATCCGGATCGTGTTGCCGTAGAGGCCGCCCTTGCCGAGCAGAAGGCCGTGCTTCTTGGCCGCCTCGAGCAGCGCCGCGGTCTTCTTCGGGCTCGGCTCCTTGGTCGTGCGGTCCTCGACCAGCTCGAGCGCCTGCATGAGGCCCATGCCGCGCACGTCACCGACCCACGGGTAGGTCTCCTTGTAGTGCTCGAGCCGCTCGCGCAGCTCGGCGCCGCGCGCCTCGGCGTTCTTCGGCGCGTCCTCCTTCTCCATGACCGCGATGGTCGCGTCGGTGGCGGCCATGGAGACCGAGTTGCCGCCGTAGGTGGAGATGGTGGCGCCGGTCCAGGAGCTGGCCACCTCGTCGGTGGCGATGGTCGCGCCGACCGGGAAGCCGTTGGCGATCCCCTTGGCCATGGTCATGATGTCCGGCTCGACCCCGAAGTGCTCGATGCCGAACCAGGCGCCGCCGGTGCGGCCGAACCCGGTCTGCACCTCGTCGCAGATGAAAAGGCCCCCGTACTTGCGCACGATGCCGACGGCGACCTGGAAGTACTCCTTGGGCGGCGTGATGAAGCCGCCGACCCCCTGGATCGGCTCGGCCAGGAAGGCGGCCGGCTGGCCGGTGGTCTGGGTCTGGATCAGCTCCTCGAGGTCCTGGGCGCACTTGATGCCGCAGTCCGGGTAGCTCTGGCCGAACGGGCACCGGTAGCAGTACGGCGACGGCCCGTGCACCACGCCGGCGATCGGGCTCGGCAGCAGCCGGTAGTTCGAGTGCGCGGTCAGGCTCATCGCCAGGTGGGTGCGCCCGGAGTAGCCGTGGCGGAGCGCGATGATCTCCTGGCGGCCGGTGTGGATCTTGGCCAGCACCACCGCGGTCTCGTCCGCCTCGCTGCCGGAGTTGGTGAAGAAGCTCTTCTTCAGCTTGCCCGGGGTGATGCGGGCGAGCTTCTCCGCCACCTTCACCATGTTCTCGGTCGGGTAGAGGGTGCTCGTGTGCCCGAGCGTGCGCATCTGCTTCGACACCGCCTCGGCCACCTCCGGGCGGGAATGGCCGACCGACACCGTCAAGATGCCGCCGAAGAAGTCGACGTACTCGCGCCCGTCGAGGTCGGACACTCGCGTGCCCTCCCCCCGCGTGAGCACCACCGGCTCCTCGTAGAAGTTCGCGACGCAGGGGAAGAGGAACTCCGAGTGCTTGGCGCGAACGTCTTGGGACGTGGACATGCGGTCTCCTACCTGTCAGCGAAAAGCTTCAGCTCTCGGCTCAGGCCCGCGGGGCGCGCCTGAGGTACTTGCCGTGGCCCTTCTGGCCGGTGAAGGTGCCCCGGTCGACCACGACGCGGCCGCGGGACAGGACGGTCTCGGCGGCGCCGGTGACCTGGCGCCCCTCGTAGGGGTTGTAGTCCGCCCGCATGTGCAGGGTCTTGTGCGAGAGCGTGACCTTCTTGTCCGGGTCCCAGATGACCAGGTCGGCGTCGGAGCCGGGCGCGATCGTCCCCTTCCGGGGGAACAGGCCGAAGATCTTGGCCGGCGCCGTCGAGCAGATCTCGACCCAGCGGTTGAGGCTGATCTGCCCTGTCCGCACGCCGCCGTCGTGGAGCAGCATGAGGCGGGTCTCCACGCCGGGCGCGCCGTTCGGGATCCGGGAGAAGTCGTCCTTGCCGAGCTCCTTCTCCTTCATGCAGAACGGGCAGTGGTCGGTCGACACCAGCTGCAGGTCGTTGCCGCGCAGCCCGCGCCACATCTCCGATTGCTTCTCTCGCGCGCGCAGCGGCGGCGACATGACGTACTTGGAGCCGGCGAAGCCGGGCTCCTCGTAGTTGGTGTAGTCGAGGAACAGGTACTGCGGGCAGGTCTCGGCGAACGCCGGCACCCCGCGGTCGCGCGCCTCGGTCACCATCTGGAGCGCCTCGGCGGCCGACAGGTGGACGATGTAGACCGGCACGTCGGCGATCTCCGCCATCTTGATGGCGCGGTGGGTCGCCTCTGCCTCGGCCAGCGCCGGCCGCGTGATGGCGTGGTACTTCGGCTCGGTCTGCCCGCGCGCCAGCGCCTGCTTGACCAGGACGTCGATGACGCCGCCGTTCTCGGCGTGCATGCAGATGGTGGCGCCGATCTCGCCCGACCGCTGCATCGCCTGGAAGATGCCGGCGTCGTCCATCATGAAGACGCCCGGGTAGGCCATGAACAGCTTGAAGCTGGTCACCCCCTCGTCGACCATGTCCTTCATCTCGCGGCCGAGCTCGGGGGTGAACTCGCGCATGATCATGTGGAAGCCGTAGTCGACGACCGCCTTGCCCTCGGCCTTGGCCATCCAGGTCTCCCAGCCCTGGCGCAGGCTCTTGCCGAAGTCCTGGATGGCGAAGTCGACGATGGTGGTGGTGCCGCCGAACGCCGCCGCCACCGTGCCGGTCTCGAAGTCGTCCGACGAGGTGGTGCCGCCGAACGGCATGTCCATGTGGGTGTGGACGTCGATGCCGCCCGGGATGACGTAGCGGCCGGCGGCGTCGATGACCTGGTCGGCCGGCGCGTCCAGGGAGGTGCCGATCTGCTGGATGGTCTCGCCGTCGATCAGGATGTCGCCGCGGTACTGGTCGACCGCGGTGACGATGGTGCCGTTCTTGATGAGCGTTCTGGCCATCGGTGCGCCCTCCCTACGGCAGCTGCTTGACCATGTCCTCGTAGGTGTCCGGCCGGCGGTCGCGGTAGAACTGCCAGGTCCGGCGCACCTCCTCGATCATGTCGAGGTTCATCTCGGCGACCACCAGCTCGTCGTCGTCCTCGCTGCCGGTGGCCAGGAAGTTGCCGCGCGGATCCACGAAGTAGCTGGTGCCGTAGAACTTGCCGATGTTCCACGGCGCCTCGGTGCCGACCCGGTTCGAGCAGCCCATGAAGTAGCCGTTGGCGACCGCGTGGGCCGGCTGCTCCAGCTTCCACAGGTACTGGCTGAGGCCGGCCACGGTGGCCGACGGGTTGAACACGATCTCGGCGCCGCCCAGGCCGAGCAGCCGCGCCCCCTCCGGGAAGTGGCGGTCGTAGCAGATGTACACCCCGACCTTGGCGTAGCGGGTCTGGAAGACCGGGTAGCCGAGGTTGCCCGGCTTGAAGAAGAACTTCTCCCAGAAGCCGTTTGTGTGCGGGATGTGGTTCTTGCGGTACTTGCCGAGGTAGGTGCCGTCGGCGTCGATGACGGCGGCGGTGTTGTAGTAGACGCCGGCCATCTCGCGCTCGTAGATCGGCACGACCATCGCCATCTGGTACTTGCGGGCGTAGGTCTGCATGAGCTCGACGGTCGGCCCGGGGATCGGCTCGGCGATGTCGCACCAGACCGAGTCCTGGCTGGGGCAGAAGTACGGGCCGTTGAAGACCTCCTGCAGGCAGAGGATCTGCACGCCCTTCTTGCCCGCCTCGTCGATGTACGGCAGGTGCTTCTCCAGCATCGCCTCGGCGACCTTCTTCACCGGGACGCTGGTGTCATTGATGGGATTGGAGAGCTGGATGAGCCCGCCGACGACCTTCCGTGCCATGTGTGTCCTCTTTTGCTGCTCGCCTAGAACCAACGGGAGATGACGACCCGCGCGTCGGTGAAGAAGCGGATGGCGTCCTCGCCGTGCGCCTTCAGGTCGCCGTAGAAGCTACCCCTGGCGCCGCCAAATGGGAAGAACGCCATCGGCGCGGCGACGCCGACGTTCACCCCGACCGTGCCGACCCCGGCCGCCTGGCGGAATTCGCGGGCGATCCTGCCGTTCTGGGTGAAGATCGAGGCGGCGTGGTGGAGCGGGCTGTCCTCGAGCAGGCGCAGCGCCTGGTCGAGGTCGGCGGCGCGGGCGAGCACCATCACCGGGCCGTACACCTCCTCGCGCGCCAGCGTGGAACCGGGACGCACGTTCTCGAGGATGGTCGGCCCCATCCAGCTCCCCTTCGGGTGGCCCTTCACCTCGGCGCCGCGGCCGTCGAGCACCAGGCTCGCCCCCTCCTCCAGGCCGACGTGGACGAGCGAGGCGACCCGGTCCAGGTGCCGGCCGGAGCAGAGCGGCCCCATCCCCACGCCCGGCTCGAGGCCGTGCCCGAGGGTGATCCGCCGCGCCTCGTCGAGGAGGCGCGAGCGCAGCTCGCCGTAGACCTCGCCGACCCCGATCACCACCCCGCCGGCCAGGCAGCGCTGGCCGGCGCAGCCGAAGCAGCTCTCGGCCACCGCGGCGGCGGTGCGGTCGAGGTCGGCGTCCGGCATGACGACGATGTGGTTCCGGGCGCCGCCGAACGCCTGCACCCGCTTGCCGGCGGCGGCGGCGGCGGCGTAGACCTCGCGCGCCGCCGGGGTCGAGCCGACGAACGAGACGCCGGCCACGCCCGGGTGATCGACCAGCGCGCGCGCCGCCTCGCGATCGCCGTGCAGCAGGTTCACCACGCCGGCCGGGAAGCCGGCCTCGTGCGCCAGCTCGAACAGGAGCTGCTGCGAAAGCGGCACCAGCTCCGACGGCTTGACGATGAACGTGTTCCCGGCCGCCACCGCGTACGGCCAGAAGCCGAGCGGGCCGGCGGCCGGGGCGTCGAGCGCGGTGATGGCGGTGAACACGCCGACCGGCTGGCGGCTCGCCTCGCAGTCGAGCCCGGCGGCGATGTCCTCGAGCCCGCGGCCCATCAGCATCGACGGCACCGCGCAGGCGTGCTCGACGTGCTCGACGGCGCGCCGCACCTCGCCGCGCGCCTCGTCGAGGGTCTTGCCGTGCTCGGCGGTGATGGTGCGGGCCAGCTCCTGGGCGCTCCGCTCGAGCAGGTCCCTGAAGCGCTGCAGGGTGCGCGCGCGCTGCACCGCCGGCACCCGCCGCCAGGTGGCCAGCGCCTGGCCGGCGACGGTGACCGCGCGGTCGACGTCGGCCGCGCCGGACAGCGGCACCTCGGCCAGCCGCTCGCCGGTGGCCGGGTCGTGGACCGGCTGGGCGCGGCCCGACGAGGCCGGGATCCAGGCGCCGCCCAGATAGTTGGAGAGGACCTCGTGCTCGCGCATGGGGCCCGCCAGGCAGCAAGCAGGGTGCCAGGCGACCGCGGGGCCCCGGAACGGCGCTCCCGCTACTTGGGGGGCGGCGATCTGTCGCAGATTCGATCAGCCGGCGCGATCGATCGAAAACTGAACAGAGGTCGCGAGGCGCACCGGCGCCTCCGGCGGCAGGCGATCCGGCAGGTTCTCGCGCCACCACGCCTCGGCGCGCTCGGCGGTCCAGGCGCGGGCCCAGCCGCCCCGGGCCAGCTCGCGCGAAAGCTCCTGCGCGCTGGCGGGGCGCTCCGCCGGGCTCTTGGCCAGGCAGCGCATGACCAGCGCCTCCAGCTCGGGCGGGATCGCCTGGCTGGCCACCCGCGACGGCGGCACCGGCTCGCGGGTCGCGTGGGCCAGCGCCATCTTCATCGAGCTCGGCTCGTCGAACAGGAGCTTGCCGGTCAGGAGCCAGTAGGCGACGCAGCCGAGGGAGTAGAGGTCGGCGCGGCCGTCGAGCTCGCCGTCGCCGACCGCCTCCTCCGGCGCCATGTAGGCGGGCGTGCCGTGCACCTCGCCGGCGCGCGAGAGCTTGACCTCGTCCGGCGCCTGGCGGATGAGCTTGACCAGGCCGAAGTCGAGCACCTTGACGTAGTCGACCGCGCGCGCCCGGCTGGTCACGAGGATGTTGGCCGGCTTGATGTCGCGGTGGACCAGGCCGCGCGCGTGGGCGTCGGCCAGCGAGTCGCACGCCTGGGCAAGGATGTGGGCGACCCGCTCCGGCGGCTGCGGCCCGTGGCGCGACACCAGCCGCTCGAGATCGATCCCGCGCAGGAGCTCCATGACGTAGAAGAAGGTGCCGTCGTCGGCGACGCCGAAGTCGTAGAGCTCGACGGTGTGGGGCGACTCGAGGGCGGCGGTGGCCTGCGCCTCGCGCTCGAAGCGCTCGACCACCCGGGTGCGGTCCTGCGGGTCGCTGCCGGCGTCGAGCTTGATGAGCTTGATGGCGGCCGGCCGGGCCAAGAGGCGGTGCTCGGCGCGCCACACCTCGCCCATGCCGCCGGCGCCGAGCCGCTCGACCAGGCTGTAGCTGCCGAGCTGGCGCGCCTGGCTGACCTGGCGGCCGAGCCGGTTGACCACGCGCGCCGGGATGAGCGAGAGCGCCGCGGCGACGTAGGGCGGGAGCAAGAGCGAGGCGGTGACGTCCGGGTCCAGCATCGGCTGCCCGCGCACCGGGAAGGCGAAGACGAACGCCAGCGTGTTGGCGGCGGCGGCGCAGGTCGAGGCGATCGCGACCTGCCGCACCCGGCCCGGCACCAGCACCGGGAAGAAGGCGATGATGAGACAGGTCCAGCTGATCATCTGGCTGACGTGCCGGTAGTCCGGCAGGTGCCAGTACTCGACCAGCGAGAAGCCGAAGGTGATGCCGACCTCGTAGAGGGCGGCGACCAGGACGATCTCGCGCTGGGTGCGCGGGCAGCTCCGCAGCATGTAGGCGCCGACCAGCGAGACCACCAGGGCGCTGCCGCCGACCACCTGACCGACCAGATCCGAGTACTCGCTCCAGACGGTGAGGAAGAGGACGACGTAGACCAGGTCGACCGCGGCGACCACCAGCATCGCCAGCGACAGCCGGCGGCCGGCCTCGGCGACCAGGTCGCTCGGCAGGCCGAGGCCCAAGGACGATGACGAGGAGGAGGCAGACGCGGGCGACAGGCGGTCGCAGATGCGGCGGCGCGGCTCGGGCGCGCCCGCCGCGGTCGGCGCCGGCATGGCCACCTCGGTCGGCAGCGTGGCCGCCGACTGGAGGCTGGGCGCGGCCCTGCCCGGGGCGGCCGAGGTGGACATGGGCCGGATTATAGCCGGCCCGCCCCGCGGCGCTCGCGATCAGTCGACGACCACGCCGCCGCCGTCGCCGCCGTCGTCGCAGGAGCCGGTGTCCACGTCCGGGTCGCACTCCTCGCCGTCGCCGGACCCGTCGCCGTCGCCCGAGCCGTCACCGTCCCCCGAGCCGTCACCGTCACCCGAGCCGTCGCCGCCGCCGTCGCCGGGGTCGCAGGAGCCGGTGTCGATGTCCCCCTCGCACTCGCCGTCGCCGTCGCCGTCGCCGCCGCCGTCACCCTCGTCCACCTCCTCGCAGAAGTCGACGTAGGAGATGGCGGGCGCGTCCGGACCGCTGGTCCCGCCCGGGTGCGACCAGGACAGGCCCTCGCCGGCGTACACCTCGCCGCCGGTCTTCACCAGGTAGGAGATCGTGTCGCCGGTTGAGACCGACAGGGTGAAGCCGACGAACTCGCCCGGGGAGTCGTCCTTCGGGATCCAGCTCTCGAAGGTGACCGAGCGCGAGCCGAGGTCGATCGAGGCGCCCTGCACGCCGATGTCGCTCCCCTCGATCTTGCAGTCGTCGCGGTCGCCCGGCTGTCCGGGGCCCCCGGCGCCGTCGCCCTCCTCCTCGCTCCCCTCCGCGGCGGCCTGGCGGGCGGACGAGTCGTCGAGGATGCACCCGGCGGAGCCGAGGCAGAGCGACAGGGCGATCGAGAAGGGAAGACGCATGGCGGGATCTCCTTTCGTCTCCCGGTGCAATACAAGTCGCGCGCCAGGTGCCGCGCCACGCGCTCTGGCGTGCTTGCCGCCTGGTGCCGGGGGGATGGCACCCCGACCAGCCCGCCCTGCGGTGACAAAAACCCCCTCCTTTTGCGCAGTTGTACAATTCCTGCACAGCATGGCCGCGGCGACGAGCCGCCCGGCGGCGCCCACGCCGGCGCGACCGGGGCTCGCAGGGCGCTACTCGCGGACCTCGAACGCCTTGCTCAGGCCGGCTCGCAGGAGCTCCGCGATGTCCGGGTGCTCGCCCATCCCGATCACCATCGGCTTGTTGCCGCCGCCGCGCTCGTCGAGCTCGCGCCAGTCGACGTCGCCGAACCACTCCCCGAGATCGAGCTCGACCACCACGCTGCCCGGCACGCCGGGGGCGACCTCCTCGTCGAAGCCGAGGTCGATCCCGATTCGCTGGTCGTCGACGTACTCGAACCGGCGGTCGCGGTTCCCGATGTGCGCCTCGCCCAGGACGCGCACCGCGAGCCGCTGCCCCTCGAAGCCGTCCGGCACGGTCTCCTCGGCCCAGGTGCGCTCCACGTCGAAGGTGAGGCGCGAGTACAGGCCGGGCGGCGCCATCTCGAAGCTCACGCGCAAGGTCGGCGCGGCCGGGAACTGGACCGCGCGCGAGTCGAGCACCAGGCTGCCGGACGGCGCGGTGTCGCCGATGAGGCGCAGGTCGTGCATCTGGATGGTGATGGTATCGACCCTGAAATCCTCGAGCTCGATCGGCCCCTGGCCGGAGGCCGGCTGGGCGTTGGCCCCGAGGGGCACGAACTCGACCGTCACGCCGGACGGAGGGCCGCCGTCGGCGCCGGCGTCGCCGTCACCGGGGCCGGCGTCGACGCCGCTCGCGTCGTCGCCGCCGCACGCCGCGCACGCGAGCGCAGCGATCCATGCCGCTATGGTGCGCTGCCAGACCATCCCGCAGCCGATCGTTGCAATCACGATACCACCCCGCCTCCGCCGGACGCGCGCGATCCTGCTGGGAGCGCCCCGCGTCCTGGGCGGCACCTGTGCAAGGTCCGGACAGGGTCAGCGGCTCCTGGGTGGGGACTTGAGCCCGTAGCGCTCCATCTTGTAGATGAGCGACCGGCGGGAGATACCGAGGCGCCGCGCCGCCTGGGTCTGGTTTCCGCCGCACGCCTCGAGCGCGGCGACGATCGCGCGCCGCTCCATCTCCTGGAGCTGGGCCGGCACGCGGCCGTCGAGCTCGACCGGCGGCGACGCGGCCGGCTCGGATCGCGCCGGATCGCTCGCGCGCACCTGCACCGCCTCCGGCAGCGCCGGCAGGTCGATGATGCCGCCCGGCGTGAGCACCACGGCGCGCTCGATGGCGTTGCGCAGCTCGCGCACGTTGCCGGGCCAGTCGTAGGCCTCGAGCGCGGCGCGCGCCGGGTGGGTGAAGCCGGGCACCGGCTGGCCGAGCTCGGTGGCGAACTGGCGCGCGAAGCGGATCGCCAGCGGCATGACGTCGCCCGGGCGATCGCGCAGCGGCGGCACGAAGAGGGTGAACACCGCCAGCCGGTAGTACAGGTCCTCGCGGAAGCGGCCCTGGGCGACCTCCTCCTGCAGGTCGCGGTGGGTCGCCGCGATCACCCGCACGTCGATCGGGATCTCGTCGGTCGACCCGAGGCGGGTGACCACGCGGCGCTCGAGCGCGGTGAGCAGCTTGGCCTGCAGCGGCGCCGGCAGCTCGCCGATCTCGTCGAGCAGGATGGTGCCGCCGCCGGCCGCCTCGAAGTAGCCGAGCTTGCGCCGGTCGGCGCCGGTGAAGGCGCCGCGCTCGTGGCCGAAGAGCTCGCTCTCGAGCAGCGTCGGCGGCACGGACGCGCAGTCGAGCCGGACGAACGGCCGGCCGGCCCGCGGGCTCGACCGGTGGATGAGCTCGGCGATGACCTCCTTGCCGGTGCCGGTCTCGCCGAGGAGGAGGACGGTGGTCGGCGCCGAGGCGACCCGGCGGGCGAGCTGGAGGGTCTGCCGCGATCGCGGATCGGCGGCCTCCGGCTCGAGGTCGCGATCGCGGTCGCGGGATTCCTCGGCGCGGCGGGCGACCGCCAGGCCGCCGGTGGACGCGCCGCGGCGCGCGCCTCGCAGGGCGGTCCGCGCCGCGTCGATCAGCGCGCCCGGGCTGCGGCCGTGCTCCGGCAGGCTCGCCAGGCCGGCGGACACCGACACGCCGGGGGCGGTGCGCGCCAGGGCGAGCGCGCGCTCGCCGATCGCCGCGCCGCCGGCCGGGTCTGTCTCCGGCAACACCAGCGCCACCTCGCGATCGCCGTAGCCGGCCAGGCGATCCATCGGGCGGATGTCGCGTGCGATCCGGTCGAGCGCCTCGTCGATCGCCTCCGGCGGGCCGTCGAGCCGCATCATGAGCAGGCTGAGGGGACGCGCGTAGCGGGTGGCGCGGAACACCTCGGCGGTGAGGCACTCCTCGAGCGCCTGCTCCGGCTCGACCACCGCCGCCCGGCGCGGCGCGCGGCGCGCGACCAGGAGGGTGATGGAGCCGGCGTCGACCGCGTCGCCCGGCGCGGCGTGGACGACGCCGGAGACCGGGTGGCCGTTGACGCGGGTGCCGTTGCGCGAGCCCAGGTCCTCGACGGCGATCCGCTCCCCCTCGCGGCGGAGCTTCACGTGCACGCGCGAGAGCCGCTCGTCGCCCGGGAACGACACGGTCGCGCCGCGCGAGCGCCCGACCGTCACCTCGGTGCCGTCCGGCAGGTCGAGCACGCGCGAGCGCTCGCCGTCGTAGACGACCAGGTAGAGCGCCGAGTCCCTCGGCTGCTCCATGCCGGTCAGCGCCTCGACGGTCTCGATCTGATCGCGCGCGCGTTCGCCCACCGGGGTGGCCTCCCGCGGGCAGTGTATCACCGACGCAGATCGACCACGTGCCGGCTGGTCTCGCCGGCGGTGATCGTGATCGTCAAGGTGCGGGTGCGCTCGAGGACGGGGTTGCGGAGGGTGACGCGGTGCTCGCCGGCGGCGAGGGCGCGGCGCCGAATGGGAGTCTCCTCCTCGGGGCCGCCGTCGATGGAGACGTAGGCCCAGGGGACGGCGTTGAGGTCGAGGTGGCCCCGGGCGCGGGGAGCGCGGACGGAGGGAGGAGGACGGGGCGAGGCGGAGGGATCCGTGGTCGTGGTCGCGGCCGTGGCCGGAGCCGCAGCCGCAGCCGCAGCCGCAGCCGCACCCGGAGCCGCAGCCGGAGCCGCAGCCGCA
>Ga0079224_100004967_pt1 | contig 17389 bp, 16 predicted proteins | sample Stecom2015_FD_80414 | JGI IMG/M metagenome (GOLD analysis project Ga0079224, IMG submission 80414) | Agricultural soil microbial communities from Utah to study Nitrogen management - Steer compost 2015 | ecosystem: Environmental > Terrestrial > Soil > Agricultural land | place: USA: Utah...
GAACGGTGCGTTGAGGGTGTGGATGTACCCGAGCGTCTTTTGGTAGTGGACGTTCTCGTTGTCGGGCTCGACCTCGACGAGGCGGAACTCCGACCACGAAGCCGCGAACACGGCGTCGAGCCAGTACGGCGACTTGATGCTGATCTTGTTGAAGTACTTGAGCGCCGTGTCGAACTTGCCGACCTGGTAGAAGATGTAGCCGAGCGCGATGTTGGCGAGCTCTTCGTAGCGCTGGTTCTGATCGGCGAAGTCGAGCTCGGCGGTCGAGATGCCGAGCCGCAGCTTCTTCTTCTCGGACATCCGCGCGAGCTTGCGAGCCTCGCGGTTCTTCTTCTTGCCCTGCGTCTGCCGGAGCTCGGCGTTCTTGCGGAGCACGTTCTTGAACGCCTCGACCGCCTCGGGGCCGTGGTACTCGCGGGTCTCGGCGACACCGAGGAAGTACTGGGCCGGGATGAAGAAGTCGCTCTCGCGCGGGACCTGGGACAGCAACGCGATCGCCTGGCCGAGATCACCGTTGTTGTAGTGGTAGCGGCCGAGCAGGAAGTACAGCTCGTCGCGAACCGAGTCGAGAGCTTCGTTCTCGAGGTCCTGCGGTCGGTAGGTGCCGACCTTCTCGAGCACGCCCGCACCTTCGGGCAGCTTGCGACTCAGCGAAGCGAGCCACGGGAGCGTGAGCTGGTGGTATGGATGGCTCGGACCGATGGTGACGATCTCGTCGAACACGGCGAGCGAACCGGCGAAGAAGCCGAGCTGGAACAGCGCTTTACCGAGCCAGAACTGAGCCCGAGTCGCGTCTCCGGGCGCGCCCTCGTAGGCGATCTTGTGAAAGACCAGCGCGGCGGCTTCGTAAGCCTCGGCCTTGTATGCTTCTTCGGCCTGGTTCTGCTCGGCGCTCGGTTGCCCCGACTGTCCGGGCGGAACCGGTGGGCCGTCACTTCCGGGCGGCAGCGGTGGTCCACCTCCGGGCGGCGGCGGCGGGCCTCCTCCGGGCGGCGGCGGTGGTCCACCACCTCCACTGCCGGGCGGTGGCGGCGGTGGAGCAGCGTACGCCGTGACCGACGCGACTCCGAACGCGAGGCCAACAAGGAGCGGGAGTGACTTGAGCAGGCTGAGCTTTTTCATCGCGATCGCTTGCGCGTTGGACCCATGTAAGGGCGATGGGACCTTACCAGCCGGCCGTCGACGATCGCAAGCGCGTCCGGCAGGCTGTCGTGCGTGTTTGAACCCGGATGCGGACCCGGTAGCGGCCGGCACGGGCTTTTCCGGTCCGGGCTTTTCGGCCCGGTCCTGGCGCCCAGGGCCCGAGGATCGGAGCCAACAGGGGGAATCTCCCGACACGGGCGCCAACCAACGGGAGCTTTCCGGCCACGATCTAGGAGTGGGGGTTTTTTCGGTCTCGCGGTTGCGGGTCCGTCGTGAGGTCAGAGCAGGAGATCTGTTCAGGCTGGAGAGCAACCGGCCCGCCGGACCGAGCCGCGAACGCCGCAACGCGCGTGAGAGCGCACTTGACCCTAGAAACACGCCGTGTAGGATGCCGGGGCCAGCGCTCCTTTGGCCCACCGGTTCCATCAGTTACCTTGGAGCGCCGCCCGGCTGAGGTTCCGAAATCCCCCAGGGTCTCGGTGTCCAACTCGAAAACCGGTTGCTCCGACGGAAGACCGTTCGATGCTCATGTCTCGCATCCTGTCCACCTCGTTCGCCGCAGCTTTCCTCCTCGCCGGAGGTCTGCTGCTGACCGCATGCCCCCAGGGTGACGTCGGGGCCCCTTGCAACCACGGCACCGTCGAAGCGCCGTCGAGCAAGCTGGTGACCTTCCCCGCGCTCTCGTGCAGCGACCTGCTGTGTGTGTACGGCGAGGAGAAGACCGTGCCCGAGATCGCCTGCGGAGATGATGACGACGTTTGCAACTCCGCTGCGGGCGAGGCCATCTTCGAGTGCGTCAACAACTCGTGCAAGCTGAGCCTCGACTACGTGCTCGAGCGCTCGATGTGCTCGAAGACCTGCCAGACCGACGAGGATTGCAACAACACGTCGCTCAACAATCGCCCGGCCGTCGACAGCGACGAGACCGCGTGCGCGACCGGGTTCTCGTGCACGGTCCTCCAGCGACTCGGGCAGTTCTGCTGCCAGCGCCTGTGCGTCTGCAACGACGACCTCGACACGCTCGACGACCTCGAAGAGGAGTGCGTCCCGAACCTGGGTGACGCGTGGAAAGATTGCTACGGCGACGACGCGATGACGACGGGCAACTGATTGCTCTCGAACCAACGATGAAGGCCCGGCCATCCGCCGGGCCTTTATCTTTTTGCCGATGACCGAGATCAGCACTCGAGCGCGTGGGCAGCAGGGCGAGCAGCGAGCCGCCGATCACCTGAGCCGCTGCGGGCTCGAGATCCTCGCGCGCAACATCACGGCCGCGGGCGCCGAGTTGGATCTGATCGCACGCGACGGCGAGACCGTCGTCTTCGTCGAGGTTCGCAAGCGAAGCGACGACCTCCGCGGTCATCCGCTCGAGACCATCGACGCGCGCAAGCAGGCGCGGATCCGACGAGGGGCGACCGGCTGGTTGGTCGCGCAGGGACTGTGGGAGCGTGTCGCGGTCCGCTTCGACGTCGTCGCGATCGTCGGCGACGACATCGAGTGGCTACGAGATGCTTTTTGAGCCGCAGCTCAGCCGTTGTTGCTCGACGACTTGTAGGCGCCGACCTTGCGCTTGATCCTCGCGGCGTTGCCCCGACGATCTCGCAGGTAGTAGAGCTTGGAGCGACGAACCTTGCCGCGGCTGACCAGCTCGATCTTGGTCACGCGCGGCGAGGCCAGCGACCAGACCCGCTCGACCCCGACGTTGTCGGTGACCTTGCGAACGGTGAACGAGCCCCGCAGGCCCTTGTTCCTGCGGTGGATGCAGACGCCCTCGAAGACCTGGATGCGATCCTTGCCGCCCTCGGAGATGAGGGCGTGGACGGCGATGCGATCGCCGGCTCGAAACTCGGGGATGTCCTTGCGCGCGAGCTCTTGCTCGAGGTCGTGGATGATCGGGCTGCTGTGGCTCATGGCGAAGTCTCTCGGTTGAATGAAGGGGCTCGACCGGGCGCGGCCGGGAGCAGACCTTCGGCCCGCATGGCCTCGAAGGCTGCACGGGCGAACGGCGCGATTGGACCCTGCGCCGCGCGGGGCTGCGAAATGTCGATCAAAGCGGAGGAGATCGCAAGTCGCTGACCGGTGCTTCGATCACGCTCGGGATCGAGCGCCAGCCACGCGTCGATATCCGTCTCCAGGGCTTGGCCGAACCACAAGATGAGCGGCGGCGGAGCCGAGTTGGCGGCGTAGGCGAGCACGTCGAGGACCAGCCGTGGCCCTCGTTCGGGATCGTCGGCGCCGACCGAGCCGACGCCGAGCACCCAGGGATCTCGCCCGTGGCGCTTTCGCAGCGATCGACGGAGCTGCTTGAGATCCCTCATGCGGCGTGGCTCGCCCACACACGCGAGGGTCGCGGCGTGAGCCGAGGCGACCGCCTCGAGCTCGGCCAGCTCCGAGGGTGCGACGGAGCTCGGGACCGCCAGCGTGATCGGATGCGAGGCAGGCAGCCGCCAGGTCGGACGCAGCTCGGGTCGCAGCGCCCAGGTCCGCAGGCAGGCCGTGCGGCGCCGCCAGATCTCGACGGCTCGATGATCGCCGCCGAGCAACACCGCCGGAACTTCGTGGCCGCGAAACTTGGCCGGTCGCGTGTAGTGGGGATGCTCGAGGACCATTCCGGGCTGCCACGCCTCCGGCTCTTCGGCGAGCTCGGTGCCAGCGAAGCTCTCGGTGGCGATCGACTCGGGGTTACCGAGCACGCCCTCGCGCAGGCGTGCGACGGCTTCGATGATCGCCGCGGCCGCGACCTCGCCTCCGTTGAGCACGAAGTCTCCGAGCGACAGGCACTCGTCGACGAAGTGCTCGCGGATGCGATCGTCGATGCCCTCGTAGCGGCCACACAAGAGCGCGATGCGACGCTCGCTGGCGAGCCGCTCGGCGACTCGCTGATCGAAGCGGTTGCCCGAGGGCGTCAACAAGATGGTGCGCATCGGCCCCCGCTCGGCGATCACGGCCTCGAGCGCGGCGGCGACCGGCTCGGGCTTGATGACCATCCCAGCCCCGCCGCCGAACGGCGCGTCGTCGACGGTCTTGTGACGGTCGTGGGTGAAGTCGCGAAAATTGACGCAGCGAACCACGACCAGCTCGCGCTCGATCGCCTTGCCCATGATCCCGGTCGCGACAAAGGCCTCGATCGCCGCGGGGAAGATGGTGAAGACCTCGAACTCGAGCGGCTCGCTCATCGTCGGTCCTCGGGCTCGGGCAGCAGCTCGTCGTGGACGTCGACGATCACCCGCTGGTCTTCGATCGCGACGATGAACGGCGCGAACGCAGGCAGCAGCCACTCGCGCCCGCGCAGTCGGACCTCGAACAGATCCTGGGCGGTGTTGCTGGTCACGCCGACGATCTCGCCGAGCGACTCGAAGCTCGCGTCAGCGCAGCGGCGGACGACCTCGTGGCCGATCAGATCGGCGAGATAGAATTCGTCTTCGGCGAGGTCGGGTAGATCGGCGCGAGCGATCCACAGCTCGCGGCCGCGCAGCTGTTCGGCGGCTTCGCGGCTGTCGACGCCGAGCAGCCACAGCCGCGTGCGATCGCTGCCGGGCTTGGCGGCCTCGCGGGTGACCTCGAACGATCGAGGATCACCGCCGCCACGCTCCGATAGCGTGATCCGAACGCCGGCAGCCAGCGCGGCCGACCCGGGGTTGAACAGCTTGATCTCCAGCGCCCCGCGGACCCCGTGAGCACCAGCGACATAGCCGAGCTGGAGGGACCCCGACATCGACGCTGGACCTACTCGAGGATCTCGAGGTCGGCCCGCTTGCGCAGCTTCGAGGATGCTGCGTTGAGGATCGCTCGCATGGCCTTGACCGTGCGGCCCTGCTTGCCGATGACCTTGCCAAGATCGTCCTTGGCCACGCGCAGCTCGAGCACGATCGTCTGCTCACCGGAGATCTCGGACACGTCGACCTCATCGGGGTTGTCGACGAGGGCCTTGGCGATGAACTCGATGAGCTCTTTGAGCGAGACGTTGGCGGACATTGTCGAGGCCTCCGGGAGCGTGGAGCGAGCTGGAGCGGGGCGGGCTGGAGAGCCGTTTGGAGCATCCCACACCATCGCCGGCCCGGCAAAAGCGCAGTTGCCGGGGACCGGTGATCCGGACCAACCGAACCTCGCTGGAGGATGGTGCTCGCGGTCGGCCCTGGAACAGAGCTGGCGCCAGCGAGCGGAACAGCGGGACGCGGTCAGCTCGCCGACGCGGCGGCCTTGCGCAGGAGTCGACGAACGGCGTCGGTGGGCTGGGCTCCGACGCTGATCCAGTAGTCGATGCGCGCGCGATCGAGAGTGACCGTGCCATCCTTGGTCATCGGGTTGTAGGTCCCGAGCTTCTCGAGGAAGCGCCCATCCCGGGGCGAGCGAGCGTCGGAGGCGACGATTCGGTAAAAGGGGCGCTTCTTGGCGCCACCGCGAGCGAGCCTGATCTTGACGGCCATTGGTGTCTCGTAAAAGATTGCTGGAATTCCGATCAGCCGTTGGGCGAAAGGGTGGGCGAGGCTAGCCTCGGGCTCGAGCGACGTCAACCGAGCGGCCACGGCTGCACAATCGAGAAAAAGGGCCCAGTTCATGAGTGATCGCATGACGACCCGAGCCGCGAGGACCTCGCTTGCTTCGCTGATCCTGGTCGCCGGGCTCGGGATTGCGGCGTCGCTGCCGTCGGGCTGCAACCGCCACGCGCACAACCAGGACGCCGGAACACCGTCCGCGGACACCGCTACGCCGGACGCGACCGACGCAACCCGCCACGAGATCGATCTGTTCGCGTTCGGGCGTCAGCTGGGGACCATCGCGCCGTGCGGGTGCACGACCGAGCCGCTCGGCGGGCTGCAGTATGCGTTTGGATACATCGAGGCCCACTCGAGCGCGGGCCAGCGGCTGATCCTCGAGCCTGGCTCGTTTCTGTTTCCGGATCCCGACGGCGCCGAGGCGCCGACCGACGAAGCCGCCTGGGCGCAGGCGCAACAGCGAGCGGAGTTGCTGCAGCGGCGGTTCTCGCAGCTCGACGGGCTGGTGTCGGGGCTCGGGCCGACGGACTTCGCGTCGAGCTCGTCGGCGGGGGCGCTGGCGAGTCTTCCGCTACCGCGGGTGATTGCGAACATCGAGGCGGGCGTCGCGGTCGCGACCGTCGAACGTCAACGCAGGATCCAGCTGGGTCATGGGTTGTCGGCGGCGGTGACTCTGGTGGTTGATCCGCAGCTCGGCGAGGCGGCTGGCGCGACGGCTTGGGGCAAGGACTTCCCGGCGCTGACGGATCCGGTCGCGGCGCTGCGCGAGCTGGCGCCCGAGCTCTCGCAGGCGAGCTTGCAGGTGGTCATGGTTCACGGCCCGCGCTCGCTGGCCGAGGCCATTGCCCGCGAGGTCGAGGGCCTCGACGTGGTGGTGATGGGCGGGGTCATCGAGAACCCCGAGCGCGGTCGGCTGGGCACCGCGCCGGTTCAGATCGGCGACACGTGGTTGCTCGAACCCGGCGATCGAGCGCAGACGATCTCGCACTTGACCTTGTCGATCGATTCGGCGCTCGAGCCCGGCAAGCTGCCCGAGCAGTGGACCCTGGTCCCGGCCAAGAGCCAGCGCGAGGCCGAGCTCGCGCGGGTCGAGGAGAAGCTGGCCAAGTTCGCGGCCGATCCGGCGGCCGATCCGGCGTTCATCGGCCGGCTCGAGGCCGATCGGGATCGGCTCCGCGCCGAGCTCGAGAGGCCCGGGATCCCGAGCGACGTCGCGGTCGCGCTGATCCCCGAGCAGGTGAAGGTCACCTGTCACCTCGCCGCCGACGAAGCCGCCAAGCAGGCGCTCGGCGAGTACGACGCGTGGGTGGCCGACCGCAACCGCGAGCGCTTCGCCGGGGTGCGACCGCCAGCTCCGCCGGCGGGGCAGGCGAGCTACGTGGGGATCGACGCCTGCGCCGACTGCCACGAGGAGGCGGTGGCGATGTGGAAGACCACCGTCCACGCCCGCGGCTACCAGACGCTGGTGACCGCCAACAAGCAGTTCGATCTCTCGTGCGTGGGCTGCCACGTGACCGGCTTTCGGCAGCCGGGCGGCAGCGAGGTGGTCGAGAACCATCACCTGCAGTCGGTCCAGTGCGAGCAGTGCCACGGGCCCGGGAGCCTCCACGTCGAGGATCCGAGCACCGCCAACATTCGACTCGAGGCGCCGAGCAGCGTGTGCCTGAGCTGCCACACGCCCGAGCACTCGGACACGTTCGAGTACGAGGCCTATCTGCGCGACATCCTCGGTCCGGGCCACGGCGCCGACGCCCGAGCCAAGCTCGGCGAGGGCCCCACGGGCCGCCAGCTGCGGGCGGCTGGCCTCGAGAAGGCCGGCGGCGGCTGCAAGAAGATGTAGGCCATGGGAGCCCGCTCACATGAGCAGAGCTGCCGCAGGCTTGGAGTCGTGGCGCCCGGCAAGTAGACACCGGCCGTCTCCACGGGCGCCCGTCGGCGGCGAGCCGGTCCGCGTCGGACCACGAAGCACCTACCCGACGGCCCCACAACCAAGCGCGACCCGAACCTTGGGATCGGGCGCGCGAGCTACAGAGGAATCGAGATCATGACCGAGACTCAATACGGCAAGCTCACCGCCAAGGTCCGACAGTCGTCGGGCAAGGGTGTCGCTCGCAAGCTCCGGGCCGATGGCCTGATCCCCGCCGTGATCTACGGCAAGGGCCAAGGCAACGTGATGTTGACGTTGAGCCCCCGCGAGCTGCGACGGGCGATGGATCCCCAGCGCAAGCTCAATACCTTCTTCACGGTGACCATCGAGGGTCAGGACGGACAGTCGGTCGAGCAGTGCGTGCTGACCGACTTCCAGGCCGATCCGATCCGCGACGAGTTCCTGCACGTCGACTTCCTGCGCGTCGATCCGAACTCCGAGGTCGTCACCAAGATCCCGGTCGAGTACGTCGGACGGGCCGCGGGCGTGGTCGCGGGCGGCAAGCTGCGGACCTACCGGCGGACCGCCCGGATCGCCGCCAAGCCGGCGCAGATCCCCGTCAAGCTGACCGTCGACGTCAGCCCGCTCAACGCCGGCGAGACGCTGCGCATGAAGGATCTGGTCCTCGAGAACGCGCGCCTGCTCGAGCACCCCAACGTGGTCGTCGCTCACGTCGATCCGCCGCGGGTCGCCAAGTCCCCGGCCGACGAGAAGAAGCCGGCGGGCAAGAAGAAGTAGCGCTCCTCTGCTGATCCGCGAGCTGCAACGATGACGGACTCACCCTGGCTGATCGTCGGTCTCGGCAACCCCGGGCCCGAATACGCCAAGCACCGCCACAACGTCGGCTTCATGGTCGTCGAGCGGTGGGTGGATCGTCACGTCACGCCGGGGACCGGCGGCGCGGCCTGGAAGTCGCAGTTCAAGGGCCGGACCACCACGGTCCGGCCCGAGCCGCCGATCGGCCGCTGCGTGGTGCTCGAGCCGCTGACGTACATGAACCGCAGCGGCGAGAGCGTGCGGGCGGCGGTCGACTTCCACGGCACGTCGGTCGAGCGGATGGTCGTCGTCCACGACGAGATCGACTTCGAGTTCGGTCGCGTCGGGCTCAAGCGCGGCGGCGGCCACGGCGGTCACAACGGCCTGCGCGACATCATCAAGCACCTCGGCACCCCCGGCTTCGCGCGGGTTCGGGTCGGCATCGGCCGGCCGGTCCACGGCGAGGTCGCCAACTGGGTGCTCTCCAACTTTTCTGCTGAGGACGCGGCGTTGGTCGACGACCTCACCAATCGGGCCGAGCAGGCCCTGACCTGTCTGCTGGCCGAGGGCATCACCTCGGCGATGAACCAGTTCAACCGCTCTCCCGCCGAGCCCTCCTGAGCGCTCCGCGGCTGACTTTCCGAAGGATCTCCACCGTGAACCCCCAACAGTTGCTTCTCGCCATTCCGGCGGCCGGCGTGCTGGCGTTGCTCTACGCCGGCGCGACCTCCTATTGGATCAAGGGGCGCGATCCCGGCAACGAACGCATGAAGACCATCGCCACGCAGATCGAGCGTGGCGCGATGGCCTTCCTCCGGTCCGAGTACACCGTACTGGCCGGGTTCGTGCTGATCGTCGCGCTCGGCCTGTTCTTCCTCAACCGCTCCGAGCCGACCTCGGATCCCCTGGTCGCGCTCTCGTTCGTGCTCGGCGCGACCGCGTCGGGTCTGGCCGGGTTCTTCGGCATGCGGGTCGCGACCAAGGCCAACGTCCGGACCGCGGCCGCAGCCCGGACCGGGCTCGCGCCCGCGCTGCAGATCGCGTTTCGCGGCGGCTCGGTGATGGGCATGAGCGTCGTCGGCCTGGCGCTGCTCGGCCTCGGCTCGCTGTTTTGGTTCTACATCGGCCAGTTCCAGGTCGACATCACCGACGCCGACTCGGCGCTCAACACCTTCCGGTTCTCGAAGGTGATCAACGTGCTCGCCGGGTTCTCGATGGGCGCGTCTTCGATCGCGTTGTTCGCCCGGGTCGGTGGTGGCATCTACACCAAGGCCGCGGACGTCGGCGCCGACCTGGTCGGCAAGGTCGAGGCCGGGATCCCCGAGGATCACTTCCTCAACCCGGCGACCATCGCCGACAACGTCGGTGACAACGTCGGCGACGTCGCGGGCATGGGCGCCGACCTGTTCGAGTCCTACGTCGGGGCGATCATCGGCGCGATGATCCTCGGCGCCATCGCGGTCCACGGCACCTTCGAGGCGACCATGCTGCCGCTGGTGCTGGCCGCGGTCGGCATCGTGGTCTCGATCGTCGGCACCTTCATCGTTCGGACCAAGGAGGGCGGCAACCCGCAGCTGGCGCTCGACGCCGGCTCGTTCGGGGCCGCGGGCGTGATGCTGGTGCTGAGCTACTTCATCATCGACTACTTCGTGAAGTCGGCGGGCGAGGGCGGCATCCAGTTCTCCGAGTTCGAGTCGCCGCTGCAGACCCTGCACCTGTTCTACCCGATGGTCGTCGGCCTGATCGCCGGCGTCGTGATCGGTCTGGTGACCGGCTACTACTGCTCGAAGCACCGCAAGCCGGTCGACACGATCGTCGAGCAGTCGAAGACCGGGCCGGCGACCAACATCATCGCGGGCATCGGCGTCGGCTTCGAGTCGACGGCGATCCCGATCGTGCTGATCGTCGGGGCGATCTACGTCGCCAACCTGTACGCCGGCCTCTACGGGGTCGCGCTCGCGGCTCTCGGCATGCTCTCGACCACCGGCATCCAGCTGGCGGTCGACGCCTACGGCCCGATCTCCGACAACGCGGGCGGCATCGCCGAGATGTCGGGGCTGCCGAGCAAGGTCCGCGAGCGGACCGACAACCTCGACGCGGTCGGCAACACCACCGCCGCGATCGGCAAGGGCTTCGCGATCGCCTCGGCCGCGCTCGCGGCCCTGTCGCTGTTCGCCGCCTACCGCAAGCTCGCGCTCGGCAACGCCGACATGCTGCTGACCGATCCCGAGGTGCTGATCGGCCTGCTGCTCGGCGGCATGCTGCCGTTCCTGTTCTCGTCGATGGCGATGAAGGCGGTCGGCGACGCGGCGATGGACATGATCGAGGAGGTCCGTCGGCAGTTCCGCGACATCCCGGTGCTGCGCAAGGCCCTGACCCTCGTCGCCAAGGCCGAGGAAGAGGACCGCGAGCTGACCGAGGAAGAGGACGCCGAGGTCCAGGCCGCGGGCAAGAAGACCGAGGTCGAGAAGTGCGTGGCAATCTCGACCAAGGCCTCGATCAAGCGGATGGTGGCTCCGGGCTTGCTGGCGATCGCTGCGCCGCTGCTGATCGGGTTCTGGTCGGCCCACGCGCTCGGAGGTCTGCTCGCCGGCACGCTGGTGTCGGGCGTGATGCTGGCGATCTTCATGTCCAACGCCGGCGGCGCATGGGACAACGCCAAGAAGCAGGTCGAGGAGCAGAAGAAGGACGCCAAGCAAAACACCGGTAAGGGCTCCGAGCGCCACAAGGCGGCGGTCATCGGTGACACGGTCGGCGACCCCTTCAAGGACACCGCGGGTCCGAGCTTGAACATCCTGATCAAGCTGATGACCATCGTCGCGGTCGTGATCGCGCCGCACATCAACCCCGACAAGGAGCAGATCGCCGAGGCTGCTCGTCAGCTCGAGGCCAAGGCTGCGCAGGTCGAAGCCGGCAACGCCGACGACAAGAAGGCCGACAAAAAGGCCAACTGATGACCAAAGGGCCACGCGCGGCTCGAACGCGCTGACCTTTCGATCATGGAATTTGGAGCGGCGGACCCTAGGGGCCGCCGCTTTCGTCATTTTGGCGATCTCAAAAATTCGCGGTCGTATGTAGGCGTAGCTATCGGTTTTGACACCTTGTGAACCATGTCGGCGAGACCCGGCCACGTTATCGGGCAGGAGCTCACCATGTCCGACGTGCCGTATGTCAGCAGCAGCAACTCTTCACCCAGTGCCAGCGCCGAGCCTATCTCGCCGACTCCGAAGCTCTCGGTCGTAGCACTGCGCGAGCGCAAGAAGGATCAAACCCGCGAGGCCCTGGCCCGCGCGGCGATCGAGCTGTTTCAGGAGAAGGGCTACGAAGCCACCACCGTCGCCGAGATCGCTCGGGCCGCGAGTGTGTCGCGGCGAACCTTCTTCCGCTATTTCCCGACCAAGGACGCACTGCTATTCGTCGACGATAGCGATCACCTCGAGCGGTTCCGCGAGCTGCTCGACGCCCGCGAGCCGGATGACGGGATCGTCGATCCGATCCGCCGCGCATGCCTGGCCCACGCCGACGAGTACATGCGCGACCGCGATCAGGTGGTCGCCCGCGCCCGAATTATCGAGTCGTCGCCGGGCCTGGCCAAGCAGGAGCGTCAGCAGGATCTGCTCTGGGAGCAGGCGATCACCGAGGCGCTGCTGGCCACTCGCCGACGCAGCCCGATCGCCGAGCGTCGTGCGCGGATGCTGTCCGGGGCGATCGTGGGGGCAATGCGCGCGGCGATCATCGAGTGGCAGCGGCTCGACGGCAGCGCGGACCTGGTCCGGCTGACCAGCGAGGCCCTCGACCTGTTCGATCTGCACGACATCGATCTCGAGGCCGCGAGCAAGCTCGACTCTCCGGCGAACTGAGCAATCTCGCTGACAAGACCCCCTCCGGGGGGTCACCTCACGCCGTACGAATGCGGCCGCGGGGGGCTAGATAGAGCGGCCGGGTTTGATCAAACCTGGCCGCGATGACCGACCCGCGCAGCATCCCGCCCCGAGGCTCGACCCCCGAACAGATCGCCGAGCGGCTCGAAGCCTTTCGTGACGCCGATCTCGACTGGCGATCGGGCAAGGTCTGGGCGTACATGTTCGACCCCGGCGAGACCGCCGAGCGGGTGATCAAGCAGGCCTACACGGCCTACTTGAGCGAGAATGGCCTCGACCCGACCGCGTTCCCGAGCCTGGTGCGGATGGAGAAAGAGGTGGTGGCGATGGCCGCGAGCCACCTCGGCGGCGACCCGGAGGTGGTCGGCAACTTCACCAGCGGCGGGACCGAGAGCATCATCTTGGCGGTCAAGGCCGCGCGCGACTGGGCCCGGGCGCGTCGCCCCGAGCTCGCGCGCGCGAGCCAGCGGCCGAAGATCATCCTGCCGATCACGGCCCACGCGGCGTTTCACAAGGCCGCGCACTACCTCGACCTCGACAAGGTGCTGGTCGACGTCGATCCCCACACCTTCAAGGCCGATCCCGCGGCGATGCGCGCGGCGATCGACGAGCACACGATCATGATGGTCGGCTCGGCGGTGTCCTACGCCCACTGCGTCGTCGATCCGATCGCCGAGCTGGCCGAGATCGCCCGCGAGCACGATCTGTGGCTGCACGTCGACGGCTGCATGGGCGGGTTCTTGCTGCCGTACTTTCGCAAGCTCGGTCGGCCGGTCCCGGCGTTCGGCTTCGAAGTCGCGGGCGTGTGCTCGATCTCGATGGATCTGCACAAGTACGCGTTCGCGGCCAAGGGCGCGTCGGTGGTGCTCTATCGCAACAAGGCGCTGCGGCGGCATCAGATCTTCACCTGCGCGAGCTGGACCGGCTACACGATCTCCAACCCGACGATCCAGTCGAGCAAGTCCGGCGGTCCGGTGGCCGCGGCCTGGGCGGTGCTCAACCACTTCGGCGAGGCCGGCTACCTCGAGCTCGCGTCGCGGGTGCTGACAGCGACCGAGCGGGTGATGAGCTTCGTCGACGAACACCCCGAGCTGCGCCTGATCGGCCGCAGCGACATGAACCACGTCGCGTTTGGGTCCGAGACGATCCCGGTGTTTCGGCTGGCCGAGGCGCTCAACCAGCGCGGCTGGTACGTGCAGGTCCAGCTCGGCTACGGGGCCTCGCCGGCCAACATCCACCTGTGCATCAACCCCGCCAACCTCCGCTGGCTCGACGAGCTGCTCGCCGACATCGGTCGCTGCGTCGAGCTGGTCCGCGACAGCGCACCGAGCCCGCTGGTCGCGAGCTTGACGCAGGCGCTCGCGCAGATCGATCTGGCCAGCGTCGACGATCAGACGCTGCGGCAGATGATGGCGATGGCCGGGATCGCGCCCGGCACCATCCCGAAGGTCGGCGCCGAGCTCAACGAGGTGCTCGATCTGCTCCCGCCCGCCGCACGCGAGCGGGTGCTGACCGAGTTCATGAACGAGCTGGTGGCCTGAGGGCTACTGCGGCACGAGGCAGGCGATCGACGTGTCGATGCGGAAGGTCGAGCCGGCCCCGCAGCGCTCGGCGTGGAACACGTCGAGGCTGTAGTACACACCCTCGGTCAGGTTGAGATCGTCGAGGTCGATGGTGCCCTCGACCGGACCGTGGAGGCCGCCGAGATCGAGCGCGAGCTGACCGTTGATGTAGACCCACACGTCGTCGTCGCCGATGTACGTGAACTCCTGGCCGGCCTCGTACTGGAACTCGACGTGGATTTCGGTCGTGAACGCGGCGTTCCAATTCGGGTAGGTCTGGCCCGACCAGTTGGGCGTGACGTTGTTGCCGAAGCCCAGGCCGGTCAGCGGATAGAACATGTCGCTGGCGAAGCTGTAGATGCCCGAGCCCGGGAAGGTCTCCTCGAGCACGATCTCACCGGCGATCTCCATGTTCACGCCATCGACGGTGTTGTACCACTCGGCGAAGGTCTGGCCGCTGGTGATCTGCGGGTTCGAGCCGTTCCAGCCGGGCGGCGGCGGCGGTGGATTCTGGTTGTACTGCGGCTTTTGATCGTTGCCGAGGGCACCGAGCACCAGCCCGGGCCGCGCTCCGTTGCCCCACATGTTGCAGCCGAAGTCGACGTGCAGCGGCTGGAAGTCGCGGTACACGGTGGCGACGGTCGTGCCGCAGAGATCGCCGTCTCCGTCGCCGTCGCCCGAGTCTCCGTCCCCGTCGCCCGAGTCTCCGTCCCCGTCGCCCGAGTCTCCGTCGCCGTCGCCCGAGTCTCCGTCGCCGTCGCCCGAGTCTCCGTCTCCGTCACCCGAGTCTCCGTCTCCGTCGCCCGAGTCTCCGTCTCCGTCGCCCGGGTCTCCGTCTCCGTCTCCGTCGCCCGGGTCTCCGTCTCCGTCGCCCGGGTCTCCGTCTCCGTCGCCCGAGTTGGTCCCGGACTCGTCCTCCGTCCCGTCTGCGCTCGTGCTGGTGTCTTCCGTGTTGCCGGACTGCTCGGTGCCCGAGCTGTCGTCGGAGCAGCCGCTCAGCACCAGGGAGCCGAGCGTCAACACGCCGATGATCGTCGAGGTAAGTTTGCTTCGATACTGCATGGGATTCGCTCTGTAGTGGTTTTGGGTTGCCGCAGGCGAGGATCGAGTTCCAGTTTTTTCTCGATACACGCGATGCTTGGCCCGCTCACGGATATTGGCCGGGAACTCGACGGCAGCTCGCAGCCTGCGCGTTCGAGTGGGGTAACATCGCATGGTGCACACGCTGTGGCTCACGCTGCTGCTCACGCTCGAACCCGCGCGTCCGAGCCTCGCCACCCACGTCGATCCGTGCCTCGAGCTCGACGTGGATGCGCTGCGCGAGAGCATCGAGCTGCGCCTCGGACCCGGGCTCGAGCATCGCGGCGGCGCGGCGGGGCAGGCCGACGACACACAGCTACTGCTCGACTGCGCGAGCGAGCGCGAAGCCGAGCTCACGCTCATCGATCCGATCAACGGCGTGACGATGACCCGGATCGTCGAGCTGCCGCCGCCCGAGCGCCGGGTCGAGCGACTGGCCGAGCACGCGACCACGCTGTTGCGCTCGGCCTGGCTCGGTGTCGCGCTCGAGCGGCCGAGTGACCGTCGTCGGACCCGAGCCGAACGCGTCGCGGCCCGCGTCGCCCGACGGCCGTCGGCGCCGTGGGAGCTCGGCGACGGGTTCGTGATCCGCAGCTTCTTCGATCCGGGCGGCCCCACGGTGATGCTCGGTGAGCAGGTCGAGGTCGTCCATCGACCGCTGCGACACCTCGCGTGGAAAGCCGACGGCGAGCTCGCCTTTTGGCGGGTGCCGGTCGAGAGCGACGCAACCACCGACAAGGTCGCAACCTGGTCGATCAGCGCCGCCCCGGCGTTGCTCGGTTGGGCCGAGATCCCCGGCCGCGGTCGCCGAGGAGCCGGCACCGTCGCGCTCTACGGTGGCCCCGGCTTGCGTGCCGGCGGCGTCTACATGAACAGCTCGTCGTTCGGTGACTCCGGAGGCTTCCGCAGCTTCGTCGGGCCCTTGCTGATGGCCCGCGCCAGCGTGAGCCTCGGTCGCTTCGTCGGCCTGGCGCTCAACGTCGAGGCTGGCTGGCTCGTGCACGGCCCCGATCGTCCCAACGGCATTCCCCTCTCCTTGCGCGGCCCCTGGGCCAACGGAGTCGTGGTGATCGTCAGCCGCTTTTAGTAGTCAAAGTCGTCAAAGTCGTCGTCGGGCGGTCCGTCGTTGCCCTCGCCGCCGCCGCGGGCTCCACGTCCGCCGCGACGACGTCCGCGGCCCTTGCCACCACCGCCGCCGCCGCCGGCTCCGCCTCCCTTGCCACGACGTCCGCGATCCCGGCCGCCACCCCAGTCGTCGCCGAAGTCCCGACCACCGCCGTCGCGACCGCCCCGGCGGTCGCCGCGATCCCGGTCACCGCGGTCACGATCACCAGCACCACGATCGCTCGCGGGCGCTGGTGCTCCCGCGCCGCCGGGTGGGCGGGCGCGTCCACGATCAAAACCGCCGGCTCCGGGTCCACCTCCAGGCGGTCGTCCACCTTCGCGGGGCGGGCGTCCGCCGCCTCCGCCTCCGCGCGCTGGCCGTTCTTTCTCTTGCGCTCGGTCGACCCGAATGCGCCGACCGTCAATCTCCTGGCCATCGAGCGTGAGCGCCTTCTCTGCCCCCTCGTCGCTGGCATAGGTGACAAACCCGAACCCACGGGAACGACCCGTCTCTCGATCCAAGATGACCCGGGCATCTTCCAGGTCACCGAACTCGGCGAACACTTGCTTGAGGCGCTCGTTGTCCATCGCCCAAGGCAGGCCGCCGACGAACAGTTTTGTCGACATCTCTCAGCTTCTCGATCCGGGGGTCCTTCGCCCCGTGAGCTCAGGGTACCGAGGCGCCCGCGCAGCGGCAACCGCCAGGCGGGGGGCAAGACCGGAAATTCCGCCACGCCGACGGCGCGAAGCAAAGTAAGGGTGCGCCAGGTCGGCAAAGGATCGGCCGCCCGGGGCGGCTTGGGCCGGGCAAGCCTCGGGCGCGAGGTCCGGTCAGGACCCGCGCAGGCGCTGACGAAGCGCGAGCAGGTGGCGCTCGTCCGCGAACAGGACGTAGTAGGCGACCACCGAGAGCGAGAAGTAGCCGACCCGATACATCATCAGCCCGATCCCCAGGTGCATGACCAGGCCCCAGGCGAACCCCAGCGGTCGTAGACGTCGGACACCCAACAAGATCGGCGCGAGTAATTCGAACGCGAGCGCGCCGTACTGCAAGCCGGCCCACACCCCGTCGGGCAGCTCGCGGACCATCCACGCCGACAGATCGGTCATGTACACGTCCTGGGCCTGCAGCCACAGGACCTCGGAGCTGCTCAACCATCCGCCCCGAAGCTTGCAGACCCCGGCGCCGAAATACTGAAGCAGCAGCGTCGCCTGCAGGATTCGCAGCGGCCAAGCCGAGCGCAGCTGTGGGAGCGAGCGCAGCTGTAATGGTGCTGACTCGGCCTCGCTCGATGTCGGCTCGTCGGTCGAGTCGGTCGGCCAGGGCGCCAGCAGCAAGATCAGCCACGCGACCAGCGCGAGCTTGTTCATCGAGAACGACGCCAGCCGATCGGCCGTGGTCACGTACACGAGCCCGGCGAACACCACGTAGGAGAACGC
>Ga0079224_100004968_pt1 | contig 17388 bp, 17 predicted proteins | sample Stecom2015_FD_80414 | JGI IMG/M metagenome (GOLD analysis project Ga0079224, IMG submission 80414) | Agricultural soil microbial communities from Utah to study Nitrogen management - Steer compost 2015 | ecosystem: Environmental > Terrestrial > Soil > Agricultural land | place: USA: Utah...
CCGGCGCGCGCGTTCCAGGTCGCCCAACTGCGCCATGGCGCAGCCGCGCACCGCCAGCGCCGGCGCATCGTCGCGCAGGGCCACGCGGTTCAGCGCCCCCAGCGCATCACCCGCGGCAAGCGCGCGGGCAGCGGCGGCAATCGAAGCGTCCATGGAAATCGCGCCAGATTTGTCCTGTCGGTAAAGAGCACACCCATACTGCCCTATCGGCCCGGATGGCCTTGCCCACCGCCCCCGGCATCCCGGTAGCCGAACCGTTGCGAGAGCTGTGCCGCCGCTTGACGTAATCGGGTCGGGACGGCGCCTTCCCAGTCCGGATCCAATCGTTCTGCGGCACACGTCGTCGAGAGGGCAAAAATCATCACGCCACGGCTGTCGTAGACTGGCGCGCTGAAAGCGTTCACGGTGACTTTATGGCGAGGCGATGGCACGGAACCTACCGCCCGCGCCAAGCCATGGCAGCGCGCTTCAGCCATGTGCTGGGCGAACGCCCCGTTATCCTGCTGGCCGCTTTGCTCCCGCGCTCGCAGCTCCTCGCTGATCGCTGCCCGAATCAGGTCGGGCGGCATGAATGCCGCAAATGCACGTCCGGTTGCCGATTGCGTCAAGCTTACTACCACGCCTGCCTGCAGGTGCGGGCTGACCGGTTGGCTGGACGGCTCCCAGTGCACAATGGTCGCTCCCTGATTGCCCCACACGGCCAGGCCCAAAGTGCGTTGCCCGATGCTTTCACAAATTTCCGGCAACGCCGCCGTGGCAATGCGTTGCATTTCCAACGCCGCCAGCCCATTGATGCTGGCTTGGCCACCCCCGACTTCTCCCAGATCGTGGGCGAAAGTTCGTAGATATCTTCCATCGCCAAAAGCCAGCGAGCGATGTGAGCTGCGGAAAATTTTCTCGACGCGCCCCAGATACACCACATGGTCTCCGCCCGGATACGCGGCGACTTTCACACATTCCAGATGCGCGGCGCAATCCTGGATGACCGGCACGCCGCCCAACCCTTGCACGACAGGCACATCGCGAAACTTGTCTGCGCCGGACTTCGCGAACTGGTTGGAAATCTGCACCTGGTGATCCGCCAGGATATTCACAACGAAGCGGTCACAGTCCCTGAAGGCTGGATAGCTGCTCGACGTGGTCGACTGGCTCCATAAAATCAGAGGGGGATCCAGCGACACCGAGCTGAACGAATTGGCCGTCACGCCGAACGCGTCGCCAGTCGAGTTGCAGGTGGTGATTACCGTGACTCCGGTGGGGAACGCGCCCAGCGCACGCCGGAACTCTTTACTGTCGAAGGGTTGCATCTCACTTCCTGTGTTGTACGTGTGAGCCCGAAGGGTTGGCTCACCAGAGGCACAGTCTAGAAGTGGCCTGCTCCGTCCACAATTTGCGCGCGTGAATGCATTTATAACGACTCGTTATCAATTTCCACCTCCTCAGTCCGACAGCGCAAGCTGTTCACGGAAATGCTTGCGCAAAAACTCCTTGAAGGCTTGTGCCGCGCTGGAGAGATCGGCGCGGCGTGACACGACGCACCCCCAATGCCGCGTGGCATTCAGGTCGCGGACCTCGATCAGGACACGCGATGATGGGGCATTGTGCTGCACCATCGTGCGCGGCAGAAACGTGACGCAATTTCCGGCGTCGATCATTCCCAATAAAGTCGGCAAAGTCGACGCGGTCATGGGCTCGAAAGAAAGCCCCTGTTTGCTGAACTCTTCGGTCAGATGCTTGCGCAAAGACATGTAGCGGTCCAGGAACATGACGCGGTACGGCGCGATCATCGACAACGTAACATGCGGCGCGCCTGCGAGCGGATGGCCCGCGGGCACGACCAACATCACCTTCTCTTCGGCTAGCGACTGAAACCGCAACCCGCCGTGTTTACCGTCCAGCGCGGCAATGCCGAAATCCGCCTCGTTCTGTAGGACGCTCTGCATCACTTGCGCATAGGGCAGATCGCGCAATACCAGGCGGACATCGGGGTACCGCAACTGGTAGTCGTGAATCAAGGGGGGCAACACCGTGGCGGCAAGCATGGGTGTGCAGGCCACCACAATGCGATTGCGATGACTGGACGCGCTGTGCTGGAACTGCCGCATTACCTCGCGCAGGCCTGTCAGGGCTTGTTCCGCAGCCTCGCGAAGCCGGGCGCCGTCTTCGGTGGGCAGCACGTGGCGGGTCGTGCGCTCCAGCAACTTCACGTGCAGTTTTTCTTCCAGCCGCTTCACACGATTCGTCACGGCAGGTTGGGACAAATGCAATTTTTGGGCCGCGCCGCTGAAGCTGCCCTCCTGGACCACCCATAGAAAAGTTTCCAACTCCGAAAGGTCAAGCCGGCTGAGCGCAGGGCGGTCAAGTGATTTATTCATGATGGTTATATATGTATCACGGAGTGGAAATTGTGTGTAGGCGAGTCCACACCAATACTGGCGCCACCTGCATTTCAGTTAACGACTTCGAGCGGACTGCCCAATGAATACTCAACAACGCCAAATGGCCCTGGTGGCATTTTTGCAAGCCCAGAATTGTTCGAATTATGTCGGCTCCTGGAGAAATCCATCGAGCATGACGGATTACCTGACTCCAGAGTATTACCAGCGCATCGCCCGCACGCTGGAGGAAGGCCGCTTCGACATGGCATTCTTCGATGATCGCCTCGCCATGCCCGATATCTATGGTGGGAGTCACGAAACCACAGTGCGCCATGGCGTGCGAGCCATCAAGCTGGAACCCACGTCGGTGCTCATGGCCATGGCGATGGCGACGCGCCACCTTGGGTTGGGCGCCACATACTCGACGACCTACTACGAGCCCTTTCACGTCGCACGCCTGTTTGCGACGCTCGACCTGATGACCAAGGGACGCGTCGCCTGGAACGTGGTGACCTCGATGAACAACTCGGAAGCGGCGAACTTCGGGCATACCGAGCACCTGGAGCACGATCTGCGCTACGACCGCGCCGATGAGTTCATGGAAGTCGTCATGGGGCACTGGGATACCTGGCAAGACGACATCATCGTAGCCGACAAGGAAGCGAACTTTTTCGCCGACCCGGACAAAGTCCGCCGCCTGGACCACGAAGGACGTTTCTTCCGGTCGCGCGGGCCGTTGACGGTACCGCGCTCGCCGCAGGGGCACCCGGTGATACTGCAGGCAGGCCAGAGCGGCCGTGGCCTGGCTTTCGCGGCGCGCTGGGCCGAAGTCGTTTTCGCCAAATACCCCACGCTGGACGGAGGGGTCAGACAGTATCAGGCCCTGAAAGAAGGGGTGGAAAAAGCCGGGCGCCATCGGGACGACCTGAAAATCGCCGCCGAGGTGAAGATCATCGCCGCGGAAACCGAGAGTCTGGCAAAAGAGAAACGCGAGATGATAGCCGAGCTGTCACGCCCCATCGACGGGCTCACCATGATAGGGGAAACCGCCAACATCGATTTCTCCGGCCGGCCTTACGAACAGCCCTTTACCGACGAAGAGCTCCAGGCCATGTCCTGGCAAAGTCTGCGCGACAAGGTAGTGCAGGTCAGCGGCAAGAAGAACCCGTCCGTTCGCGACTTCGTCGAAGCTTCCGGTCGAGGCACACTGAACGACGGCCCGGTGTTCTGCGGCACTGGCGAGCAAGTCGCCGACATGATGGAAGAGTGGTTCAGCAAAGCTTGCGACGGCTTCGTGCTGTCGGCGACTTCGGTGCCCGGAACCTATGAAGAAATCGTGCGCCTCGTGATACCCCACTTGCAAAAACGCGGTCTGGTACGCAAGGAATACAGCGGCAGCACGCTGCGCGGTCATCTTGGCTTTTCAAAGGCCAAGGCCGGTGACTGGAAGGGCGGCAAGCAATGATGGAGCCCACCGGAATAAAGGCAACTGGCGTAAGAATGATGTCCGCCAGCGGCATCTTGGGCTACGGTTTTCCGGAAGCCTCGATCCGCGCGGCAATGGCACTCAAGCCCCACATGATAGGCGTAGACGGCGGGTCCAGCGACCCTGGGCCACATTACCTGGGCTCCGGCAAAACACTGAACTCCCGGCTGGCCATGAAGCGCGACCTTTCGCTGCTGCTGGAGGCTGCCATAACGAACGGCATTCCCATGATGGTCGGCACCTGCGGCGGCGCGGGGGGCGAGCCGCACCTGCAAGCCTGCGCCGATATCATCCGGGAAATCGCTCGCGAGCGCGGCATGCATTTCAAGATGGCGCTCATCCACGCCGAGCAGGACGCTGCGCACATCAAGCAAGCGTTGAACGAACGGCGCATACGGCCGCTAGGCAAAGCCGGCGAACTGACCCCTGACCAGATCGATGACGCGGTTCGCATCGTCGGCATGATGGGGCCGGAGCCGTACCGGAAAGCCCTAGCAGACGGAGCGCAAGTCATACTGGGAGGTCGGGGCACGGATCCGGCCCCGTGGGTCGCCCTGGCCATGCACCACGGGATTCCCGAAGCACCCGCCTGGTACGCAGGCAAAATCCTGGAATGCGCCTGCAATGCGGCGACTCCCAAGAAGCACGATTGCCTGATGGTGACCGTAGGCAATGACTATGTCGAGGCAGAGCCGCTAAATCCGGAATTGCGTTGCACGCCCATGTCGTTGGCCATACAGGCCCTGCACGAGAACGCCAGCCCGGTAATCCGCCATGAGCCTGGCGGCTGCGTAGATTCGCGTGAATGCGTGATCAGTGCGGCATCTGACCGGCGTGTCCGGGTGACGGGCATGAAATGGCTTCCTCAGCCCTACACCATCAAGCTGGAGGGCGTGCGTCGCGCCGGCTATAGCGCCATTGCATTCGCCGCCACGCGAGACCCAGGCCTGATAGGTCAGCTCGACAGTTTTCTGGATTTTGTCCGCGCGTCGACGGCGACCAAGGTCGCCGCATTAGGACTGGCCCCAGAAGACTGGCGGCTCGTCTTGCGGGCATACGGGGCAAATGGCGTGATGGGCGCCTGGGAACCAAAGCCGGCATTCCGGCCTCAGGAAGTCGCAATCATTGCAGAAGTCGTGGGAAAGACTCAGGAAGTCGCCAACGCTGCCCTGTCATTGGCACGTGTGACGCTGCTGCATTCCGATTTCCCCGGCCGCATGTGCCGCGAAGGAAATATGGCTTTTCCATTTTCGCCGTCTGACCTCGAGCGCGGCGAGATCTTCGAATTCTTCATGAAACACGTGATGGAAGTCGCCGACCCGTTGAGCCCTTTCCCCATTGAATACGAAAACGTCTGAGGAGACCATCTGAATGGCCAAGCTCAAGGATATCGCCAAGGCTTGCAAAAGCAAGAACGCCGGCCCTTTTGACATCACGCTGGACATCATGTTCGACGACGCCAGCCTGTACGAGCGCGCCCGGGCGACAGGCGTAATCAGCGCCGCGCTGATCGCCCGGCTGTATGGAGTAGACGAAGACGAGGTGCTGTTTACCGAATATCCGCCTGCCTTGGCATGGAAGGCCACGCTGCCCCGCCCCGTGGCATCGGGCGCCATAGGCGATGTGGACGTATACGGCGCGCAGCAACATGCGCCGCTCCTGGATATCGAAGTTCCGTTGTAGTACCGCGCGAGCCGACCCGGCCCGGCCGATCGAGGTCAGGGTCGCGGGCCGGCCTGATATGTCGATTAGACCCATTCAATAAGGAGAGAGACATGAAGGGATGCTTAAAAATCCTGGCTCCGGTGGCGCTGATGCTCCCGGGAATGCTGATGGCCCAGGAAACGCTGAAAATCGGCGCACTGGTCACCCTGTCGGGCGCCGGCGCTGCGTGGGGACAGGCATTGCTTTACGGTGCCGAACTTGCGGCAGACGATGTCAATGCCCAGGGAGGTCTCGAAGTCGGGGGAAAGAAGTACAAAATTGAAGTCATCCCCTACGACGACAAATACCAAGCTGCCGAAGCCGTAACGGCGGCCAACCGCCTGATCAGCGACGACAAGGTCAGATACCTTATCGGTCCCATGGGTTCGGCGCCCGCTTTGGCCGTGCAGCCGCTCACCGAACGTGAAAAAGTAATCATCATGACGCTCGGGTTTACCAATAAGGCGCTCAGTCCGAACAAGCCATATTCGTTTCGTCCCAACCTCACTACCGAGGAAACGTCCTATCCAATCATTAAATGGTTGGTCGAACGGTTCGACCTGAAGAAGATCGGAGGCCTGTTTCCCAATGATGAATCAGGGCAGCAGATATCCGGCGACCTAGCCAAGGCGTATGAGAAGGCGGGCGCCGAACTGTCCAGCAAAGAGTTCTTTGAACGGCAGCGCGTCGACATGGTCCCGCTTCTGACTCGCATGCTCAACGCGGGTATAGACGCTATCGAGCTGGACGGGAACTCCCCGGCCACCGCTGGCATGATCGTGCGCCAAGCCAGGGAGCTGGGCTTCAAGGGCCCGATCGTACGTAACGGCGGCCCGGCAACACCCGAGATCGTGGCGGTCGCAGGCAAGGCAGCCACCGAAGGCATGATGGTCACTTCGTTGCAGGATCCGGCGAATCAGGAAGTTGCGCAATATGCTCAACGCTATTCCGACAAGTACAAGAAAAAAATGAATGGCTTCAGCCCGGCCTTCTATGACGGAACCCACATGTTATTCAAAGCCATGCAGAACGCCGGAACGGTTTCCGACAGCACCAAAGTCCGCGACGAACTGGAAAAGCTGAAGGACTACAAAGGCATACAAGGCGTTCTCAATTGGAGCGGGAAAGAACGCTACGGAATCGATCACCAAATCTCGTCACCCTTCTTCATCTCCGAGGTGAAGGATGGTCAGGAGGTGGTCGTGGCACGCTGCGATCTCCAGAGATGCGTGAACATCGATAAGTAATCACGGGGCCCATTATGTCGAACCTGTTCGCGCAGGCGCTGGTCAATGGGGTGATCATCGGTCTGCTATACCTTTTAATGGCGGTCGGTTTCACGCTGGTATTTGGCGTGATGCGGATCGTGAACTTTGCCCATGGCCAGTTCTACATGGTGGGCGCCTTTGCGACCTACGTCCTCATGACTCTCTGGGGCTGGCCATTCCTGCTGGCGGTGCTGGGATCATTCGTGGTGACGTCGCTGTTGGGCTGGACGATAGAATGGGTCGTGCTCAAGCCATTCCGCCACGACGAGCTCAACGGCATGATTGCCACGATTGGCGTTGCCATGATTCTTCAGTCGGCGGCCCTGATCGTTTTCGGACCCGATTCGCAGATAATGCCGCAAGTCGCAGAAGGCGTTTTCCGTCTTGGAACCGCCATCGTTCCGGCCTCCCGTCTGTACGTCGCGGTATGTTCGGTCTTCGTCCTGGCCTGCCTGTACTTGTTCCTGACGCATACCCGGCAGGGCAAAGCCTTGCGGGCATCCGTCCAGGACATGGAGATCGCAATGGCGCAAGGGGTGAGAGCCAAGTTCATGTATCCGCTTGGCTTCAGTATCGGCGTCGGCCTTGCGGCCATCGCCGGAGCGCTGATGGCGCCCTTGTTTTCAGTGTCGCCCTTCATCGGAAGCACGCCATTGCTCAAGGCATTTATCGTCGTCATTCTGGGAGGATTGGGCAGTGTTCCAGGAGCGGCGCTCGCCAGCCTGCTGCTGGGTGTCACCGAAAGCCTGGCAAGCTCATTCATCAGCAACAGCCTGGCCGAGATCCTGATCTTCGCGCTCGTCATGGCCATCCTGGTAGTGCGGCCAGCAGGCCTGTTGGGCAAGGCAGGGGTGTGACATGAACCTGATCAAAACTGCCTTTCCGCTCACGCCCGAAGGCGCCAAGCCGGAACAGATCCGCGGCTCGGCCGCCCCGAAGCCGCTGACCTTCGTCGGTGCGGGCTTGTTGGCAACATTGATCTGCCTGCCGTTCATTCTGAACCAGGCGTTCAGTTACCACTTGGCGATCTTCATTTGCATCAACACTATTGTGGTGGTGTCGCTCTCCCTATTGGCGCGGGCCGGCCAGATTTCACTCTGCCATGGCGCGCTGGTGGGCGTAGGCGCCTACGTATCGGCAGCCATGGTAAAGGGACTGGGCCTGCCGTTCCTCGTAGGCGCTGCAATGGCCATGATATGCGCTGCGCTGCTGGCCTACCTGCTGGGCCGCATCGTCCTGCGGCTGCAGGGCGTGTACTTCGTATTGATCACTTTCGCGTTCAGCGAGTTAGTCCGCCTGGTGCTTCTCGAGTGGGTGGATATCACGGGCGGCGCCAATGGCATCACCAATATCCCGGCCATCAGCATCGCGGGATATGCATTCAAAGAAAAACCGGCGATCTACGCAGGGATGGCGCTCGTCACTGTCGCGGTGCTCGCCTTTTTCCGGCATTTCTATTCCACACCTGCTGGCGAGGCCGTGGACGCAGTGGGAGAGAATCCGGCATTGGCCGAATCCAGCGGCATCGGCGTGCACCGCACCCAGTTGTTTTCATTCACGCTGGCCAGCGCCTTTGCCGGCCTGGGGGGCTCACTGATGGCGCACTATCTGGGCTACATCTCCCCCGAGTCGTTCAACATGCATTATTCGGTGGCGCTGATCGTCATGATGGTAGTGGGCGGCCGCAAGTACCTGTTGGGCGGTCTCATCGGCGCGGCGGTCATGACTCCATTGCCCGAGTTTTTTCGCAGCGCGGTGGAAACGCAGGACATCTTCTATGGCGTTGCGCTGATCCTGATACTTCGATTCCTGCCACAAGGATTGGCCAGTATTCGCACAGGGCGCGGTAAGGAGTCAGCATGATGCCATCGGGAAACCAGAAACCCTTGCTCCAAGTGCAGGGCCTGACCAAGCGATTCGGCGGGTTGCTAGCGGTAAGCGATCTGGCCTTGCATGTGGGTCATAACGAAGTTGTCGGCCTGATCGGCCCAAACGGAGCGGGAAAAAGCACCGCCTTCAACCTGATCAATGGCACATTGCGGCCAACGGCTGGGCGTGTCCACTTGGACGATCAAGAAGTAACAGGCCTGCGACCCAGCGAGATCGTTCGGCGAGGTCTGGCGCGCACGTTTCAGTCCACATCGGTATATCCGGACGCAACCGTCGCCCAAAATCTGCTGCGCGGCGCGCTTTCTACCTTGCCAGGCTCTATCTGGACCCACACCATTACGACGCACGCACGCCGCGCGGCGTTGCGACGCATCGAGTGTGACGTGGATGAAATCCTGGAACTGAGCGGGCTGGGACCACAGCGCCATGTGGCAGCCGGCGCATTGGCCTACGGACACCAGAAGTTGCTGGGAGTGGCCATCGGCTTCGCGACACGGCCCAAAATCCTCCTGCTCGATGAGCCCGCTGCAGGACTGAACGGGGAAGAGTGCGCGGAATTGGGCAGGCTGCTGCAACGCCTGCAGACTCATCGGGGAATCGCCGTACTGTTCGTCGAGCACCACATGGCAGTGGTGATGGCCTTGTGCCAACGTATCTATGTGCTGGTGCAAGGGCGCAAGATCGCCGAAGGCACACCTCAACAGATTCAGGCGGATCCCGCAGTCATTGAAGCCTATCTCGGAGCGCCCGACTATGCCCATGCTTGAAGCTCATTCGATAGCCGTCCGCTACGGTCCCGTGGCGGCTGTCCAGAACGCCTCCTTTTACGTCGACGCAGGAGAGATCATTGCCCTGGTTGGCTCCAACGGCGCGGGCAAGTCCACCACACTAAAGGCCCTCATGGGCCTGAAAGCGCTGGCGGGCGGTGACCTGCGCTGGGAAGACAAATCAATCGCCGGCGCGTCCGCGGCCAGCCGGGTGGCCGGCGGCATTGCGCTGTCACCAGAGGGCAGGCGCCTGTTTCCCGCAATGTCAGTGTTCAACAACCTGGAGATGGGGGCCTATACGGTCAAGAGTGCCGCGGCCCGGCGACGTACTCTCGACTTGGTGTACACCCTGTTCCCCCGCGTATCCGAGCGACGGAACCAGATGGCAGGGTCGCTTTCCGGTGGCGAGCAACAAATGGTCGCCATCGGGCGCGCGTTGATGGCTCAGCCGCGCCTGCTGCTGCTGGACGAACCGTCGCTCGGCCTGGCGCCCAAGGTGATCGCCGAGATTGTCCAGGCGGTGGAAAAACTGAACAAAGAAACCGGCCTGTCCATCGTGCTCGTGGAGCAGAATGCTCGACTCGCATTGCGCTTGGCACATCGCGCCTATGTACTCGAGCGCGGAGAGGTGGTGCGCACCGGAACCGGTCGAGAACTGCTGGAAGATGATTTTGTCCGACGCGCCTATCTGGGCGTATAACCCTTAGACGATGCCTCTCATGACAGAAAACTTGCCTGAGTACGAGGTTTATGCGCTTCGCTACGCGCGCATGACCCGCCCTGCTTCGCATAATTTCATTCTGCACGACGTCCACGACGGCGCTGTCGGAATGGACTTCTACGTCTGGCTGATCAAGCGCGGCGACTTGGCTATCCTCGTCGACACCGGATTTGGCGATCGAGGCGCGACCTTGCGCAACCGGCCGCTGGACTGCTGCCCGATAGATGCCCTGAAACACCTGGGAGTATCGGCTGAGAGTATCCAGGACGTCATCCTGACTCATCTGCACTGGGATCACGCCGGCAATCTCGATAAGCTGCCCCGCGCGAACTTTCACGTTCAGGAAGCCGAAGCTGCGTTCGCTACCGGCCCGTGCATGTGCCAACCCCTGCTGCGACGGCCGTTTGCCGTAGAAGATGTATGCGATTTCGTGCATCGGCTCTACCAGGACCGGGTCACATTCCACAACGGCGACGACGCGCTGCTGCCCGGTATAGAACTGCTGCACATCGGAGGCCACACCAAGGGCCTGCAAGCCGTACGGGTACACACAGCACGGGGCTGGATTGTGCTGGCATCGGACGCCGCGCATTACTATGACAACGCTACGCTCAAAGTGCCGTTTCCCGTCGTAGTCGATGTAGAGCAAATGCTGGTAGGCCACCAGCGCCTGCTCAAGTTGGCCGGCTCGATCAGCCATTTCGTGCCGGGGCACGATCCCGCCGTGCTTGCGCGATACCCCAATGTTCCCGACGTTCCGGTCCCTATCGCCATACTCCACGAAACTCCTGAACAGTAGCCTTCAGTCGTTGCGCCCGACAGCGACGTCCGGCGCTTTTCAGACGGATCATTCACCACTATGCACGTCAAATCCAATCTACGCCTCCCCTCGTCCAGCATCGCACTCGGACTGGCGCGCTTTTCCAGCAACCTGACATTCAGTTCATTGCCGGCAGCCGTTCGTGAGAAGTCGCTGCTGCACGTCATTGATGCAATTGGCCTGGGCATAGCCGCCCATCAATATGACTTCTCCGGGCCTGGGCTGGAAGGTATCCGGGCAGCCGGCGCGCCTGGCGAAGCTACCGTTATCGGGGCGGGCGCTGCGCTTCAGGCGCGTGACGCCGCCATGGCGAATGGCTACCTGATGCACGGGCTCGATTTCGACGACACGCACCCCGGCGCCATTGTGCATCCGTCCGTGGCGTGTCTGCCGACGGCACTGGCCCTGGGCGAAACGCTTAACCTCACGTGGGGTGCGGTTCTCACTGCGTATGTCGTCGGCATGGAGGCCGCGATACGTCTGGGACGTTCAGTAAAAGGAGGGTTTCACCACGGCGGTTTCCACGCCACGGGCGTGGTTTCCCACTTCAGTTCAGCGTTGGTGGCAGGTAAGCTGCTCGGCCTCGACGAAAACCAGTTGGTGGCGGCCCAAGGAATCGCTGCAAGCACCGCTTCGGGCGTGCAAGTATTTCTGGAGGACGGAGCCTGGACCAAGCGACTGCACCCGGGCTGGGGCGCCTGCGCGGGTATAACGGCGGCGCAGATGGCGAAGGCCGGTTTCTACGGACCGCGCCGGCCCTACGAAGGACAATTCGGCTTGTACGAAACCCATCTGCAGACACGGGCCGATCAAGTTGATGCCGACTCGGTCATCGCCGCGCTAGGACATGAGTGGACTTTGCTTGAAACGTCTATAAAGCCGTATCCCGTTTGCCACTTCATTCATGGGTGCGCCGAGGCAGCGCTACGTATCCACCAGAAAATCGGCCCGTCGGCGGATATCGCAGCCATCGACTGCCAGCTGCCCGCAGCCACCCTGCCCATCGTGGCTGAGCCCGAGCACATCAAGACTATGCCGCGCAGCGACTACGATGCAAAGTTCAGCGTCCAGTTCGTGGTGGCCGCGTGTCTCAGGCTGGGCCGCTTTACTCTGCATGAGCTGGACCGGAAGCGCCTGGCTGACCCCGCCTTGCTGGAATTGACTCGGCGCACCACATGCCGGCCGCAGGAAACTACTGAATTTCCAAAGTATTTTTCCGGTGCAGTGTGCGTTACATTGCAGGACGGCACCTGCGTCAAAGAAGAAGTGCCGGTCAATCTCGGCAGTGGCGAACGGGCACTGTCGCAGGCCGCGATCGTCGACAAGTTCAAGGCGAACGCCAGCCTGACATTGCCCGAAGTTCGCTCGGCTTTGATTCTCGACGGATTCCTGGCTGCCGACGCAAACACTCCCGTACGCGATTTGATGAAACTACTTGTCTGAAAAACTCGCGATGCACAACGCAATCCCCGGGCGTCCGATCCGGCGTGCCGGGGGGATACTGAAAGAGTAGACTCCTCATCGGCCTAATAATAAGAGCTATGCCATGGACATGCGCCAGCTACGCTACTTCGTCACAGTTGCCGAGGAACTCAGCTTCCGACGGGCAGCCGAACGCCTGCATATATCACAGCCGCCGCTATCTCAGCATATCAAAGCCCTCGAAGATGAAATGGGGGTGCAGCTATTCCATCGGACCCGATGAGAGGTCAAGCTGACAGAGGCCGGGCAGGCCTTTCTTCGCGAGTCCCGCCTCGTTCTGGACCAGGCGCGCACCGCCGTCGAGGCCGCAGTACGCGCCGGCAAAGGAGATATCGGCGAACTGCGTATCGGCGTGGCCACTTCCGCCCTGTTCCAGCTTGTCTCGCAAATCAGTCGCCTGATGCGCGACGAATTCCCGGGCGTGACTCCCTCTTTCGTCGACATGGTATCGGCCGAACAGGTAAGGTCCGTTTCTATGGGGTTATTGGACATGGGCATTGTGCATGCCCGTCCAGACCGAACCGGAGTGCGGCGGCAGTTGATATTCCGCGAACCATTAGTTGCCGTGCTGCCCGCTTCTCATCCGCTAGCGCACCACGCGAGCTTCAGGCTCTCGATGTTGTCGGAAGAGTCTATGGTGGCATTGCGCCGTGAACATGGGCCTGCAATATACGACGCAGTCGTAGCCTGCTGCTATGAGGCGGGCTTCAGCCCCAACTTCAAGCACATGGCCAGGAGCCCGCTGGCGATTTTCCAGATGGTGCGTGTGGGACTGGGCGTATCCATCGCGCCCGCCTCGTATGCCAGCACAGGTTTCTCTGGTGTCGTGTTTCGCGAATTCGAGCAGAACGCCGGACAAGTCTGCCTCGAACTTATCTGGAGCGATAAGCATGCTACCGACCTGGTTCACCGAGTCGTCGCCGGGCTGGTCCGGCGGCTATGCATAGGCACCTTTCCCGGTTGATCGACATACGGCGCCGGCGCATGACACTGCGCCGGCGCGTGCTGGACCAGGCGCCTTAAGGGACGCTGCCGGGAAGGCCTGCCTCAACGCGACCATCAATAACGTGAATGACGGCGGGATGGTAATTCTGGGCGAACCCCAGGTCCCGGGCTTTGCACATCACGTCGTGCGCGTAGGTGCCGACACGAGCCATGACGCCCCCTTCCCTGGCCAGATCCAGGGCAAGCGCGCAATCCTTGATGGCGTAGGTCATGGGAAACGTCTTTTCCGGAAACTCGTCTCGAGCCAGCGCCTTCATACCATGGTTACGCAACACAAAGCTGTCCGCCGAGCCCAGCGACAGCAGCTCTAGCAGCTTTTCGGCAGCCATGCCCGCGCGCCGGCCTATCGTGATGGTTTCGGAAAGCGCATTGACCGTCAGGAAAACCATGTAATTGTTCAGGATCTTCACAATTTGGCCGCTGCCTACCTCGCCGCAGTGCAGGACATCACTGCCCATATGTTCCAAGTAGGGGAACGCGCGCTGGAAATCCGCGTCCGCGCCGCCGACGCTGATAAACAGCTTTCCGTCGATCGCAGCCTGCTTGGTGCGCGCCACGGGCGCATCGATAAAGGCGATGCCGGCAGACTCGAGTTTTTTCGCCAGTTGCCGGGTCCGCTGAACATTGCTGGTGCTCATATCGACGATCAGGGACGGCCTCTCAGAGGCCTTCATGAGGCTATCGGCAACGGCTTCGACCTCGCTTATGGACGGCAACGACATGAATATGATGTCGGCCCGCCGCGCCATGTCCGCGACGTTGCCCACCGCCTCCGCGCCGAGCGCCACGGCCTCGTTCACTGCGGCCGGCGCGGTGTCGAACACCAGGACCGACCGGCCGGTCTTCCTGAGCAGGTTGGCGCACATCGGCCCGCCCATCACGCCCAGGCCGATGAATCCCAATGTGTCGTTCTTTTCGATCGTATTCATGCAAGTCTCCTTATTCGGTCACGTGCGTGGCGCTGCATTCGCGCCTCGCGCCTTGATGGCCTTGATCACTTTTTCGTAGGTTTCATATTCCCGAGCCTGGAAAGCGGCAAATTCCTGGGGACTGGAACCAACCAGGATGAACGACAGAGATTCCAGCCTGCTCTTCACATCGGGATCTCGCAACGCTGTCCGGGTTGCGTCGTATACCTTCTGCACCACCTCCCCTGGCGTGCCTGCCGGCGCCCAGATGCCGTACCAGCTCGGCATGTCGAAGCCCGCATAGCCGGCTTCGGCAACCGTGGGCACGTCTGGAATGGAAGCCACCCGCGTGCTGCTGGTCACGGCGAGCGCGCGCAATTTTCCGCTTTGCACATGCGGATAGGCCGAAGCCATGGGCTCGGTCATTGCCGTTACCTGGCCGCCCATCAAGTCAACCAATGCAGGGCCTCCGCCCCGGTAGGGGATCACCTCCATCATGACGCCGGCTTGCTCGTTGACAAGCTCGCATGCAAGATGACCCGCCGCGCCATAGGCGGCGATAGCCCAGGTCAGCTCGCGCGGTCTCTGTTTTGCTGCGGCCACCAAGTCTTTCAGCGTCCGGAATGGGCTGTCGTGGCGAACCAGGACCAGTTGGGGTTGCGCACCTATCTCTGTGATGGGCTTGAAATCATTCAGGGCGTCATAGGTCACTGTGTCGAGCAGCAATGGGTTCGCCACCTGCAGCGACGCGTTGAGCAACAAGGTATAGCCGTCGGGCTGTGCCTGCGTCACATAGCGGGCGCCCAAGACGCTGCTGGCACCGGGCTTGTTCTCGATGATGACCGGCGTTCCTAGTGCCTGCTGCAGCGCCGGGCTCAGCGTACGGGCCACGGTGTCGACAGAGCCACCCGGCGGGAACGGTACGATCAGCCTGATCGGCTTGGATGGCCACGTTTCGCGGGCGTGTGCCGGCCACATCACCGGCAGGCCGCCGGCCAGCGCCAGTCCAGTTGCCATGACCCCGCGTAGCATCTGGCGGCGCGAAGTGCCGCGCCGGGCGGTGTTCATCTTGGTTGCTTTCATGTCTCCTCCTTATTGTTCGGTACGCAATGCCAGGCTTAGGTTCGGATAGCGAAGGGGTCGCGGACTGCCTCGGAATAATCGATCATGACGTTGCGAGTCGTGAGGTACTCGCGCAAGCCCGCTTCGCCGCGCTCGCGGCCGATACCGGATTGCTTGAAGCCGCCGAAAGGAACCTGCGCAGCGATTGCCCGGTAAGTGTTCACCCAAACCGAGCCTGCCTGCATACACCGCGATACGCGCATCGCGCGCGCGAGGTCGCGCGTCCACAGCCCCGCGGCCAGGCCGTAGCGAGAGTCATTCGCCAACCGGATAGCTTCTTCTTCCGTATCGAACGGGATCACGGCCAGGACAGGCCCGAAAATTTCGTCCTGCGCCAGCTCGCTACTGTTGTCGACATCCGTAAATATCGTGGGCTCGATGAAGTATCCGCGCTCCAGGCCTTCGCCTTCGGCGCGCCTGCCTCCACAAACGAGCTTTGCGCCGGCGTTCTGAGCGTTCTGTATCGTGCGCAGAATACGATCGAACTGCGGCTTGTTGGCAACGGTGCCCATCTCCGTGGCCGTATCCAGCGGATTTCCCAAGCGGATGTTCCGGGCGCGCTCCACCAGCGGGTCCAGCACTTCCTGCATGACGCTGCGCTGCACCAGAAGGCGGGAGCCTGCCACGCACGTCTGGCCCGTAGCGCCGAAGATGCCTGCCAGTGCGCCCACCGTCGCCTTTTGCAGGTCCGCGTCTTCAAAGATTATGTTTGGCGATTTTCCGCCAAGCTCAAGCTTGACGGGCACAAGGCGTCGTCCCGCCATGGCGGCGATTTCCGCGCCCACGCCAGGACTTCCGGTGAAGCTCACCAGGGCGACATCGGGATGATTCACCAGCGCACGGCCTGTATCTGCTCCGCCGGTGACCACGTTGAACACGCCATCGGGGATACCCGCAGCTTTCACCAGACTGGCGAACTCCAACGTCGATGCCGACGCGTGCTCACTCGGTTTTACCACTACGCAATTGCCCGCTGCCAATGCAGGAGCCAGCTTATTGGCCAGCAATGCCAAGGGCGAATTCCATGCGGTGATTAGCGCCACCACTCCATAAGGCTCCAGGCTCAGGTAGTCCAGCGTATCGGGTTGATCAAGCGGTATGTGCTGCCCGTATAGTTTGTCAGCGTAGCCGGCGTAATAGCGCAGTTGTCGGCCCACCCATAGCATCTGAGGCCGTGTTTCCCGCACGATCTTTCCGTTATCGGTGCTTTCGATACGGGACATCCGGTCGGCATTCTGCTCGATCAGCTCGGCCAGCCGCAGCATCCATCCGGCACGCCTGATCCCCGGCGTGTGGCGCCAAGTGTTGTCGAACGCATGACGTGCCGCCGCGACCGCCCGGTTCACGTCCTGATCGCATGCATTCGGTATTTCGGCCCATGCCTCACCGGTATAAGGGTTGCTTGAAGTAAGCGTTCCGCCCTGCACGGGCTGCGTATACTGCCCATTGATGAACAAACCATAGCGCTGCATATACACCGTCTCCGTCGGGTTTGAACTGCAGTACGAGCATCCGGATCGCTCTCCGGTTTCGTACCGTGCGCACAGTTTGTAATCCGGAGAACGGGGTGTCTAATACAGATTCAAGAATTCTGTGATAGCGGGACGGCATCAGCAAACCGGCCGGTGCCTGTCTAGAGCCGCGGCTATGGTGCAAGCCGGCATGCCGATGTCCGCGCACGGCGCGATGCCATGCAGGCACGCCGACTCACGCTGCCGCCGGTACATGCACCTCCGGGGCCTCGGCCATCCGGCGGCCCAGCCGCCGCGCGGCCGACAGCACCGCATCGGGCTCATCGTGGGACTGCAGCAACAATTCCGAAGCCATGACGCGAGCC
>Ga0079224_100004969_pt1 | contig 17387 bp, 10 predicted proteins | sample Stecom2015_FD_80414 | JGI IMG/M metagenome (GOLD analysis project Ga0079224, IMG submission 80414) | Agricultural soil microbial communities from Utah to study Nitrogen management - Steer compost 2015 | ecosystem: Environmental > Terrestrial > Soil > Agricultural land | place: USA: Utah...
CACCGCAGGCCCGCGCGGGGGCTCGCCGGTCCACGCAGCCACGCAGTGCTCGCCGGAACAGTCCTCGCTCGACTGGCACTCGTCGGGCTCGGGGAAGCCGTCATCGTCGGTCGACTCGCTGCTCGCCTGGGTCTCGTTCGAGTCGTTCGCGTCGGCGTCCGAGCCTCCACCGCGGCAGCCCAGCACCAGCGTCACGAGCAACGCCAAGCACGTCGACCGGTTCGCCACGATCACGGCTCCTTCACACAGCGGATCCGAAACGCCTTGCGATCGCGCGGGATCGTGGTGGCCGGAGCAGCCTGGGGATCCTCGGGATCGACGATCCACACCTGACCGAGATCGTCCTCGAACGGGGTGCGGGTCCAGTGATAGCCGGCCGTGGCTTCGAGCCCGTCGACGCCCTTGAAGCGCGGGACCTCGTCCTTGCTGGGCAGCCGCCAGGCATCGTGGCCGCCGAGGCGCAGCTCTCGACAGTGGGCGTCGCCGGCCGGCTGCTCGAGGTTCGGGCACGGGTGCGGCTCGACGCAGGTCTGCACGTACAGCCAGGGGTCGGGCAGCAGCACCGAGCCCTCGGGAGCCGGCGGCGGCTTGGCCGTCGGCTGGGCGAAGTTGGCCTGCTTCGCGTCGTCTTCGGGTCGGTCGGCGTCGGGGTCGGCCTCGGGAGCCTGCTTCTGCTCGGCGGGCTTTTGCTCGGCCGGGGCCTTGGTCCCGCAGCCGATCAGCCACGCCGCCGCGATCAGCACTGCATGCGAGCGCATGACCGGGAGGCTATCAGCCCACTCGATGGTTGTGGGCGAGCCGCATGTATTTGCCGGCGAGCTTGCGATGAAACTCTTCGTCCGCGGCTGTGAGTGTCTTGACCACCCGTCCGGGCGCGCCGAGAACCAGGCTGCGCGGCGGAATTTTGGTGCCCGGGGTGACCAGCGCGCCCGAACCAATCACGCTGCCCTCGCCGACCTCGGCTCCGTCGAGCACGGTCGCCTGAATGCCAATCAGGCAGCCGCCACGGATCCGACAGCCGTGCAGGACGGCTCGATGACCGACGACGACCTCCTCGCCGACGATCGTCGGGTCGAGATCGCCGAGGTGAACGACGGCGCCGTCCTGGATGTTGGAGCGCTCGTGGATCTCGATGCGGTTGACGTCGGCACGCAGCACGCAGCCGTACCAGATGCTGACGTCGTCGTAGAGCCGCACGTCGCCGACGATCGCGGCTCCGGCCGCGACATGAACAAATGCTCCGACGCTGGGGATCAGATCGAGGTAGCGCTCGAAGATCGCTCCCGGGAAGCGATCTCTGAGCTCGTCGAGCTCCTCTTCGAGGGCTTCGGCGTTTGCCGGGGGGCCGGCGACTCGCGGCACCGAGTCGACGATGGTCCGTGAAGCCATGCTCGGAGGATACCTCGGGGCGCACGACCAGGGCTCGATCTGTGCGTCGAAAGGCCGGAATCGGCCGGACTCGCACTTGCCAGCCGCCCACGCCTTCGCGTAGAAGATTCGCGTGGCTGCGACGAATCGACCGAAAAAAGCCTCGGCCAAGCGCATGTCCAACCTCGCTGCCCTTCAGCGCTTCCAGAGCAAGAAGGCGGCCGCCAGGCAGTCGGGCGCAATTGCGCCGGTCGAGAGCGCGCCCGAGGCCGACGCCGGGGCGATCGAGCGAGTGGTGAGCAAGAAGGCCGCGAGCAAGAAGGCCGCGAGCAAGAAGGCGCCGAGCAAGAAGGCGCCCGCGCAGCCGGTGGTCTTCACCAAGAAGACCAGCAAAAAGGCGGCGATGCGAGCGGCGGCGGAGGCTCGCGCCGAGTCGCCGGTCGTGACCGAGGCTCCGGAGATTGTCCCGCCGAGCGCTCCGGCGCCGAGCGAGCCGCAAAGCAAGAAGGCCGCCAAGCGCTCGACGACGAAGAAGAAGACCGCAAAGAAAGCCACGGCAGTCGAGCAGCCGGCGGCGAAGAAGAAGACCGCGAAGAAGGCCGCCGCGGTCGAGCAGCCGGCGGCGAAGAAGAAGACCGCGAAGAAGGCCGCCGCGGTCGAGCAGCCGGCGGCGGCGAAGAAGAAGACCGCGAAGAGGGCCGCCGCGGTCGAGCAGCCGGCGGCGGCGAAGAAGAAGACCGCGAAGAAGGCCGCCGCGGTCGAGCAGCCGGCGGCGAAGAAGAAGACCGCGAAGAAGGCCGCCGCGAAGAAGACGACCGCGAAGAAGGTCGCCGTCGAGCAGCCGGCCAAGAACAAGGCCGCCAAGAAGAAGGCCGCGAGCGCCCGCGAGCAAGAGAAGGCCCGCAAGCAGCAGCAGCGCGAGCGGCTGGCGGCTCAGCGCGCCCGCGAGTTGGCCAAGAAGAAGCAGGCCCGCGAGCGCCTGCGGCTGCGCAAGCAAAAGCAGCGCGAGCGCGAGCTGGCCAAGAAGAAGCAGGCCCGCGAGCGCGAGCGCGAGCGCGAGGAGGCCAAGAAGCAGCGCGAGCTCGAGCGCAAGAAGAAGCAGCGCGAGCAGTCGCTCGAGCGCAAGGCCGAGCGCGAGCGGATCAACGCCGAGAAGCGAGAGGAGCGGGCTCGGGCCCACGCCGAGCGGCTCGAGGCTCGTCGCAAGAAGGTCGCGGCGCGGATCGAGGAGCGCAAGCGCAGGGCCGCCGAGAAGGCAGCCCAGCGCGCCGCCGCCAGGCAGGCCGGCGAGGCGACCGAGCACGATGACGAGGCGACGCCCGAGGTCGAGGTCGAGGTCGAGGTCGCGGCGCCGGCCGAGGCCGAGTCGTCCGCCGAGACCGAGTCGTCGGCGATCGACGCAGAGCCGATCGAGGAGCCGAGCTCGACCGCAGTCGAGCTACCCGACGCCGTCCGCGAGCTGCTCGCCGAGATCGGCGAACAACTCGAGACCTTCGAGAATCACCGAGTCCGCGCCAAGCAGCTGCGAAAAGAGCTCCGCCAGCTCAACGATGCCAGCGCCGCGCGGGCCGTGCTGGCGCTGTTCAACCGCGACGGCGATCCCCACAATTTGCGCTCGCACCTGCTGCTCGCGCTCGAGCGGATGCCCGAGCAGGCCTACTTCGCCGCGTTCATCGAGGCGATCCCGCGGCTCTACGAGCAGGCGCCCGAGTGGGCGTTCGCGGCCATGATGCGGCTCATCAACACCCGCGGCAGCGCCGACGACAGCGCGACCCGCTTCGAGGCAGCCGTCGACGCAGCCGGCGACGAGATCGCCAATCTCGTGATCGAGATCCTCGCCGAAGGCGCCGCCGAGCTACCCCGCGAGATGGCCACGACAATTAATCAGAGCATCCGAAATCTGGGCGGCGAGTAAAACTCGCCGCCCAGATTTCGGATGCGGCTGTTTTAAGCTGGCCGACGTCTGTCGGCCAGCTTAAAACAGCCGCTTAAAAAGCCCCAGCGATCTTCAAGTAGACGATCGAGCTGCCGACCGCCGCCTGGCCGAACTTGGTGTCGTTGCGGCCGAGGAACGCGAAGCCGCCCAGCTCGAGGGTCGCGTAGCCCCATGGCGGGACCATGATGATGTTGGGCGCCAGCACCACGCTGGCCCGATCCTCGCGGTTCTTGGGGAAATCGGTGACCGTGAAGAAGCGGAAGATCAGGTGGCGGCCGAAGAACACCAGATCGGTGCCGGCCAGCAGGTAATTGCCGATGTTGTTGGCGCCGAAGTCGTCGATGAAGCCGCGCAGGTACTGGGTCTGGATGTAGACGTGCTTGCCGATCGTGTAGTCGGCTCCGACCGTGGCCTTGATGAACGGGCGCTTTTCGGCGATCGGGCCGGAGAACTCGCCGATCGGGTTGGCCACGCCGTCACCAGGGGTGACGTCGAGGTTGATCGGCATGTCGACCCGAAAGTCGTATTGCTGGGTCGGGATGATCAGCGCGCCCTCGGCCCACAGACCCATGTCGTCGAGGAACGGCAGCTGGGCGGCGAAGTCGAGGCCGGCGACGTGCATGCGCGGATAGACCAGCGTGACGTCGGACTGAAACCAGTAGCCGTCGACCGCCTCCTCGCTGAGCGGAGCGAGCTGAGTCGAGGTGGTCTCGTACGGGATCGGGATGTCGAAGAACCCGTAGTAGTACGAGGCGCTCATGTCGACCGGCCCGAGCCGGGAGCCGATCTTGAAGGCCGCCTGACCATTGGTGATGTTGCGCGGCGGCGGCTCGACCTTGGTCGTGACCCGCGGGTTGAAGCGCTCGTTGGCGGTGATGAAGCCCTGCAGGAACTGGAGCTTGTCCTTGTCGGACTGCCTGGCGAAGTTGACCGGGGTCTGCGGGTCGGCGAGCGCGAACGAGGCCGAGGGCGGGAGCAGGGCCGGGTAGAACAGCGGCACGTACACGCCCTGAAACCACAGCTTGTCCTGCCACGGGTGGAAGTCGACGACGACCATCTGGTTGGCGATCGGCTCGGTGAACAGCGGCCGATCCTCGAGGTCGTCGGGGTTGATGTTGTTGGTCGGGCTGAACTTGTCGGCGGTGCCCCAGACCACGATCTGCCGGCCGATCTTGATGTCGAGCCCGGGCAGCAGGTCGAGCAGGCCGATGTAGGCGGCGTCGCTCTCGAGGTGGAAGGGCGTCAGCATCTGCATGCTCGCCAGGTCGTTGAGGGTCGAGACCTGCGAGACGCCGAGGAACACCGGCTCGATGTCGCCGACGATCTGGATGTGCTCGTTGGGCTTGTACGAGAAGTAGAACTCCAGCCGGTTCTCGTTGCGGCTGACGTTGCCGCGCGGGATCGCCTGGCCGACCTTGAACGCCGAGGGCCGCTCGACCGACTCGCCGATGCTCGGCTGATCGGGGTTCCAGCGCTTGCCCTGGTAGAGGTTATCGATGTCGATGTAGACGCTGCTGACGATCCGCAGGCGCAGATCGAGCTTGCCGTCGAACAGGCCCGAGCCGCTCTTGGGACCCGAGCTCTCGATCTGCGCGGCGTCGGGCAGCTCCTCGATCGCGCTCTGGTCACCGAAGATGTCGGCGAGGTCGAGGTCGCCGTCGGGCGCGAGGTCGGCGTCGGTGCTGGTGACCTCGGGCTCGCCCTCGGGTGGCGGTTGTTGCTCCTCTTCATCGTCGCCGCCGCCGAAGAACGCGTCCATGGTCCCGTCGTCGGGATCTTCGTTCGCGTCGGGATCTTCGGGGCTCGCCTCCGGAGCAGAAATGTCCGACGCGCCCGAGCCACTGGGACTGGACGCGTCGCTTTGGTCCTGCTCGACGGGGGGCTGGCCAGAGAACAGGAGTGCAGCCAGGTACAGGTCGGTCGGGATCACGTGTGGTGTCAGCCGCGAAGCGGCGGGTGATCAGCGCAGCAGCGTGCGCTTGGAGAACAGGTCGTCTTCCACGCCCTGGTTGACCTTGATGTCGGACAGCTTGATGAGCGTCTCGGCGCCGGTCTTGAGGTTCTTCATCTTGATCTCGGTCGGCATCGACTTGCCCGAGATCTTGGCCCAGCCGCCGCGGGTCTGCTCGCGCACCGCGGTCCCGGAGCCGTCGAAGTAGGTGATCTTGGTGACGCCGCCCTTGCTGCTGTCGATGACGATCTCGAGCTTCGACCAGGAGCTCTTGAAGTCGGGCTTGGGCGTGAGGGTCAAGGTGGTCTCGTTGCCCGACTTGCCGCCGATCTCGGCGTCGAAGTGCTTGGCGAGGCCGGTCATCACCATGTCCTCGGGCGTGAACTCGCTGCCGAGGAAGCCCTGGCTCTGCGCGTGGGCGGCGATCATTCGGACTTTTTGGAACTCGGGGCTGTACATCCACAGCGAGTCACCAACCATCAGGATCTTCATACCGGCGACGTCGCCGGGAGCCGTGAAGCTGATGAACTGCTTGTCGAGATCCTTCATGACCATGTCGAACTGCAGCGTCTTCTTCTTGCTGCCGCCCTTCCAGATCTCCATGGTCGAGACGTAGCTGATGTCGTCGAAGGCCTGCGCGTCTTGATCGAGCTTCTTGAGGACTGCGGATCCGTCGGCGGCTTGGGCCACGCTCGTCGGGACGACGAGCGACAGGGTCACGGGGGCGCAGACGAGCAGGGCGGCGAGGACGTTGGCGAGTTTCATTGCGGTGCTCCGGTCGGGCTTGTTCGCGGGGCCGGCATCATGGGCGATTGGCCATGGCGGCGGTGCGGCCTTGGACGGCTCTCGCCGACCGCTATTCTCCATGATTGCGGCCGAATTTCAGCGTCTGCTCGCTGTTTGGCGGGGGTTTGGCGAGTAACGAGTGATCGGGATCACAGCTGTGTGAGCGGTCCCGATCACTCCCCGAGATCGCGCAAATTACGTGAATTATGGTTCGCCGAATTTGGCCCCTGTGCAACTATTTTCGCTTCGCCGCATTGGGCTCATCGCGAATCAGCATTGGAGTGAACCACACGGCACCGAGCGCGGCGCCGACCAGGCCGATCGCCAGGCCGATCCCGAACTGCTGCAAAGGCGGCAGCTCGGACAGCAGCAGGACCGAGAAGGCCAGGGCCAGCTGCACGGCACTGATCACGATCACGGCGCCGAGCTCCTTGACGGCTCGCTCGCCGCGTCCGCGCTCCTGGTAGCAGCGCGCGCGGTAGCCCAGGTGGATGGCGAAGTCGACGCCTGCCCCCAGCGCGATGCAGGTGATCATGCTGGTTCCAACGCTGATGGGATGACCCAGGGCCGCGATGATCCCGGCCGAGAACGCGAGGGTCCACAGCGCCGGGACCAACGCGAACAGCGACCGGGTCGCGGCCAGCACCAGGCCGAGCGCGACGATCGAGACGCCGGTCGAGGCCCACAGCGATCGGGTCACGCTCTCGGCGAAGGCCTGACCGATGATCGGCTGGCCGGTCAGGCGGATGTCGGCGGCGACCGTCCGCGAGCCCTCGACCTGCAGATCGGCGGGGATCCGCCACTCCTCGTCGTCGAACTCCGACAGCGCGGGCAACAGCTCCTGGCAGCGCGACTCGACCCCGAGCGTGGCGCACCAGCCCTCGACCTCGTACTTGCCTCGCTCGTCGTCGATCCACGCGCCGAGGTGCTTGGCCGCGGGCGCGATGCCCTCGGCATCTTCGGCGACCGCGGTGGTCAGCTGCTTGCGCATGTACTTCTCGAGCTCGTCGCCGCGCAGGACCAGCAGCTGCTCGGGATCGAGCGACGAGAGCTCGGGGATCTCGACGGCGAAGATGCCGTCCTCGGGGTGATCGAGGTCGTCGCGCAGCTCGGTGACCTTGGCCAGCAGGGCCTTGGGCGGCTTGGACTTGCCCGATCGCAGCGCGGCGACGTCGATCGGCTGACCGGTCAGCCGGGCGAGCCGCTCGGCGGTCTCGCGATCGCGCAGCTCGGCGACCGCGGGCACCGAGCTCGGCGCGACGTGGATGAGATCGTCGGCCGCCGCGTAGCGCTCGACGACCTCGCGGATCTGCGAGGTGACCTCGACCTGGCGATCGCCGTCCATCGGCGCGAGCTTGATGTGGATCAGCGCGCCGTCGGCCTCGTCGGTCATCAGCTGGACCATCGCCGGGTGACCGATCAGGTAGGTGAGCACCCGACCGGCCCGCGGCGAGTTCTCGGGCACGCCGCGGCGACCACCGAGCGCGGCGTTGAGCACCTCGACCGGCTCGAACACCGAGCGCACGTCGACGACCCCGTCGATCGCCGCCACGCCCTCGCTGATGTTGCGGATCGCTCGCAGGACCTCGGCCTCGCCGACCTCGGCCTCGATCGTGACCTGCAGGAAGGTCGAGCCGCCGAAGTTCTCGTTGAAGAACTCGTTGCCGACCCGGACCTCGCTGCCCTCGTCGAACACGTTGGCGGTGTCCGGGTCGGCGCGCATGTCTCGGGCCAAGAACAGGCTGACCGCCGCGACCGCGACCAACAACCACCACGGCGGCCGGCCGGGGATCGGCAGCGGGCGCTCGGGCTTGTGGGCCAGCAGGTTGTCGGGCAGCACCGCGAGCAAGGCCGGCAGCACCAAAAGCGCGAGCACCAGCAGCAACAGCACGCCGATGCCCGCGACCACGCCGAAGCGCTGCATCGGCACCTGCGGCATCACGACCAGCGCGAAGAAGGCGACCGCGGTCGTGGCCCCGGACATGCAGACCGGCTTCCACAGCTCGCGCAGGGTCTCCGACGCGCGCTGCTGGCTGCTGCCCTGCCGTCGCTGGTAGCCGGCCAGGATGTGGACCCCGAAGGCCCCGCCGAGCGCGACCATCATGACCGGGGTCGAGGAGCTGACGATCGTCAGGGCCTCGTCGAAGCGCCCGTGCGCGCCCATGATCAGCGCGACCCCGAGGCCGGTCACCAACAGGTTGAGCACTGCGGCGGTGACCGAGCCGAGCAGCAGCATCGAGGCGACCGCGAGCACGCCGATCACGATCGGCGAGAGCCGCTCGATGTCGGTCCGGCTCGAGCTCGACGCGGCCATCTCGACGTACGGGGCCCCGGCGAAGTGAGCCTGGCCGTCCCAGCTGTCTTCGACCAGCGCGCGCAGATCGTCGAGGGTCTTGCGGCGGGCGGCGAACGCCTCGGCTCCCTCGCCGTCGCGCGGGATCAGGAACACCAGCAGCGCCGCCGCCTTGCCGTCGCGGGAGATCAGGTTGCCGACCGCGTCGCGGCTGCCGAGCACCTGCTCGCGGATCTGCTCGGCGTCGGTCATGGTGGCGGGGACCAGCGCGTCGACGATCAAGCCGTCTTCGGTGACCACCGGGTTGGGCAGATCGGCGAAGGACAGCGCGGTCTTGACCCCGGCCAGCTCCTTGATCTGGGTGGACAGCTCGCGGACCTGCGCGACCCGCTGCGGGCTCAGCATCGACTTGCCGTCGTCGGCCAGCCCGACCAGCGCGACCTCCATCATCCCGAAGCGATCGGCGACCTCCTGGAAGTTGACGACCTCGGCGTGGTCGGGCGGCAGGAAGGCCAGGACGTCGTCGTCGTTCTCGATGTGGGCGAGGCCGGGGATCAACCACGCGCACAGGGCCACGAACACGGCCAGGATCGCCCAGCGGGCGCGAACGATCGGATGATGGGTGCGGGGATCCGGCTCGGCGGTGGTCACATCACCCCCACACCGGCGTCAGCCACTCGCGGCGCTCCTCGACCCGACCGTGCACGACGTCGTCGAAGCGCTTTTGAATTTGCTTGGTGATCGGACCGATCCCGTTTTGCCCGCCGTCGCCGACCGGCCGACGATCGACGGAGCGGACCGGGGTCACCTGCGCTCCGGTCCCGCACAGGAACATCTCGTCGGCGACGTAGAGCTCGGTCCGGCCGATCGGACGCTCGACGAACGAGAGCCCGAGATCCTCGGTCGCCATCGTGATGATGCTGCGCCGGGTGATGCCGTCGAGGTTGTCCTCGGTCGAGGGCGGCGAGATCAGCACGCCGTCGCGGACCAGGAACACGTGCTCGGCGCTGCCTTCCGAGACCATCCCGGCGGTGGTCAGCAGGATCGCCTCGTCGAAGCCGTTGTCGTGGGCCTCGCGGCGGGCGAGCGCGCTGTTGAGATAGCCACCGGTCGGCTTGGTGCGGGCCGGCAGCGAATTGTCGGGGGTCCGCCGCCAGGACGACACGCACACGTCGAGCGCGTCCTTGTCGATGTAGCGCTGCAGCGGCATGCACCAGACGACCAGGCTCGAGTCCTCCTCGCGCAGCAGCGGGGCCAGCTTCGGCGCGGTCGCGATCACCATCGGTCGCACGTAGGCGTCGTGGTGGATGTCGTTTCGGCGGAGCAGCTCGACGACGATGTCGGCCAGCTCCGAGCGGCTCACCGACATCCGCAAGCACAGGATCCTGGCCGAATCATCGAGCCGTCGGACGTGGTCGGCGAGGCGGAACACGAACAGCTGGCGCCCGTCGTCGGCCAGGTACGCTCGAATTCCTCCGAAGCATCCAATGCCGTAGTTCAGCGCCCGGCTGCGAACGCTGACGGTCGCGTGCTCTTCGCCCACGAAATTCCCGTCGATGTAGGAGAGCATGGCGGCGCGGAGCATACGGCAATTCTCGGAGGCAATCCGCGCGCGGACGCGAGCCCGGTGACGCGTGTCTCGGGCGCCGAACTCCCCGGCTGCGAACGCGGGTTCGCGCGCGGCTCCACGTGACGAGAGTTCAGCGGGTGAACAGGGCGAGGTCGCGGAGCTCGACGCTGCCGTGATCGGCGACCAGCTCGACGCGCAGCGCGGCGCGATCACTGCGGGGTTGCCAGGCCAGCGGCGGTCCGATCCAGCTGCCGCGGCGCATCGCCGGAGGCTCGAGCGTGCCGATCTCCTGATCGTCGGCGAACACCCGCAGCTGGGCGCCCTCGTCGGTCCAGGTCCCGGCCAGGGTCACGAGCAGGTCGACCGGGCGCGGTCGACCTTCGGCGTCGAGCGGCAGATCGATGGGCGCGAAGCTCAGGGTGTCGCCGGCCGGCAGCTCGAGCGCGAGCCCAATGATCTTCGGGGCCTTGCCGTTGCCGCGCGTGGTCCCGGGTCGGAAGCGCGAGAGGCTGCGGCCGGGCACCCAGATGGTCGGCTCGATCGCCTGATCAAAGTCCTCGGGCGGCGTGATGGTGGTCGACTCGATCGCCTCGGCGTCCAGCGTGGCCAGGTTGGAGCGCTCGGCCGGGAGCGTGCGCAGGATTGCCACTCGACCCCACGGGCATTCGCCATGGGTGCGGGCGGAGTCGGGCAGGGCCGGCGGGGTGATCTCGACGATCAGCCGCTCGTGGTCGGAGCTCGGGAGCGGGACCGGACCGAGGCTCGCGCGCGGGTGCGGGCGCAGGCCCGACGGAGGCTCGACCGCGACCTCGTGGCCGTCGATCCGCAGGCGCCAGCGAGGGACCGAGAGCGGGTCGGCGTCGGCGGTCACGATCACCAGGTGGTGAGCCGCGGCCGGGCGTGGGAGCTCGATCCGCAGGGTTCGCTTGGGCGCCACGCAAGCGCGACCGTCGTCGAACATCCCGCCGCTCACGACCACGCCGGGCGCGTGGCCGTCGAGCTCGATCTCGCCGATGCTGGCGAGTGCAGCCGGGTCGACCCGCAGCTGCAACAACGCCATCCGCAGCTCGTGGCGGGCGACTCGGGTCGGGAGCTGATCGGAGACCGGCGTGAGCGCGTGGACGAACAGCTCGAGCAGCGACGCACGCTCGATCGAAAACGGCGCCCACAGCTGATCGTCGAGCAGCGCGACCCGGGTCCGATCGGCGCGGGTGTGCTGGTGGGCGGCCTCGTTGACGAGCAGGAACACGGGCGGCGGCGGCTGGTCGCGGCGCGTCGGTCCGGCGACCAGCAGCTCCCAGGCGGTCAGCCACGCGTCTTCGCGAGTCCGGTAAGGGACAACCTCGACGCCGTGGGCCAGCGCCAGCGCGCCGCCGATCTGGTTGTGGGTGTGGCCGTGATGCCAGCCCTCGCCGCCAGCGATCACGATCGCGTCGCTCGGGATCCGGGCCGCCAACCACTCGACCGCGTCGCCGGCCGAGGCGTGCTCGCGCAGGCGCAGCTGCGGGTGGCGGATCAGCGGCCCGACCACGCTGGCGATCAACCCGACGCCGAGCAGGATCCCCAGCGCACCCGCGATCCGACGACGTATCCGGCTACCGCCCAGCGTGCGACCTTCGATGGTGGAGACCACGGCCGCGAGCGCGTCGGTGGCCGACAGCGCCGCGACCGGCAGCAGCTCGGGGACCAGGTAGCGGCCGTAATAGAAGAACCCGAGGGTCGGCAGATCGCGAGGCGCGTAGAGCAGGGCGGTGCAGGGGATCGAGGCCGCGAGCGCGAGCAGCCAGATCTCGCGCGGCCTCGGATGCCAGCGGCGAGCGACCAGGATCAGCCCGAGCCCGGCCGCGAACAGCAGCGGCGCACCGAGCAGGATCGGCGCCGCGTCGAGCCGCGCAAACGGAGGGCTCTCGGGCGCCTGCGAGCGCAGCGACCACCAGATCACGAACGCGAGCAACGTGCCGAACACGAGCACGCGCGGCAGCATCGCGATCAGCGGGGCGACGGCCTCTTGGCGCACGGACGCGAGCTCGCGATCGACGACGATCCATGCGCCCGCAGCCAGCAGCGCGAGGGCGATCAGCGAAGCCGGCCCGAGCCCGGTCCCGGGCAGCCGTCGCAGCAGCTCGTCGTGCAGGTACGGATAGCTGGTCGACGCGTGCACGATCACACTCGCGACCAACCCGCCGAGCACCAGGTACGCGGCGTCCGAGCCACGACCGCGCGGGCGCAGCCACACGAGCGCGAGCATCATCGGCAAGAACAGCAGCGCGTTGCCGCGAACCCCGGCCGTCAGCGCCAACAACCCCGCCAGCCACACCGGGCTCGAGTCCTGTTCCAGACCGTCGCGCAGCCGCAGACCAACCAACACGGCCGCCCACTCGAGCGCGGCCATCGGGTTCTCGCTCAGCGGCGTGCGGCCGGTCCAGATCGCCAGCGGCGAGCCGGCCACCAGGATCACGGCCAGCGCCGCCCACGGTCCGCGGGGCCACAGCCGCCGGGCGCAGCAGGCCAGCGCGAGCAACCACAAGCCGCCGGCCCAGCTGACAGCCAACCACGGTCGAGCCAAGCTCAGCTCCGCGACCGCGAGCAGCATCGGGTGCACGTGGAAGAACTGCGGGATGACCTCGCCCGTAGCTCGCTCGCCCAGGTAAGCGCCCGGTCGATAGGCGGCCTCGTAGCGACCCGCTCGCCAGGGCTCCTCGCTAGTCGGGTACAGGCCGAGGATGTCGATCGGCCCCGCATCGCCGGAGTCGAGCTCACGGCCGGCGGTGACCAGGGTCTGGTCGGTCCAGCCGAGGCTGCCGTTCCGCACGGTCTGCGCCGCCCGGAGCTGGTAGGTGCCCTGATCGCGGCCGGCCAGCGGAGCGGGGATCGTCGGCAGCCGCAGCCCGATCCCGATCGCAACGATCGCCAGCAGCACCAGCGTGTGCGAGAGCGAGGTCGGCCGCTCGGTCGGCGGCGCCGGATCGCGCGTGTGCGTCCACGGCCAGCAGGCGAGCGCGAGCGCGAAACAGCACAGCGCCAGGGGCAGCGGCGCGAAGTGGCCCGCCCACGCGAGCAGGGTCGCGACCCCACCGACCACCCCCAGGTGCAGCGCCAGCGCGATCACGACGTCGTCGAGCCCGAGAGCCGCCCGCGGCCGACGACGACGCGCGAGCAGGCTCAGCGCGAAGGCGAGCAGCGCGATGATCGTGACCGCGGACACCGACGCCGAACATACGCAAACCGGCGAGCGCCAGCCATCGCACCTCTTCCCGACCTGCGCCGAAGCGGGTACGGTCGCGGCGATGGACATCCGCATCCAGGACGAGGCGCTGTTCGTGGTCCCGGGTTCGGGCGCGCTGTGGTCCTACGACTTCGGCAGCGAAAAGCGAGTGATCCGCGAGGCCCACGACGAGGCCTCGGATCCGCCCTTTCAGGTCGCGCAGGCTCGCGCCGACGACTTCAACTTGCTGCTGGTGTTTCCGACCCTCGGCGCGCCGACGATCGCCGAGCAACACACGATCCGCCGGCTGCTGGCCGAGCACGCGGGCAGCTGCGCGGTCGCGTTCGTGCTCTCGCAGGCGCCCGGTCACGTCGCGCTGGTCGGCAGCGACACCGAGCTGGTCGAGCACTTCGCCGCCGCCGTCGCGGTGGTTCGGACCTGCTGGGGCTGGGACGAGTCGCAGGTGTTCACGGTCGTCGTCGACGAGCTCGAGTTCACGGTCGCGCCCAGGTTCGATGGCGAGGTCTGGACGGCCCGGCCCGAGGCGGTCAGTCGCGGCCGGGCGCGGCTATGAGGGCCCGGAGATCGCCGAGGCTTCCAGCCGCCCCCCGCTGGACCAGTGGGGTGCGCTCCGTTCATCTGTATGGAGATCAAATGTGAGCCGACTGGGAAAAATTACCTTGGCATTTGGAGCGACGGGCCAAGTTGGCGAGGAGCCGCTGAGTTTCGAGGCCCGGCCCATCAACCTGATCGTCGGGCCCAACAATTCGGGCAAGAGCCTGTTTTTGCGCGAGCTCTCGGGGGTCAATCCCCGTCGCGAGCGCCGCCGGTTTCAGCGTCCATCTCGCACCGTCACGCCTCCGAAGATCATCTCGAGTGTGGAGTGGTCGCCAGAGACCGTCGCCGAAACTCGTCAGGAGATCGTTCGGCTGGTGCTCGAAGGCGACGAAGAAGAAGATCACGAGTCCGAGTGGTCGAAAGGGATCGCCGTGCGGCCCTGGGATGAGTTGCTCGCTGCTCTGGAAGCGGCTGCGAAGGAACTGGAGATCCAGCGTACTCGGGTGCTCACGGCGATCTGGAACGAACTCGAGTTTCTGCCCGCGGAGCTGCGCGAATTCTCGGAGTTGCAGCGAGCCACGGACACCGACGACGACTCGATCGCAACGGCGGTGTTGGGGCTCGGGATGGTCGGCTTCGTGATGCTAAAGCATGCTGCGCGAGAGCACGAGGCTTCCGACCCCGACTCGGCCGGCGCGGATACGGCGGTCCCCGAGGCCGAGGTCGTCCTGCTCCCGCCGACGCTCGCGCGACTCGAGCACAGCCTGGGGAGCTACTGGAGTGCGTGTCTCGAGATCATGAGCAGGCTCGGGATCGCTGACCCCGGCGTCTCGTTCGAGGAAATCTCGGATGCCCGCACATTCATGGGGCTCGTGCGAGTCAAGATCAACAAAGAGGTCCCGGTATTCGGCGGTCGTATCGCGGATTGGCTCGGGCGTGAGCTCGGGGTCCCTGCAGCAGACCCGGTCAACATCGACGGGTTCGAGCGAGCGCTCGAGCTCATCGAGACCATCGTCGAGCCAGCGCGGCTGAGGAATTTGTGCTCGCGGCTGCAGCAGATCGAGCGCGACTGTGGCTGGTCCAACCCGGAGATCCGCGCCGAATTTTCGAAGGAGGTTCTCTACCTCGACGGCCTGGCGCGGCTGACCATGACGTCCCCGGGGCAGTTGTCCCCTTACGGCGATCAAGAGGAGGATGGACCGCCGATCTTGAATCTGCTGAAGTCGGAGCAGGACAGAAAGCTGCTCCGCAAGGCCGTCGCCGAGGTTCTCGGCGCGCAGCTCGTCATCGACATGGTCAGCCAGGCGCCGAAGGTGCTGTGGAAGCTCTTGCCGCAAGCCCCACCCGACTGGCTCGAGGCGCGCTACGAGCAGCAAACCGCCGACTTCGTCGGCCCTGCGATCGACATCGCCGAGCGATCCGACGGCATCCACGCGCTGGTCGGCATGTTCGCGGCGATGTTCGCCAAGGGTGCGGATGTGGTCTTCATCGACGAGCCCGAAGCGTTCTTGCATCCTCCGCTGGTTCGAAAATTCGCCCGGCAACTCGTCGATATCGCCAAGACCCACAATTTGCAGTTCTTTATCGCAACGCATAGCCCGGATCTCCTCGGCGGCTTCGCGCCCAGCGCACGAGACATCAACATTCTGCGTCTGAGCTACGACGACAGCGGCCCGACGCCGGTCGCCACCGCCCGTCTACTTCATCAAAATGCTCTGCGGCGCCTCGCTCTCGATCCCTTGCTGCGCAGCGAGTCAGCCCTGTCTGCTCTGTTTTGCGACGGCGCGGTGGTCTGCGAGGCCCCTGCGGACCGCACGCTCTACCAGGAGATCAACGAAAGGTTGGTCCTTTATGGCGACCCCAAGGAGGGCGTCGAGAGCTGCGCGTTCTTGAACGCACAAAACTGGCAGACCGTGGGCCGGATCATGCGGCCGCTCCGCGAGATGGGGGTCGCGGCAGCAGCGATCCTGGACGCAGACGTGCTCTTTGATGCGGATCTGACCAAGGTCCTCGAAGCCGCGCAGGTTCCAAAGGCGATTCGCAAATCGCTGCTCCAGATGCGCGCCGAGTTCAGGGCGAATGTACGGACTCGTCTGGCGCAGGCCCGAAGCCTCGATGACGAGGCGCGAGATAAGCTCAACCTCAAGCATGACGTGATTGCCGAACTGACCAGGGATGAGCGAGAGATCTTCGAGCACCTCATCAACGTATTCGCACAGTTTGGCCTGTTCGTGGTCCCGCACGGAGAGCTGGAGTGCTGGTTGACCCCCATGGGCCTGGTCCCGAATACCGACAACAAGCGCAAGTGGTTCGAGGAGGCCCTGCAGACGCTGGGATGGGACCCCGACGACCCCGACTACAGGAAGCCTCAGGATGACGACATCTGGCAGTTCATGCGCCAGATCGCAGCTTGGATTGCCGACCCGCAGCGCAAGGGCACCTCGCCGGCAGATTGAGAAGCGAGCGCTATGCCGAAGTTTCGGCGCCGAGATCGGCACCGACCGGACGCTCGGCCAGATACGCGGTCCGCAAGATCGTCAGCTCGCGGATCAACCACCGGTGCCGGATCTCCAGCCGCAAGAACCTGCGCCGATAGACCAGCCGCCGCAGGTTCTTGCGCAGCCCAAACCGGTGGAGCCGCAGATCGATCACATAGCGATGCGCAAACACGCCGAGCGGCACCAGCGAGAGCGCGACCGCCAGCGCGACCCCGGGGCCGATCGCTCGCCAGGCCGACCACACCAGCAACCCAAACCAAAGCCCGAACAACAGCGCGCCGCCGAGCAGCTTGAGCAGGGCGATCCGATAGCTACGCGGCCGCCCGAGCAGCAGCGCCAGCCGCAAGAGACCGTACGGGAGGATGGTGGCCGCGACTCCGAGCAGCGCCAGCGGGGCGCCGAGCACCAGCCCGACCGGCCCGAGCAGCGATCGATCCTCGCGACCGAACCGCTTCTCTCGCCGCTTTTGCAGGGCGGTCTCGACCCCGCCGAGGCCCAGCGCCCGGCGCTCGTCGAGGTAGTCCATCAAGCGGATCCGCAGCCGCGCGCAGCGGATCGGATCGCGCTCCTCCAGCCAGCGATAGGCGTCGATGATCCGCCGGACCAACGCGGTGCGCTCGGCCGGCGACTGGCCCTCGCCGTCGAGCCCGGCCTCATCGCGGATGCCGATGATGAGGGTGGTGACCTGGGCGATCAGCCGCTCGTCCTCCTGGGCCTCGATGTGGATGGCGAGCTTGCGTAGCTCATGCTCGAGCCGTTCGGTCAATGCCTTGACCTGCGCGCGGGGATCCTCGACCAGCTCGGGGCGCTCGCGGAGCAGCTCGGCGAGCGTCGGACCGACGTGGATCGGCGGACCGAAGGCGACGTGGACATCGCTGCGAAAGGCCTCACGGACCAGGTAATTGAGGCCGACCGGGACGATCTGGAGATCCCCCCGAGTGGCGACCCGCAGGGTCGCAGGAGGGCCGGGGGGCCCCCCGGATTTGCGAAGCAGAATCTGGGGGGGGTGTTTCGGCTCAGAGCCGAAACCCCTACAAGAGAAATCCAGAGCGATTCGAGCGACCCCGGTCCTGATCGGCTCGACCCGCAGCCGCGCGTGGGTCTTGCCCTCCGGGAAGATCGTGATGACCCCACCGCGGGCCAGCGCGGCCCGGCACTCGGCGAACGCGTCCTGGTTGTCGACCGGCCCGGCGTGATCGCTGCCTCGGGCGGCGATGGCGGG
>Ga0079224_100004970_pt1 | contig 17386 bp, 11 predicted proteins | sample Stecom2015_FD_80414 | JGI IMG/M metagenome (GOLD analysis project Ga0079224, IMG submission 80414) | Agricultural soil microbial communities from Utah to study Nitrogen management - Steer compost 2015 | ecosystem: Environmental > Terrestrial > Soil > Agricultural land | place: USA: Utah...
AGCCCAGGTACAGGCCAGGGTTGATGAAGTTCAGGTGGATTCCGCCGGAATCGCCGACCGGCCAAACGTCCTTGTTGCGTAGGGGAATGACGTTTTCGTCGGTGCCGCCGCAACCACCGGCCCAGGTGTACCGCCACTCGAAATCCACCCAGGAGTTGTTGTCCCAGGTCGCGGTGACAGCATCCTGTACCCAGCCCCTCTCAGTGGCGTAGCTCTGCGAATCATGGTGCCAGCACAGGACGACCTTGGTACGGCTGGAGTTGCCCTTTGGCATGAACAGACGAAGCGAGTCGGCATAGAGTGGATCGCTGCGAGCTTCGACCTCCTCACTCCAGTCTGACCCTCCGCAGCCGACGAGCGCGAGCAACGCGGCCCCACTGACGAAGTGGAGCGCAAATGGGATCTTCGATTTCGTATTCATGAGTTCGACTCCTCTCGAGCGGGGCGCCGTACAGCAAGAGGCGTGCCGTCGGTGCATGGCGGAGACGTGCTTCGGAAGAGCGGGCGTTCTACCGGCCAGGAGTGCCGCCGCAGCGCCGAACGTCGTGCGGTTTGATCGGTTTGATCGGTTAGGTCCTGGTCGATCGATCGCACAGGTCGAGCCGCGGACGTAGTCCCGAGCACGATCCGAGCGTCGCCCGCTCGTCCACGGGCGCGGCAGATTCCTTTCTTGTAGCTCGAGCGTGAGCGTGAGCCTGCTCGGTGCTGGAGCTGCCCCGTTTGGCATGAGGGTTGCTGTGGGCCGTCGCGCGTCCCGGATCGAGGACGGCAGGTACGAGTTCACTCGCGCAAAGGAGAAATCATGAACAAGGGTCGTTCGTTGGCTGCGGTCGTTCTTTTCAGCCTGACAGCCTCGGCGTGCACGATGGAGACCGCCGAGCCCTTCGAAGAGGAGCCCGAAGTCCGCTCCATTTCAGAGCCGGTGAAGGCCGCCAAAGGCACCCGCAAGCTGGCGGTCGTCCACCTGGCGGACAACTTGGCGACGTCGCCTGCTGTGGTCGACAAAGTTTGGGGCCCCATCGGGGTCGACGACTACGGGCACGGATACGGCGTCAACGACTACATCCAGGATGTGTCGAAGGGGAAGTTCGAGTTCGAGCGGGCGACGAACTTGACCCACGGCTGGGCCTTCACCCACCCGGGGACTTCCGTGGACGAGGAGGCGGGGGTCAAGTCGAGCGACGAGAAGCCCGTCAAGGACATCAAGCGAGCGCTCTACAAGCTGCGCAAGGCCTGGGACCTGCGGCCGTTCGACACGAACGGCGACAAGGTGGTGAAGAAGAATGAGCTGACCGTGCTCGTGGTGGCCCCCGGGTCCGGCGGGGCGAATCGAACCGTGAACGTTTCGATCGGCAACGGCTACCGGTACAAGTCACAGGTGGCCATCGTCGGCGAAAACGTGGGCTTCGACACCTACGCGCACGAGCTCTTGCATACGCTGAGCGCGGTGGACGTCTACGGTCTTTGGAACAAGACCTGCCATAGCCAGCGAATGACGATCATGGGCTGCACCAACTTCTCGGGCGCCCATCGGGTCTATGGGCTCGACCCGTTCCACCTCGAGCGCTTTGGCTGGGAAGACCGCAAGCAAACCAACGTGGTCGAGCTCTCCCAGCCCGACCTGCTGTGGCGGACCGATCTGATCCCGTCCCGCATCTTCACCTGGCAAGGGCCGACCTGGGAGCAGTCGGTGATCTTCGAGTGGCGGCGGCAGAGCGATCGCTGGGATGCCGACGTGGCGAAGCAAGGGCTCGTGGCCTGGTACGTGCGCCGGCATTCCGACGGAGAGAATTTGAGATTGGTGCCCTCGCTGCTGGACCCAGGAGCGAAAGAACGCGGGCACTTCACGCTGGCTCCGACGTCCAACTGCGTGCTCGACCCCATGCACTCGAGCAGCCGCGGCAAGGCAAAGGCGCTGAAGCCCGACCACGCCTATCGGATCCGCTGGCTGGACGGGAGCCTGTCCCCGGTGTTTTCCATTCGCAGCTTGAGCGACGGCGCCAAGCTCCGCATCACGGTGCACGCCTCGGGCAAGGCGACGAGCTGCTGAGCCCTCGGACGGCGGCGGGCTTGCGGTCTCGAGCCGCGCTCGCTGGGCGCGGGCTGCCGGGTCACCCGGCGGCTCGCGGCCCGGGTCGAGATTGGCTAAGCTCTCGGCAATGCGCCGCTCCGGAGAAGTCGACGAGGGCGTCACGGTCACGGAACCATCAACCCCAGAACGACCCGTCGACGCCGGCCAGTTGGGGGTGCTCTGGGTAGCGCCGGAGGAGCGCTTCACGCCGCTCGCCGACGGGCTGACGGTCGGCCGCGGCAGCTCGGCGGACGTGGTGCTCGAGGGCAACGGCATTTCTCGCCTCCACGCGAGGTTTCGCCGAGACGGGCGGCTGTGGCTGATCGAGGATCTTGGCAGCAAAAACGGAACGCGTGTCAACCGGCGGCCGTTGTCGCTGGCGCCGGTCGAAGAACAGACGGTGGTTCGCGTCGGTGATTGGGTCGGTGTTGTCTGCCGGCTCCCCAAGACCGCTTCGCCATCGGTCGCGCTCTTCGAAGAGGCGGCACCGGGCTGGGTCGCGGGGGTGCCAACCCAGGCGAAGCTGGGGCCTATCGGGGCGATGGCCGCCCACGACCTCTCGGTGGTGCTGGTGGGTGAGACCGGGACCGGGAAGGAGGTGCTGGCTCGAGCGCTGCACGCCCTGAGCGGGCGGCGCGGGCGCTTCGTCGCGCTCAACTGCGCGGCCATCCCCGAGAATATGGCGGAGTCGGAGCTGTTCGGGCATCGCAAGGGGGCGTTCACGGGTGCGGTCCAGCAGCGGGAGGGCTTCGTTGCTGCCGCGGATGGGGGGACCCTGTTCCTTGACGAGATCGGCGACCTGCCGGCGTCCATTCAGGCCAAGCTGCTGCGGGTGCTCGAGGAACGAGCGGTGACGCCGATTGGCAGCACGCACCCGCGCGGGGTCGATTTCAAGCTCATCGCGGCGACGCAAGAACCGCTGGCGGACTTGGTGGAGGAGGGAACCTTTCGCCGGGACCTGTGCGCGCGCGTGATGGCGGCCGAGCTGACGATCCCACCGCTCCGCGAGCGGCGCGAGGACGTGCCGCGGCTCTTCCGCTTCGCGGCCAAGGAGCTGCCAGCGGGCTCGAAGGCAACGAACGCGGCCTTCATCGAGGCGTTGTGCGCCTACGCCTGGCCCAGCAACGTCCGCGAACTCGTCCAGCTCGTGCGCTTGATCTCGTTGTCGGAAAAGGACCAGCTCACCGCCGAAGATCTGCCGGAGCGCTTTGCGATAGCCGCCGAGCGACCCGAGGTCGACCCGGCCCAGGACGCGGAGCTGTCTCGGCCCCCACCGGGGCGGCGCGAGGCGTGGATGCTGCGGCACGCCGCCGAGCTTGGCCGGCTCAAGGCGGCCCTGCAGGAGACCGACAACGTCAGCCGAGCAGCTCGGGAGGCAGGCATCCCTCGTTACCGCGCACTTCGGCTGCTTGCGGCGGAGTCGGCGTTGGCCCGCGAGCGGGGGTCGTGCTGATCAGAACCAGCACGGCTCCTGACGGCAGACCTCGCAGCGGGCTCCGGCTTCGATGAACAGGAGTTCACAGTCGAGGGGTGGCGCCTCTCCCGCTGACGGGTCGCAGCACTCGGGAGCCGAGGCGCACACGCCGGCTAGCGGAGGCCAATCGAGCCCGCACGCTTCGAGAACGGCGACGCACCGCGGGGTGTTCAGCGCTTCATGCTCGCACCCGGGCACCGAGTCCTGGACGCAGCGGATCACCTCGGGGGGGACGCACTCGCTCGGGCCCGGGATGGGCCGGGGCTCGAGCTCGAGCTCCAAGTCGTACGAGGACGGAGGTCCGTACACGCCGACATAGTACGGGCGCGGCGCGAGCAGGGCGTCGCCCAAGCTGGCCGTCTCGCCGCACTCGCCGCCGCCGGCCTCCAGGAACCGAACCCCGTGCGATCCGTCGCTCCCAGGGCGCACGCGCACCGCCACCGGGGTTGCAGCATGGCTGAGGTCGAGCCGGTAGAACACGCGTGGGTCGTCCCACCAAACCGAAGGCAGGTCGCCGCAAGCGAGATCGCCGCGCAGGCGGTGGCGGGTCGCGCTCTCGGCCAGCTCGATAGCGTTCGAGCAAGACACCCCGCGGGTGTGATCGCAGGCCGCGCCGGGTCGGATCGTCGCCCGCAAGCCCATCACCTCGTGCTCGGGGACCAAAAATCCGCCCGGGTCGACGCCGACCAGGTAGCGCGCGGGCTCGAGCAGGCCTCCGAAATCTCGGCCGCACCAGACGAGCTCCCCGCACCCAGTCTCGGCTGGCGCCCGCAACACCGCCACGCCGTAGGTCTCCGCCAGCTCGAGCCGGACCAGCGTGTCCGCCGGGCGCTCGGAGAGATCGAGCTCGTAGAACCTTCGGATCGTGTGCACGCCGCACTCGAAAGCGTCGTTCGACGAGGCGGTCTGAATGGGACCGAGGATCGCCTGAACGTCGCGGTCGGGATCGAGGGGAATGGCCCCATCGCACTCAGCGCCCGCACTCAGCGCTGGCAGTGGCTCGACGCCGGCCGTCAGCTGGATGGAGCCGGCAGCCTGCTGATCGCTGGCGGCCACGGCGACCCAGTACGCACCCGGATCGACGACGTGGCGCAGGTGAACGCCGCCGGGATTTTCGTACCACGCCGCGGCTTCCGCGCAGGCAACGGTCACGGGGTCGGCGCAGTCGCCGCGGAGCAAAGCAGAGACCACGGGGAAGGGCGCCGCCACCGCCAGCACCAGCTCCGACGGCTTTGGGAGGGTCGAGAGGTCCAACCCGAAGAACACCGCGTTACCGGCCGGTGCCCCGCAGTCGTCGAGGGCCGCGGTCGGTCTGCCGCAGCGGTTGTCCGCCCAGAGGCTGGGCGCCGCCGTCAGCTCCGGCAGGGTGGCTCTGGACTCGCAGCTCGAGCCAACCGGGCGTCGCGGGGTCAGCTCACACCCATGCGCCACATCACACCGCCCGACGTGGCAGGCGGTGTCCAGGGCGGAGCAGTCCGGGGGCGCGAGTGGAACACAGGTCCCAGCCTGGCAGCGCGCCTCTCCACAGGGCCCGCCTTCGGCGCACGGTAGGCCGTCTCGTGCCGGGGTCGTCGTGCACAGCCCCATGGCGCCGCAGACGCCGCGCGCGCACTCGCTGTCGAGGTGTTTGCAGCTGCTGTCCTGACATCGGCTCGGGCCCGTCGTCGCGGCCGAAGGGGCCTCGACGGAGCTCGCTTCCCCAAAGCTCGACCCATCGCAGCCTGCCAGCCCGACGAACCCCGCCAGCGCAGACAGCGCGGGGCCGTAGAGCCTATTGTTGCGGAGGCCAGAGCGCTTCGTCATCGAGACACGCCAACAAGCTCGGATCTTCGTCGGGGCAGAAGAAGTGACAGGCACCCATCACGTCGGCGCAGCGCTCGACGTCGGAAGCCCCACCGTCACAGCAGGAGGCATCCGCTTGGCAGACGCAGTCCTGAACCGCCGGGTGGAGACCGCACGACACGAACAAGGTGCCGCAGTCTCGAGCCAAGGGATTCAAACAACATTCGAGACCGACCTCGTTGTCGTAAAGGACGCAGTGATCGACCGACGCGTCGTAGCAGGGCCGCCAAGCGCGCGCTTCGGGCTGGCTCACCTCGACCTCGAGGGTGAAGTGGCCGGCCGTGTTCTGTGTCAGACCATCGATGCCGATCAGATACACCGCCGGGTCCACGACCATGTCGAACCGCGGCCAGCCTTCCGCGCCGCCCTCGCGGTCCTTGCAATGCAAGACCGGACCGCACGTCCCGTCCTCTTCCCGAAGCAAGAACAAGCCCGCATGAAAATCGAGTTCGCCAGGAGCCAGGCGCGCGCGGATCCGAGCTCGCTCGCTCCTCTCGCGCAAGTCGACGCGATAGAAGCGATCCGGAGCTGGGATGTCGTCCGAGCACAGGCTGTCGCGAAACTGATCGGTGTTGCAGTAGGTATCGCCGCGAACCCGCGCGAAGCCGTCCGAGAACGAGAGATCCGCCGCGTCGGCGCAGCCGTCCCCCGTGCTGGAAGGGCAGCCCGGACGCGAGATCTGCACGGTCAAGATGCTCGCCGCCTCGGGCAACTCCTGCAGGCGCAGCAGGTACTCCCCCGGCTCCAGGCGCGTGCTGAGGTCTCCGGTGAAGCCCGCCGGCGCCCACAGCCTGCCGCAGCCCTCGGACCCATCGAGGACCAAGACATCGGGAGCCCCGGAGATCGGCTCCCCTTCAGTCGCGTGGTGATACATCGCGTGAAGCCCGACCGGCGCCGTCTCTTCGCGGAGGTCGAGCCGATAGTAGAGCGGTTCCTGCGCTCGATCGACGGCGCGGCAGCGCGCCGGCAGCAGCACGCTGTGGGTCGGCAGGTCCGTCGCGAGCGGGATGGCGGTGTCGCACGTTTGGTTGTGCGGTGGCTCGCAGCGCGCGTCCAGAGGCTCGACGGCGATCTGCAGGCGATAGTCGCCCTCGTCGCCGGCAGCGGCGCCGTCCACGACCAACTGGTATTTCCCGGGCGCAAGCTCCAGCGTCCATTCGGAGCTCGTCTTCCTCGCGGCGCGAGCTCGGTCGCAAAAGTGAACGGCAGGATCTTCACACGGCCCCTGCTCGAGGCTCAGCAAGGCATCGAAGTCAGCGTCGACGATCGCTCGCACGCGCACCGGCCGAGTCGAATCGGTGAGATCGAGCTGATGGATCGCATCGCCTGCGTGCCCGAGGCCCGCGCAGGCCCCCGTCTCGCCGCGGCGTTGGTTGGCGGCGCGGCGGGTGCTGCCGCGGACGAGGAAGCTGACGAGCGGCTCGGCGGCGGGAACCACGAGCGGCTCGAGCGCCGAGCATCGATCGCGGTTGACGTCGGCTGCTGCCGGATCTGGCGCAGCGCCGTCGCTCGAGCCTCCATCCGCCGCGGCGACACCCCCGTCCTCGGCGGGCTGCCGATCCGTTCCCTCGGATCGGCAGCCCGCCGGGAGGCTCTGCGCACCGACGAGAAGAACCCCGCCAGCGTGAGCGACGGCGCGCCAGCCGCGGGCCACCTTAGCCACGCTCCCCGCAGCATTCGACGGGCTCTGCCGGTTCGAGCTCGACGACCAGCTCGGTTTGGCGCGGCCCTTCGAACGGAGCAACGATGAGAAGATAGTAGACGTCGGGCTTGAGCACGACGTTCAACATTTCTTCGTCGCAGTGCCGCTCCGAGCCGCAGCCTCCTTCGGGGACCGCGTCCAACACCGCGATCGCGAAGTCGGGGTCGAGGACCGTCGCCTGGACGCGAACCGGGCCGTCGAAGCTCGAGAGATCGAGCCGAAAGAACACGTCGGCTCTCGGAAACGATGGCCCGCAGCTCGTCGCGCGGGAGGCGGTCGCGCACGCGAGGTTCACGCTCACCGACTGCTCGCCGTACGAGGGGTCGAGCTCCAGCGCCCCCGCGCACTCGTCCAGGCTCGTGCAGGGGATCTCGTCGAGGCTGACGCGCAGCCCGAACTCCCCGGACTCGTCGAGGCCTTCGACCGCCAGGTAGTACTCTGCTGGCTCGAGCTCTGCGATGAGCTCCGAAGAGCCCTCGATCGCCTGCGCGGCGACCGGCCCGAAGTCGTTGCAAGCGAGCGGCGCAAAGCACTGTCCAGCCGCAGCGTCCATGAGGTACAGCGAGGTCCAGAAGTTCGTCGGGACGAGGTCCGTGCTGGCGCGCAGCACCAAGCTGCTCGCACGCTCGCGGAGGTCCAGCCGGTAGAAGACGTCGGCGACCCCGTCCCAGCCACACTCGAAGAAGGCTTGGCCGTCGTCGCGGGCACAGCGCGTGCTGCCCACGAGCGTCTGCACCGAAAGCGTCGGGTCGAGATCGATCGCCCCGCCGCAGGTGTCGTGCGGGGGCGTCTGCTGGCAGACGGCTCCGGGGCGTCGGGCGCTGGCCGAGAGCTGGAACGCGCCGGCGTCCTCCACCCCCTCTCCCGTCACGAGCAGGCGGTAGCGGCCTGCTTCGGCCGAGTGCGCGATCACGGCGCGCCGTACTCCCTCGGCGTGGTCCTCGTTGCACGCGCGCTCCAGCGGGTCGGAGCAGTCGCCCTGCTCGAGGCGCAGGCTGGCATCGAACCTTGCGTCGAGCTCGAAGATCAGCTCGGTCGCCGCCTCGAGCTCGACGTCAAAGGCCAACGCGGGAGCGTGCGAGGCGCAGAGCGACCGAGTCGTCAGCCGGGCGCCGCAGCGGGTGTCACCGCGGACGACCCGATGTGCCCAGCCGCTGTCGAGGTCCCCGGGTGTGATGAGGGGGAACGGCGCTCCGCAGCGGCCGTCTCCGAAGAGGGGTTCACATTTTTCAGCCTGGCAGCTTTGGACCGAGCAGCTCGATCCGGCCTCAGCGCCACCGTGCGCCCCGCCGTCTGCGTGCGCCCCGGCGTCTGCATGCGCGGCCCCCGATCCGGCGCTGCCGGCCATCCCGGCGCTCGCCACCTCCGCTCCCGCGCGAATGGTCGGGAAGGATCCGTCGCAGGCCGCCCCCGACCACGCGGTGCCGAAGGACAAAGCCAACCATCGTTCGAACCGAAAACCGAGCATGCAGGCTCCAATGCGCGCGGAGCCCATTTGCCGATGGGCAGCGGGCGCGGTCAACGGTTTTGAACCGCCTCCGGCCTCGTGAAATCGCGGGCCTTCTGCTAGGCTGGCCCGCAGTGCGCAGCCCGCTTCTGGCGCTCGGTGCGGCCGCCGCCATCGGCTGCCACTCCGGTGAACCCTTTGAGCTCCGCGATTTTGCCGCCCCGTGTGGTCCAGAGGCCTGCGCGCCGCGCGAGGTGGCGGAGCTCGCGCTCGGTTGGGGCTACACCTGCGCTCGTTTCGCGGCCGGCGCCGTCAAGTGCTGGGGCCGCAACGAGTCTGGAGTGCTGGGATACGGTCCGCTGCACCCCGCCGTCTTCGAGCCGAGCCAGGTGGGCGTGCTCGAGTTTGGAAGCGCGCGGAGTGTCGTCCAGATCTCGGCCGGCTGGCACCACGCTTGCGCCGTGTTCGAGGACCACCGCGCCCGCTGTTGGGGGCGCAACGACGCGGGGCAGCTCGGCATCGGCAGCACTGAAGACTACGGAGACGACCTAGGGGAAACGTTGGCCGCTTTGCCCGATCTCCCGCTCGAGAACGTGACGCAGATTTCGGCGGGTCTTCGCAACACCTGCGCCATCGTGAGCGCGGCGCCCGAGCGCCCTGGCCGCGTGCACTGCTGGGGCAGCGATCTGGGCGGCGCGTTGGGCGACCGCGCGTCGGGTGCGTTCGGGGACGACGAGCCCGTCGACGGGACCCGCCCCGTGGCCCTGCCCGACGATGCCGTTCGGGTCGCCACCGGCGCGGAGCTCGCCTGCGCGCTGCTCGCGAACGGCGCCGTTCATTGTTGGGGGGACAACTGGGCGAAGACCCTCGGCATCGGTGACAGCACCTGTGACATCGGCGACGAGCGCCCTTGCTTCGGCGATCAGGGGCGTGTGCCCGACATCCCGGTCGTCGGACTGAGCCGCCGATCCATCGTCGATGTGTTCGTCAATCAGACGTCGGCTTGCGTGATCGAAAATGCGGGCGCGCTGCTCTGTTGGGGGCGCAACTCTCAGAGCCGCCTCGGCTATCCGGACGCGCTCGAAGGAGAGTTTCTGGGAGCGCCGCCTGGCCCGGTGGCGCTCGGCTCGAGCCTCGCCGTGGTCGATCTCGGGCGCGGCGTGCGTCACGCGTGCGCCCTCGACGCGCAGGGGAGCATCCGGTGCTTCGGCGAACGCGGTCCGGCGCTCGGCTACGCGATGGATCCGGAGGAGGGGGTCGCCGGGATCGGAGGCATCCAGACGCCGGCGGCCGCTTACGCCCTGCGCTCGGATCAGGGCATCGTCGACGTCGGCGACTTCGACGGCGTCGAGGGCGTCGATCCCGCCCGGGCCATCTACGCTGGCGCCAGCGCGACCTGTGCGCTGCTCGTCAGCGGCGACGTCCGGTGCTGGGGCACGAACGAGTTCGGGGAGCTCGGCTATGGCGACCCGCTCCAGGTGGGGGCCATTGGCGACGACGCCACACCAGGCTCGGAGTATCGCCGGCTGGGGCGACGCAGTGTGCGGTTCTTCGAGGAGTGAATCGTCGCGCGTGTCTCAGAAGCGAACCCGCAGCTCCATCTGCCGCCCGCGCACCGCGACCTCCGCCCGGTCGTCGAACAGCGCGAAGTAGGCGCCGATCCCCACCCCGAGCGCGCCGCCCGCGAGCAGCAGCGCGTCGACGGCGTCCACGGTCTTGATGGACTTCAGCAGATCGTTGTTGGCGTTGGCGCGGCGTCGCCAATCAGGATCTTGGCGCGGTGATTGTCCGGCGCCGATCAGCTCGGCTTGCCGAGCCTCCAGCGCCTGCTGCTCACGCTGCCAGTCGTCGTGGCGCTCGTCGTTCCACAGATACAAGGCGCCGGCCGCCGCGATCAGCGCCAGGCCCGAGCCGCCGACGAGGTAGCCGATCGTGCGGTCCTGCGAGCGCGCCGTTCGCTGGGCGCTCGGCGGCGGGCTGGGCGTCGTCTCGGGTCGGATCGTGACCGGCTCGAAATGGGAGGGCGGGTCCGTCGAGGGATCGCGCGCGGGGGGCGTGGCCGCCGGCGCGGGAGGTGGCGCGTCATCGGAGGCGGACGTCTTCTTCTGCAAGGCGTCGCGCGCGGTCTCGATGGCGGCGCGATCGGCGGGGCTGAGCTTGCCCCCATCCTCGGCCAGCGCCAGCGTGAGGAGCGCCAGCGCCTGGCGCTCTTGACCGAGCCCGAGGCAGGCCAGGGCCGCGTTGTAGGCGACGATCGGATGCGGCGCCAGCGCGTAGGCGTGCAAAAACTGCCGCTTTGCTGCCTCATAGTGCTCGGCGCGCGCCAACCGCAGGCCCTCTTCGAAGGCGCGGCCCGCGCGTGAGCGGGCATCGTCCGCAGGCGCGTGCTGGTGCGGCGTGGCGCCGCTGTCGCCTGCGTCGGGATCCGGGACGGCCTCACCCTCGGCGCTCATCTCCGCGGCTGGCGTCGCCGACGCAGAGCTTGGCCACAGCGCCGTGCCCTGAACGACGACCAGGCCCAGCAGCGCCCAGGACAGCCAGCGCGGGTGGAGGCGCGCGCGATCACTCATAGGGATTGCGCGCGACGAACTGGAACCCGGACCCGGGGAGCGTTGGTGCCACGGGCTCGTGTTGTGCAGCAGGCGCCTCGACGTCGGCCAGCCTCGCGGTCGCCGCTGGCCGAATGGGAGCGGTGCCAGCAGCGGCGGCCGTACCCTCGGTCGCGGCGCTGCCCGCTGCAACCGGGGCGCGCGCGTTCGCGGGTGCCGGCGCGCGGCGAGCGGCGACCGCGGTCGAGGGCGCGGCGCGACCGGGCGTCTCCGGCACGTCCTCGGGCCTGGTCGGCGGGCGCGGGCGCGCCGCGGCGGAGGGCTTGGCGGCCGGCGGCTGCGATCCATGCGGAGAGGGCGCGGGCGCTTCCGCGCGGCGCGGCGCCTGCTGCGAGCCGCCGCCGAGCAGCCAGACCAGCGAGGCCGCGGCGACGGCGCCGAGCACCGCGCCACGCAGCCACGAGCCGCGGCCCGGCTGCGGGAGCGGCCCGGCTGGCGGCGCGGGTTGCCGGGACGTGGCCGGCGCGTGCTCGCCGGGAGCGTTCAAGGCCTCCAGTAGCTCCTCTGCGCTCTGATACCGTTCGCCGGGATCCGTTCGCAGGCAGCGGTCGATCAGCGCGCGGAGCGAAGCCGGGCATGCGGCGTCCAGCGGCACCGGCGGCTGCGTGAGGAGGTGAAACATCACCTCCGCGTACGACTCGCCGGGGTGGGGCCGCTTGCCGGAGAGCAGCTCGTAGCAGATCACTCCCAAGGAATAGACGTCGCTCGCGGCGGTGAGCGTCTTCAGAGCCCGCGCCTGCTCGGGCGACATGTAGTGGTAGGTGCCGAGCTCGGCCCCGGTCGGGGTGAGCCGCGTCTGGAGCGGACCGATTTGCTGGGCGATCCCGAAATCCAAGATCTTGACGCGCGGTGACCCGTCGCTCGCGCTCGTGAGCATCAGGTTCTCCGGCTTGAGGTCGCGGTGCACGACGCCGTGCGCGTGGGCGTAGGCCATGCCCATGGCAACCTGGCGCATCACCGTCAGGGCGAGCCCCAGGTCGAGGGGACCGCTCTGGTCGAGCACGGCTCGCAGCGTCTGCCCCTCGAGGTATTCCATCACGATGTAAGCCGAGCGCTCGCGGTAGCGACCGAAATCGAACACTTGGGTGAGGTGATCGTGGCTCATGCCGCCGAGCAGCCGAGCCTCGCGCTGCAACCGCGCGAGCGCCCTCGGTCGGCTCGCCAGCTCGCGACGCAAAAACTTGATCGCGTAGCGGCGCCCAAGCTCCTCCTGCACCGCCTCGTACACGACCCCCATCCCGCCGCCGCCGATCCAGCGGAGGATCTGGTAGCGCCCCCCTACGATCTCGCCCGGGCGCGGGAGCGGCAGCTCGTCCGGCGCGGCCGCCGACGAGTGTTCGCTGGTGGCTCGTTCCTGGACGTTGGTCATGACGGCGCGCCCAGGCTACTACGTTTCCGCGGGCTCGCCGAGCTTCGAACGCACCCGAGGCTCCTGGTCCGGGTCTTCCGGCGGTGTGACGTCGCTCGTCCGCCGCGTCAGTCCCGAAGGGCGTGGATCGTCCCCGGAGCCGTTGTGTCTCGGGCGGGGGCCGAGCGGCGGCGCGGCTCGTGCATCAGCACCCGGAGCTCCGGGGCATCGTCGCTCGGGGAGAGCTGCACCTCACCGGCCTCTTGATGATCGCGCCGTACCTGGGCGGCCCGCGCCACACCAAGGTGATCGAGCGCGCTCGCTTCCGGGCGAAGCGGGAGATCGCGCAGCTCATCGCTTGCCGCGACGTTTTTCGACCTCGATAGCCCACCTGACGAGCGGGTCGAGACTGCGCGTGCGTGGGTCGCAGGGACCACGCTGCTTGGGCGAGGGTCCAGCGGAGCCGGGGCGGCCCGGCTTTGGTAATGCCGGTGCGCCGCTTGCGAGTTGCGCTAGAGTGTTCGCCAGGCACCAAGCCCAAGTAGCATTGGACGGCGTGAGCGTTTGGAAAGCGCTCGACCTTCGTCGATCGCAGCAACGAAGCGGACTGGCGGCCGAGCAGGACTTTGGTCGAATCCACATGGACCGCAAGTGCGGCAAGGCGCCGCCGAGCCTCGCTGCGCGGGAAGGATCTGACCTCGCGGGCGGTGGAGCCAGATCTGACCCTGCAACGTAGCCAACGCTCGGAAGCGCCGTGATCCGTGCGCAATCCACGCCCATCCCGAAGACCGTCACCAGCGCCAGCGTGACGCACCTCTGCTAGCCGGTACGCAGGGCGTCGTCCGAGCGCTCGCAGGCACCGATTCAGGTTCGAGCGGCGTCATCAGCGACGCGCCGCTCGAAGTCGGGTCTCCAGGCGTAGGACCGAGTCTGGGCGTTGCCCGCGATGCCCATGAAGAGCGGCATCATCCGATCGCGCAGCCAGGCTCCCAGGCGTGACGGCGCTTTGGAGCTCGAGTTTCGTCGAGCCGACTCGAAGATCGCGTCGACGCGGGGGCGGCGCAGCGCTTCGAAGGCGGCGAAGGCACGAGGGATGTCATCGATGTCGCGCAAGCACTGTGCGAGCACCACCGCGTCTTCCAGCGCCATCGAGGCGCCCTGTCCGGCGCTGGGCGACATCGCGTGCGCGGCGTCGCCGACCAGGCACACGCGCCCCGCCGACCAGCGCGGCATGGCGCGGAGCTCGTGGATGCGCCAGGGCCCAAGGAGCCGAGGCGTCGCCGCGATCAGGCGCCGGATCCAGTCCGGGTCGTCGCGGTGCAGCTCGATCAAACGGGCGCGGTGTCCCTCCGCGTCGAGGTCGCGATCGTTGGGGGGCCCGTTGTGGAACCACCAGGTCTCGCCGTCCGGCGTCGTGAAGGCTCCAAAGAAGGAGCGGCGCCCGAAGACCATGCCATTGACGCCAGGGGGGAAGGGAAGAGCATCGCGGGTGCGGACGAAGCCGCCGAAGTCGAGCAGTCCGGTAAACGCTGGCGCCGGTGCGGCGGGGAGGCTCAGGGCGCGGGTCGCCGACCGCACGCCATCACAACCCAAGAGCAGATCGCCTTCGACCTCCGCGCCGCCCTCGAACCGCGCGCGCACGCCTTGGCCTGTCGTTGCGAGGGAGGAGAGCTTCCTGCCGTAGGCGGGCACGATGCCTCGTTCCTTGCAGCCCTCCGCGAGCAGGGCGTGCAGGTCGCCGCGGCGGATCATCGTCAGCGGCCAGCCGAACGTCTCGCGATCGCGGCCGCGATCGATCTGGCCGATGCGGCCGCCCCGGCCGTTCAAGAACTCGAAGCCATGGCAGCCGTAGCCCCTGTCGAGCACGCGCTCCGCGAGACCCAGCGCGGCCAGCGCGTTCATGCCGTTGGGCGCGACGCCCAGGAACGCACCTTCGGCGAGGGCGGGCGACGGCCTCGCCTCGACCAGCGTCACCCGGAAGCCGATGCGGTCGAGCCACATCGCGACCACCGGGCCGGCGATGCCCGTTCCTACGATCACAGCGTGTTGGCGCGTCATCTGCGAACGGTGCCACACGAGATCGTAAAGTAGTATTTATTATTCGTGATAGTATCGTTCACCAATGGTGAACCTAAACGCCCTCGACCTCAACCTGCTCCGCGTGCTGCACACGGTGCTGCAGCAGCGCTCCGTGGCCGGGGCCGCGCGCGCGCTGCACGTCACCTCGCCCGCCATCAGCAACGCGCTGGGGCGCCTGCGCGAGGAGCTCGGCGATCCGCTGTTCGTGCGTCACGGCCGGGGGCTGACCCCGACGCCGCGCGCCCAAGAGCTCGCGCCCGTGCTGAGCGGGGTGTTCGCACAGCTCGAGGACTCGCTGCGGGGCGGCAGCTTCGATCCGGCAACCTGCACCCGCACGCTGACCTTGGCGCTGTCCGACGCCGATCAGCTCACCAGCCTCGCGGCGATCGCGCGGTCGTTCACGGCGCGCCTGCCCCGCGCCGCGCTGCAGGTGGTGTCGCTCGACACGCTGACGAGCGGCGGTGGCCTCGGCGCCGGGCACGTCGACCTCACCATCGGGCCGCGCTTCGAGGAGCCTGGGCTCTACACGCGCGCGCTGTTCCACGAAGACGCCGTGCTGGTCGTCCGTCGCGACCACCCACGGGTCCAGAAGACCGTCACGCGCCAGCTCTTCAACACCGAACGCCACGTCGACGTGCACCTCTTGCTCGGGCGCCCGGGGGCGGGGAATCGGCAGCTCACGACCGCGCTCGAGGCGCTGGGGCTGGTCCGTCAGGTCGGTGCGACGGTGCCGACGTTCGCCGCGGTTGCCACGGTCGTCGCGAACACCGACCTCATCGGGGGGCTGCCGCGGCGGGTGGCCGAGCTCTATTGCCGCGCGCTCGATCTGCGCATCGTGGCCGGCCCCGCGGCGCCCCTCAGCTTCGAGATGTGCCTGCACTGGCACGAGCGCACCCATCACGACCCAGCCGTGGCTAGCTTCCGCGCCGCGATCATCGACGCGCTCGGCGCGCGGCCTCGCAGCGCTCCGACGCGCCGGCGGCGGTCGCGCCGGACTGCCTAGGTCAGCGTGGGTCCCACGCGCCCGCTGATGGGAAGCCTCGGCGCTTCTGGTAGCCTGGGTCAGGTCGGCAGGCGAAGAGAAGGAGACATGGGCACCGACATTCACCTGTTCGTCGAGCATCGGGTGGGCCCTGGCGCCCAATACGTCAGTCTGAGCGGTGGGCAGATCAACCTCCCCAGGGACTACGCCGTCTTCGCCGCGTTGGCGGGGGTCCGCACGGAGGCGCGCCCGCATTTCCCTCCACGTGGTTTCCCTGAGGACGCGAGCGCCGACGCGCACACGCGGTACTACTCCCGAATCTCCGAGGAAGGCTTGGACCACGACGGGTGGTGGTTCCTCGAAAGACCGGCCGACGCTCGGCGCTACGTCGAAAGCGGCCTGTCGCACACGAAGGTGTGGCGTGACCTCGAGCTGGTCTCGGACCCGGACGCGCACCACGCTTCGTGGCTCCTTGGAGGCGAGGTCCTGGCGGCGCTGGAGCGTGCCGGTCTCGCTCCGGACCAGCTCGCGCCCGAGTACCGCGTCGTCGTTGCCGCGCTCGACCTCCTCGCCGATCGCGACGCCCGCGTGGTGTTCTGGCTCGACAATTGAGCTCGGGCTGCGCGTGCGAGCTCATCGAAGCCGCCGCTCTGAGCGCTTGGCTTGCGCCAGTGCCCGCTTGGAGTCGGAGCTAGTTTGCAAAAACGATCGTCGTTTTCGCATTCGTAAACGGCGGATGCTGTATGAGTGTGCGCATCGATCGCAACCAAGGGGCCCTCTGCTATAGAGCGGCAGCATGTTGGCTCCGATTGGGGATTGTCTTTCAGGGCTCCGCGGCGCGCGGCTCACGTTGGTGTCGATGACCGCCGCGCTCCTGACCGCTTGTCTCACCCCGCCGCGCGCGAAGAACCCCGCCGAGCAAGCAGCGGGTGCCACGACGGCATCGAGCAGCGCGTCGGTGCCCAGCGAGGTGTATGAATGGAAGAGCGTCGTCATCATGGGCGGCGGCTTCGTGACGGGGCTGGTCTACAGTCCCGTGGAGGCGGGCATCCTGTATGCGCGCACCGACGTCGGCGGCGCCTATCGCTACGATCCGAAGAACGGCAGCTGGATCCCGCTCACCGACTTCATCGGCCAGGCCGACGCCAGCTACCTTGGCATCGAGAGCTTCGCGGTCGATCCCGAGCGCGCGGACCGCGTGTACATGGCCACCGGGATGTACACCGCGGAGTGGGCGGGCACCGGCGCCTTCATGCGCTCGGACGACCGCGGGGAGAGCTGGAAGGTGTTCCCCGTGAGCTTCAAAATGGGCGGCAACGATCTCAGCCGCTCGGACGGTGAGCGGCTGGCGATCGATCCGCACCAGCCGAACGTGCTCTACTTCGGATCGCGCCGCGCCGGGCTCTGGAAGAGTGAAGACGAAGCGGAGACGTGGAAGAGCGTCGAGAGCTTTCCCGTGAAAGGTGACGAGAAGGGGCTCGGGCTCGTCTTCGTGTTGTTCGATCCGGCGAGCGGGAAGAAGGGCGCGGCGACGCCCGCGATCTACGTTGGCAGCCAGACCGATGGACGCATCTATCGCAGCACGGACGCCGGTGGTGCCTGGAAGGCGATCTTCGGTCCGCCAAAGGCCGGGTTTTTGCCGCGCCGGGCCGTGTTCGACCGCGACGGGACGCTGTACGTGAGCTACGCGCTCGGGGACAGCCCGTACGCGCTCCGGGACGGCGCCGTGTACCGCGACGAACCGAACGCCGACAAGTGGACGGATATTACCCCCCTCAAACCGACCGAAGCGGCCACGTTCCGGTATGGAGGCATCACTGTCTACCCGTCGA
>Ga0079224_100004971_pt1 | contig 17385 bp, 17 predicted proteins | sample Stecom2015_FD_80414 | JGI IMG/M metagenome (GOLD analysis project Ga0079224, IMG submission 80414) | Agricultural soil microbial communities from Utah to study Nitrogen management - Steer compost 2015 | ecosystem: Environmental > Terrestrial > Soil > Agricultural land | place: USA: Utah...
AAAAATCTCGTGTAGTTAAGCTTGGATTGTCATCACAAACAGTTCTTTTACCAACCAATATAGCCATTTCTTCACTTCGCCATTTATGGGTCAATTGGCGAGAATAAGTATTGGACAACCATACGGGCTTTTTTTCATTTTTGGAAAATGGTGCTATAAATCCATCGATAGATTGCGCCCATTTCAAAATGATAAATGGTCGTTTTTTCAGTTGAAATGTAAAAAATCGCTGATGAGAAGTTTTGCATAAATCTTCCAAAACACCTGTAACCACTTCTATACCATTTTTTTGCAAAATTTCAATTCCTTTTCCAGCCACTTTAGCAAAAGGATCTACACAGCCTATGACCACTTTGGGAATTTGTTTTTCTACTATTAGCAACGCACAAGGAGGTGTTTTGCCGTAATGACTACATGGTTCTAATGTTACATACAGCGTACTTTCTTTTAGCAATTCTGGTTTTTTTACCGAACGGATGGCATTTACTTCGGCATGTGGTCCTCCGTATTTAGATGTATAACCTTCGCCTATTATTGTATCTTTGTACACAATTACTGCACCTACAGACGGATTGGGCATAGCTTCGGCTAAACCCAATTTTGCCAATTGAAGAGCTCGATACATATAGAGTGCGTCTTGGTGCATGATATTTTTTTTACAAAAATAACAAATATGACGCTAAACGAATACAAAATCCACTTTAAGAATCAATTGATTTCTGTATATGACATTGATGAATGTCTGGCGATGTTTTCTATCGTGATGGAAGAAATTATGGGGTATAAAAGAATAGATGTGATGCTCAAAGGAGATGAAATTATTGCGGACAAGGATCTGGTTTGTTTGGAACAAGTATTGGAAAAATTGATAGAAGAAATACCTATTCAGTATATTTTCCAAAAAGGATATTTTTACGGATACGAATTTAAAGTGTCGCCCGCTACGCTTATTCCTCGTAAAGAAACAGAAGAATTGGTAGAATGGATTTTGAGCACTATGCAAAAAAATCCCCAAAAAAAATGGCGTATTTTGGACATTGGTACTGGCACGGGGTGTATTCCTATCACGATAAAAAAAGAATTTCCTTTAGCTCATGTCACAGCTATAGATGTTTCGAGAGAAGCCTTAGAAATTGCGAAGGAAAATGCCAATCTTTTAAAGGCAGAGGTACAATTTATTGAAAAAAATATTTTAGAAACTATCGAATTGGACATGTATGATATCATCGTATCCAATCCTCCTTATATAAGAAATTTGGAAAAAAAGAAAATAAGAAAAAATGTTTTGGATTTCGAACCCCATTTGGCATTGTTTGTATCGGATGAGGATCCTCTTATTTTTTATAGAAAAATAACTCAATTGGCATATCAAAGTTTACCAAAGGAAGGCTTCTTATTTTTTGAAATCAATCAATATTTAGGAAAAGAAATGCAAGAGCTGATTTTACCTTATTTTTCTCAATTCGAATTGAAAAAAGATATGCAAGGAAATGATCGCATGATGAAAATGATAAAATAATTTCAACTTTTTCGAATATTTCTTTTTTATTCTTCAGGATATATATTCTAAAACGAATAATCACGATATTTGCACAAATAATTTTTTACAATGGCACAAAAACCAAGTATCCCAAAAGGAACAAGAGATTTTTCATCTCAAGAAGTGGCGAAGAGACAATATATTATTTCTACGATAAAAAAACATTTCGAATCGTTTGGTTTTCAACCAATAGAGACGCCTTCTTTTGAAAATTATGATACATTGATGGGAAAATATGGTGAAGAAGGAGATCGTTTGATATTCAAGATTCTAAATTCAGGGGATTATCTGTCTAAAGTAGATGAAAATTTATTGACTGAAAGAAATAGCACCAAACTGACTTCTCAAATTTCTGAGAAAGCATTGCGTTACGATCTTACGGTACCGTTTGCTCGATATGTGGTTCAGCATCAAAACCAATTAGAATTTCCTTTCAAAAGATACCAAATACAACCCGTATGGAGAGCCGACCGTCCACAAAAAGGTCGTTTTAGAGAATTCTACCAATGCGATGCCGATGTGGTTGGTTCGAAATCATTGTGGCAAGAAGTAGAATTGATTCAACTTTACGACGCAGTCTATACCGATTTAGGAATAGAAGGAGTTACTATCAAAATAAACAATCGTAAAATCTTATCGGGAATAGCCGAAGTGATTGGTGCAACTGATAAATTGATAGATTTTACAGTAGCTTTAGACAAATTGGATAAGATTGGTGAAGATGGTGTAAAGAAAGAGATGATCGAAAAAGGAATCGCGGAAGATGCGATTGCTAAAATCCAGCCTTTGTTTGCTTTTCACGGCACTTTTGCAGAAAAAATTTCTCAGTTATCTACCCTGTTAGCATCTTCGAAAGAAGGAATGAAAGGAGTAGAGGAGCTCACATTTATCTTTAAAGCCATCGAATCGGTAGGACTGCAAACCGCTACATTAACCTTAGATGTGACCTTGGCTCGCGGATTGAACTATTATACAGGTGCTATATTTGAAGTAGCTGCGCCCGAAACAGTAAAAATGGGTTCTATTGGCGGAGGTGGTCGTTACGACGATCTTACAGGTATTTTCGGATTGAAAAATATGTCTGGAGTAGGTATCTCGTTCGGTTTGGATCGCACTTATTTGGTGATGGAAGAAATGAACTTGTTTCCCGCTACGGTTGCTTCTACATCTCAAGTATTGTTTATGAATTTTGGAGAAGAAGAGATGGCTTTTAATCTGAAAGCTATTCAAAAATTGCGTAAAATGGGTATCAAAGCTGAATTCTATCCAGATAAAGCAAAAATGGACAAGCAGTTTAAATTTGCAGAGAAAAAAGGAATTCCTTATGTGGTAATTGTAGGCTCGCAAGAAATGGAAAACAACCAATTTGCTTTGAAAAATTTAGCCACAGGTACACAAGATACATTAACTATAGATCAACTGATTGATGCACTGAAATAAAAAAAAGAGAAGCTTATTGCTTCTCTTTTTTGTTTTGTATGAGTTCGGTTAACAATTTTTTGGCACGAAGCAATTTTACTTTTACATTGGCCAAAGGTTCGTTGATTTCTTCTGCAATTTCGTTATAACTCATTTCTTGAAAATAGCGCAATTGTATTATCTGTTGATAATGAGGTTTCAACTGTTTGATGTACGCTTTCAGATTGGCTAAATTTTGTTCATGAATGAGCTGATCTTCTATTGTTGGACTTTCGTCGGGAATGTTGAAATAAGGATTTTCTTCATCATCATCTATTTCTACAAACTGATTTGGTTGCTGTTTGCGTATCCAATCGATGTGCAAATTTTTAGCAATAGTGAGCAACCAAGTATTGAATGCAAATTCGTTGTTGTATGTAGCAATTTTTTCAAAGGCTTTGGAAAAAGTTTGTATTGTAATATCTTCCGCTTCAGTCTCATTGCCAGATCGTTTCAATATAAAGAAATACACTTCACTCCAATAATAATCTAAAATTTTGGTAAAAGCATTCTGATCGCCCGACTGAGCTTTTACGATTTCTTGGCTGATATGTGAGGATGTTTTAGACAATTTTTTATTTATTTTTAGAAAAATATGTTGGAATCCAACGTATGAGATTAAAGATACTAAAGATTTCAAACAAAGGATACCATATTTTGATATCTTTTTCATCCATTTTATTACACGCACACGAAATGATCATCCATCTCATTACCCATAATAGTAGCCATACCGCTATTACTACAATAGGCTGGTACCAAGATACTAGCAATATGCTTGCCAATAGTAGCACTGCGAAGCGAATCAGATGGTGCGCGGTGTGTAAAAATTTGGCGCCCAATGTCATCTTTTTCAAAAGAAGAATTTGGCGTTTTTTTTCTTCTTTCCATGCTTTTTTGTTGGTTGGAGCGGGTATATATACGGCTGCAGTAAGCTGCTCACACACTGCTACATTTTTTGCAGAAGAAATTTTTTTGAGCATCAACTCTTGTTCGTTCTGTATTTCGTTCATATAATCGATGAAACCATTTACTTTGTAAAATTCTTCTTTTTTGTATCCGATGTTTTTAGTTGTCAGATTGTATGGCTTTACAAACTTGGAAAATGAAAAAGTCTGCATCTGAGTAAATGTATGCTCAAATCGTATCCATTTGTTGAAAAGACCTTTTGCTTTTTGATATTTGGTTAGTCCGAGCACAATGGTTTTGCTGAGAGTAAACTGAGCACTCATTTGCCATAACCACTGTTCGGATGTTATAGGACTATCGCAATCTGCAAATAAAAGGTATTCATAACGAGAAGCCTTGATACCCAAGGTGAGAGCATAGCGTTTGCTTCCCCAAAAGGCTTCATTGTTTTTTACGTCCACAATACGAATGTTGGAATACAAAGAAGCGAATTCTTTGCAAACTTCTAAAGTATCATCTGTAGAAGCATTGTTGACGATAACTATCTCAAAATCGTGGTACTGCTGACTCAATAATCGCGGTAATACATCTACCAATTCATTCATCTGATTTTTTACATAAAAAATCACTGAAATAGGGATGCGTTTTGGATTGTTTTCAGTGGGTTTGGATGTTGCAAATCCCAAATATACTATAAGCCAATAACAAAGGTGTAGGATAGAAAAACCAACGAAAATATAAAATAGTATAGAAAGCATAATGGTGTTTTATAGGCGTGCAAAATTAACTCGAACAATAAAATCTTACAATTAGTTTTTTAAATAATATTGACTTCAGGCGTGATGCAAATGCCATATTTTTCATTTACAGTTTGTTGTATAAAACGAGCCATCTCCAAAAGCTCATTTCCTGTGGCCGAACCATAATTGACCAATACCAAGGCTTGTTTGTTATGTACGCCCGCATCACCTTTTCTAAAACCTTTCAGTCCGGCATTTTCTATGAGCCAACCTGCAGGAATTTTGTATTCATTGGTGTTTGTTTCATAAAAAGGAGCTTCCGGATGTGCCTGATGAAAAACATCAAAAGTTTTTTGATCCAACACCGGATTTTTGAAAAAGCTTCCGCTATTTCCTATTTCTTTTGGGTCGGGTAATTTGCTCTGGCGAATACGTATCACAGCTTCACTAATATCGCGAATAGTAGGCTGGATTACGCCCATTTTCTCCAATTCTTGTCCGATAACCCCATAAGAAGTATGAAGTGTATGAGGTTCTTTGCTCAATCTAAAACGCACAGTAGTAATGATGTACTGTCCTTTGTATTGATTTTTGAAAACGGACTCTCTATAGCCAAATTGGCATTGTTCGTTGGAATATGTGTGTTTTTCTAATGTAGTGATATGTATGGCATCTAAGCTTACAAAAGTATCTTTGATTTCCACACCATACGCACCGATGTTTTGTATAGGAGACGAACCTACATTGCCTGGTATCAAAGAGAGATTTTCCAAGCCGCCCCAATTTTTGTCAATACAATATTGTACAAACTCATGCCAATTTTCACCAGCTTTTGCTTCTACTATCACCGTATGTTCCGTTTCTTCTCGTATATCGATTCCTTTGAGTTCCAATTTCATTACCCAAGCATTGATATCTTGAGTGAGGAGCATATTACTACCTCCATTGAGGATAAAAAGTGATTCGTGAGAAGGTTTTTTTTGTAAAAAATCGATAATATCTTCTTCTGTATATACGCGTCCGAATGCTTTAGCAAAAACTTCGATTCCGAAAGTATTGTATGGCTTTAAAGAAATATTGTATTCCATGTCTTTTTAATTAATTGATAGGGAAAATTTCGTAATCCAATTGGGTAGATTGCACGATTAGTTCTGTCCGATCTCGATGGGTATCTGTAACAAACAATTGTCCAAAACGTTCGTCATTTACCAAATTGATAATATGTTGTACGCGCTGTGCGTCCAATTTGTCAAAAATATCGTCAAAAAGCAAAATAGGTAGAATACCACTTTGTTTTTTTAGAAAATCAAATTGAGCCAATTTCAAGGCGATAAGTAACGATTTTTGTTGACCTTGTGAGCCAAATTTTTTGATAGGAAATCCTTCGATACTAAACAGGATATCGTCTTTGTGAATTCCCGAGCTGGTATATTGTAGCACCCGATCTTTTTGCAGACTATCTTCTAATAGTCCCTTCATCGATTTGGTTTCCAAATGACTTTCGTATGTCAAAGTCACTTCCTCTTTATGACCAGTAATTTTTTGATGATACTCTTTAAAAATAGGTTCAAATTCCTGGATAAAAGACTTTCTTTTTTCGAAAATACTCTGTGCCAATGGCTCTAATTGTTCGTTGTAGATAGCCAAAGTTTCTGCATCAAACGAATGATTGAGCGCAAAATATTTGAGCAAAGCATTTCGTTGGCTGACAATTTTCTGATAGTGAATCAAATCTTGCAAATAGATAGAATCTTGTTGAGAAATTACAGTATCTACAAATTTTCGCCTTACATCACTACCTTCCGAAATTAAATCCTGATCAGCCGGAGAGATGATTACCAAAGGTATCAGCCCTAGATGCTCCGAAAATTTTTGGTACGCTTTCCCATTGCGTTTCATGGTTTTTTTCTGACCCTTTTTCAGACTACACAATACGTGTTCGTGTTTATTTTCCTTTAGAAAAGTGCCTTCTATTACAAAAAAATCTTCTTCGTGTTTGATGTTTTGCAAAGCTACTGGATTGAAATAACTTTTCCCATAAGCCAAATAATAAATGGCGTCGAGTATATTGGTTTTACCACGACCATTATCGCCTACAAAACAATTGATCTTACTCTGGAAAGTAAAGTCTTTATGAGAGATATTTTTAAAATTGATAATATGTAACTCTTCTAAATACACGCTTTGTACAATTTCGATGGATTAAAGTATGCAAATTTGAGAAAATATTCTGTATTTAAACTTTTAATTATCAATAAAAATCCTATTTTTGCGATGTTAAAAACAAAATATCTTATGGCAACATATAATAAAAGAGGATACAAGCAACCTAAACCAGAAGAAGACAAAACAGAATTAGTAGACAAAATCAATATTACAGAAGCAGAAAGCGAAACAGCAGAAGTATTTAATACTTTAGACGAAAAAGCATCTAAAATTGGCGGTTGGTTTACTAAAAACTCAAAAGCCATCTTATTGGGTATAGGTGGAATCGCTTTGTTAGCAGCTGGTTATGCTGCGTATAGCTCTTTTGTTGTAGAACCAAAAGAAACCGATGCTGCCAACGAAATGTTTCAAGCTCAGCAATACTACGACCAAGCAGTAAATGGTGTAGGTACAGATTCACTTTATACTTTAGCCTTGAATGGAGGTGAAGGGAAATTAGGATTTTTAGGTATTATAGATGAATACAAAGGTACCGATGCTGAAAATTTGGCTCATTATTACGCGGGTACTTCGTATCTCAACCTTAAAGATTACAAAAAAGCTATTGAGCATCTTGGTAAATTTCAATCTGAAGATTTGGTTATGAAAGCCATGTCGTTAGGAGCCATCGGCGATGCTTTTGTAGAATTGAATCAATTGGAGGATGCATTGGATTATTATAAAAAAGCAGCTAATCATAATAAAAATGAATTAACCACTCCAAGATATGCTTTCAAAGCTGGATTGGTAGCCTTAGAATTAGGTAAAAAAGAAGAAGCTTTGAAATTCTTTACAGAAATTGAAGAAAATTACAAAGGTTCTGTAGAAGCTGGAAATATAGATGCATATTTAGGAATGGCTCAATAATATGGCTACAGAAAATAAAAATCTCTCAGTATATGACCGAGCTACTTTGCCTCATGCAGAAAATCTTAAAGTAGGTATCGTAGTTTCGGAATGGAATGGACATATTACCGATGGGTTGTATCAGGGTGCTGTACAGGTGTTGAAAGACTGTGGTATGCCCGATGAAAACATCATCAAATGGAATGTGCCTGGAAGTTTTGAACTCATTTTTGGCGCAGCTCAGATGCACAAAAGACTCGAACTCGATGCTGTGATCGTGATCGGTTGTGTGATTCAGGGCGAGACCAAACATTTCGATTTTGTATGTGAAGGCGTAACACAAGGTATCAAAGACTTAAATATACAATATGATATACCTACCATCTTTTGTGTATTGACCGACAACAACGAACAACAATCGATAGATCGAAGTGGAGGTAAACACGGAAACAAAGGAGTAGAAGCCGGCGTTACTGCATTAAAAATGATTGCATTAAATAAAGGGTTATAAGAAAAAGTCTGGAAGTGATTCCAGGCTTTTTTTTATATTGAAAAAGAAGTTTTTATAATGCAAAGATCTTGTGAATGGCACTTTTCAAATTTTATCATAAAATTAGTCGTAAAAGAAATTTTGCACGACAATAACACATATGTAGATAAGCTTTTGTATTTTCTTTAACGAATAGAAATGTGTAAATCCTCGGGTATTCCCAAGTAAAATTGTATTTTTGTAAATCACAAAAAAATAGATCAATACATGTCGAGTGTAATACGATTATTGCCTGATCATGTAGCTAATCAGATTGCAGCAGGAGAAGTAGTCCAAAGACCGGCTTCTGTGGTAAAAGAGTTGCTTGAGAACTCTGTAGATGCTGGCGCTACATCGATTCAGTTGATTATAAAAGATGCCGGAAAGACGCTGATACAAGTAGTGGATAATGGAAAAGGAATGAACGAAACCGATGCGCGCATGTGTTTCGAGCGTCATGCTACGTCCAAAATTTCGATGGCGGAAGATTTGTTTCACTTACATACCAAAGGATTTCGAGGTGAAGCATTGGCATCTATCGCAGCGATTGCACATGTAGAATTGAAAACCAAAACGACAGACGCCGAATTGGGGACACATGTCATCATAGAGGGGAGTAAAATCATATCTCAAGAACCTACTGTTGTACCCGTAGGAACTTCATTTTCTGTAAAAAATTTGTTTTTCAATATTCCTGCAAGGAGAAACTTCTTAAAATCAGATCAAGTAGAGCTTCGTCATGTAGTAGATGAGTTTGAACGTGTGGCATTAGCACATCCTTCGATTCAATTTGTATTTATCAACAACGGTTCGGAGATGTTTCACTTGCCGTCTTCCAATTTGAGACAACGCATTGTCAATGTTTTCGGAACCAAAACCAACGAAAAATTAGTCCCTGTTTCGGAAAGCACAGAAATAGTTACCATAGAAGGATTTGTAACCAAACCCGAATTTGCAAAAAAAAGTCGAGGTGAACAATTCTTTTTTGTCAACGATCGTTTTATAAAAAGTGGTTATTTGCATCATGCGGTTACTGCTGCTTTTGAGGGTTTGCTCAAAGAAGGAACACATCCAAGCTATTTTCTGTATCTGCAATTGCCACCCAATAGCATCGATATCAATATACATCCTACTAAGACAGAAGTAAAATTTGAAGACGAAAAAGCTTTGTATGCGATTTTGCGCGCGAGTATCAAACACAGTTTGGGTCAATTTCAAGTAGCAAGAGATTTGGATTTTGATCGCGATCCGAGTATGGATATCCCCTATGGAATGAGAGGAAAAGAAGCGGATATGCCCACCATATCAGTAGATTCGCATTACAATCCTTTTGAAAATAGTTCATTCCTATCAGGAAACCCTACCCAATCTTCGGGCAATTTGGCGAGCAAAGCATTTGATCAAGGATTTTACAATCCGTTTGAGCAAGCAGATTCGACTGTAGGTTCGTCTGTTTCCAAATCGAAAGGTACTTCTTTTGGAAGTAGAAATTTTTCTGGACCATCGCCATCACATTCGCATTGGGAGACTCTTTATCAAGGTATATCTGATGCCAAAAATGATATATGGTCTGCACAGCAATTTATAGAAAAAGAAGTAGAGCAGGAGAGCTTGTTTCACTCAGAAGGTGCCGAACAATCTTCAAGTCAAGTAGCTTTTCAGCTTAATAAAAAATATATTATAAGTCCCATAAAATCAGGGATGATGCTCATAGATCAGCGAAGAGCTCATCAGCGTATTTTGTACGAGGAATATTTAAATAAATTAAAAAATCGCGTTTCGGCTAGTCAGCAATTACTCTTTCCTTTATCTTTATACTATTCAAAATACGAATTGGAATTGCTGAAACAAGTTGAAGATGAATTGATACATATGGGCTTTGTATTTGAGGGTATTACTTATGAAAAAATATCGATTTCAGGGATTCCTGTTACGATTACAGAAAGTGAAGTCTCTATCATTTTGGAAGATTTGCTCAATGAATTGCAAACCGAATTTCCTTCGGAAAAAGAAATTCTACTCGATCGTATGGCAAAATCTTTTGCTCAGAGTTTGGCTGTAAAATCGGGCGCTATTTTGAATAAGGAAGAACAAGAAAATATTGTAAACTCTTTGTTTGCTTGTTCGGAACCGCAAGTGTCACCTTTTGGTAAAACTACATTTATACTGATGAGTGTAGAAGATATCGAAAAAAAATTTATGTAAATGCAAAATATTACACCCATAGTTAAGCAATTGATCATTATCAATGTGATCTTTTTTATAGGTTCAGAATTAGTAGAAGTAGCAAAACCACTATTTGCTATGTTCTATTTTGAAAACCCCAATTTCAAGATTTGGCAGCCATTGACAAGTATGTTTATGCATGGAAATTTGATGCATATATTTTTTAATATGTTTGCGCTATTTTCTTTTGGTTCTACCTTAGAGCATTTTTGGGGTGAAAAGAAATTTTTAGTATTCTATCTATTGTGTGGATTAGGCGCAGCAGCTGTACATACTCTTGTCAATTATTTTGAATTTCACGACGGATTTGATACCTTGATTATCAATGGTTCTACACCCGAATCGATTTATACCGTACTCAATCAAGGATATGGGTATTACAATCCCGATTGGTTGAATTATATCTCACAAGAGAAAATGGTGAATATGATGACAGCTTATCACGTTCCGGTTGTGGGTGCTTCGGGAGCCATCTATGGTTTGTTGGTAGCATTTGCGATGATGTTTCCCAATGCGGGTTTTATGTTTATGTTTATCCCTGTGCCTATCAAAGCTAAATATTTTGTACCTTGTCTATTGCTTTTAGATTTGTATTTAGGAGTAAGTGGTTCTGGCTCTATATTTGGTTCATCTTCAGGAATTGCGCATTTCGCACATCTCGGAGGTGCGCTAACAGGTATTTTGTTGATGATATACTTTAAAAAAACTCAGTTCAATGCGAATCGTTGGGATAGATAATGAGTCAATGGTTAGATAAAATTAGATATCATTTACGTCTTCAGACGGCAGTTACCCGATTGATCTACATTCTTTTGGGAACATTTATATTGTCGCAATTGATGCGCATTATTTCCTACGACGTATACCAGCAATTTATCTATTATTTTGCCCTATATCGATTGGAAGTACGTCCTTATAATGTATGGCGATTTCTTACTTATGCCTTTATACACGCAGACATCATACACCTACTTATTAATTGTTTGATGTTGTATTTTTTCAGTAGATTGTTTACTACTTTTTTTACTGAAAGGCAACTTCTACAAGTATTTATAGCTGGTAGTGTTTTTGCAGGTTTGTTTTATGAAAGTATTGCTTTTCTGATGGATTGGAAAGGACATGTAATAGGCGCGAGTGGTGGTATCACCAGCGTTTTGCTATTGGTAGCAGCTTTTAGACCATTTATGAATGTACGTTTGCTACTGATGGGTAATGTCTCGCTCTATTGGATCGCCATTGTATTTGTGTTATTCGATTTGTTACAATTACCTTATTCCAATGTAGGAGGACATGTAACCCATTTAGGAGGAGCTGTCTTTGGATTGCTTGCGGGATGGTATTTAAGACATAAATCGTTTCCTTCTATCAGGTATCGTTTTACATCGAAAAGTAAATTGAAAAAAATATCTACCAAGCCTTCAAAAATATCGTTTGAAAAAATGAAACAAGAAGATGCTACTCAGCGCAGAATAGATGAGATATTAGATAAAATAAGCAAATCTGGTTACGATAGCCTGTCTCAAGAGGATAAAGAATTTTTATTTAGACAAAAGTAAGATGAAATCGTTGTCGACTTTCAATAAGGTAGTATTTGTATTGAACATTGTTTTGGTTATCATGACGATGTTAGGATACATTTTGCCTTATTTGGCACCCAAAATATTTCCTCTATTAGCAGTATTTACCTTGATATTGCCCACATTGCTAGTTATCAATATGTTTATGATACTATATTGGGCTATACTGAAAAAAAGACAAATATTTTTATCCCTTATTGTTTTCATGATCGGATATACTTTTTTTACAAAATTCTATAAAATTTCAGGAAAAAATTTGCCAGAAGAAGATGATGATTTCACTGTTTTGAGCTACAATGTTCGTTTGTTCAATTTGTTTGAATGGATTAAAGATGAAAATGTATCTGAAAATATCAAACGATTTGTAGAAGAACATCAGCCCGATATCATCTGTTTTCAAGAATATTCCAAATCTGCTGATTTCGAATTTGACGATTATAAGTTTCGTCATATAGTGATGCATGGAAATAAAATCAAAACTGGACAAGCGATTTTCTCCAAATTTCGAATTATCAATGAAGGAGAAATACAATTACCCAATTCGGACAACAACGTAGTTTACGCGGATATAGTAAAAGACAAAGATACCATTCGCGTATATAGCATCCATTTGCAATCGATCAATATAAGTCCACAAATCAACGATGGAATTGATGAAGGAAATTCTAAGATGATATTGAATCGATTGAGTTATGGATTTAAAGAACAACAATTGCAATCCGAACTGATACTCGAACACATGGAAGATTTTACCGGTAAAAAAATTGTAGCCGGTGATATGAATAATACTGCTTTTTCTTACACATATCGGAATGTAAAAGGCGATATGAAAGACGCATTTGTAGAAGCAGGAAAAGGATTTGGCAAGACATACAATTACAACTACTATCCAGCTCGAATCGATTATATACTGGTAGATGATGTCTTTGAGGTAAAAGAATTCAATACTTTTACGGATTTTAAAAATTCCGATCATTTTCCTATTTTGACACGCTTAAATCTAAAACGAGATAAAAAAAAGGATCATTAATGGGTTGTCCTTTTGTGTTGAATTATCTTTTTTAAATAAGCATTAGCTTCTCTTTATCGTGGAAGCTTTTTTCCTTGTTCGGATATTAATTGTAATTTCATATCTGTAGCGGTTAGTGACACTATTTCTAAAACAAATGTGCGATTATCATCCGATTCTCTCATTGTTATATACTTATTAGATCCTTTGTAAGTTCAAGTTTCTGACAAATTTTGAAAAGTACAATTTTTCGACTCATCGTGATAAATTTCATCTTTGTTTGCATCAGCTTTTTAAAGCGGAACAATTATACTCCCAAGAAGGTGATTGTAAATTTACGTCCCATATTCATCAATTTGAGTTATTACCATTTAGATCAACTTCCATTTTCTGCCAATATTTGTTTCACTTGGAGTGTTTAAGTTGTGTTATCATCATTGCTATATACTAAAAATGTACAAGAAGCAATTACCGCTCATACTACCATTTTTCATGATTTTTATTTTATAAATGGCATCAAATACAAGAAAAAAATAGTATTCCCCAAAAAAAACGCTTAGATGTATAAAATCTAAGCGTTTTCACTATAATTTTTGATTATTTAAATAATCAATCGCATGTCGTCCTTCATTAAACAAGAGGTCTAAAATACTTAAATTGTTGATAAAGCCGTGCTTTTCATCAAAAACTTGTGTATAAGGTTCGAAGATACTTTTGTCCTTTTTTCCATTGGCTAAATGGCGTAGATCTGTGATATGTGGTGCCGTTTCTTTGAAATATTCTTCCGTCATGGTATATGGAAATTTTTTTCCTAAACAATCTGAAATTATTTCATGAATTTGCAAATTCAGATCTAACATAAACTTCTGTGTTTTTTCAAATATCGGGCGAATATCGTCTTCAAAATATTCGAAATAAGGAGAAGTTCTATAAGCCGCTTCTAAAGATTTGAAATGTTGTTTTTGCCAATTGAAATCGTTTTCAATTTGTACATCTCTAAATTTTTGATGTGCGGTATGACTGTGCTTGATAGGTATATTTAGCATCTGCAAACCATTGGCACTATAGATATACATACGGTTTCGATTGGTCTGTTTTTGAAAATTGTCATCAACTTCTATAATAATCGCATCGGCTTGGACCATAGCTACATAATGACTCACCGAAGGAAAATAAGTGGGATGAATAAGTATAGACATTTTATTAAAAATAATTTTTACGATTTTTTCGCCATTTGATAAATGAATAGATTCCCCAAGCAGCTAAGGCTATTACGAAATATATAAAATAAGAGCGTGGCTGACCTGTACCGTGAACAGTAGTAAATAGTCTTTCCCAACGAATTTTGTCGAATAATTTCGCATTGGGCAAGTTAGTATCGTAACTAAACCATATAAATACGGGTTTTCCTACTATATGATCTTCGGGTACAAATCCCCAATAGCGACTATCTTCCGACATATGACGGTTATCTCCCATCATGTAGTAGTAATCTTGTTGGATTGTATATTTGTTGGTTAGTTGACCATTGATATATATCTGTCCGTTTTTTACTTCGAGTTTATTGTTTTCGTAAATGCTAATAAGGCGTTCGTACAGAGGCAACGTCTGTGTATTCAGTTCTACGGTTTCACCTTTTGCAGGAATATGTATCGGTCCTAAATTATCTCCAGTCCAGTTTTGATTGTGTGGGAAAATAGATAGTTTGCCATCTTTTTGTTCTCCGCCCAATAAGTTCATTTTCGTTACCGATTTTATGCCTGGCATTTGTTTAATAAGATTGGCATTTTCTTCTGTTAAAGCATAAAAAATGAGTGTCTGCGGAGATTCCGTCCCGCCTACAGATTTTGGATCAATTTTCATGACATTAAACAGTTGATAACCGTCTAATTGTGTTACACCATCTGTTTCTACTTTGTATGCATATTGTATCTTAGCACGATCGCCTAAATCTAACGGTTTGCCATTGATATATACGACTCCGTCTTTGATAGATAAATCATCGCCAGGCATTCCTACTAGACGCTTTACATAATTGGAGCGCTTGTCTAGTGGTTTGTCTATATGTCTTTTATTTTCATCAAAAAATTTATATACTGTATCAGCAGGCCAATTGAAAACCACAATGTCGTTGTGTTTGGGTTTGGCAAAACCTGGAAATCTAAATTTTGGCAATTGCGGGAAACTCATATATGATTTTACGTTGGCAATAGGAATGGTGTCGTGTACCATAGGGAAAGCCAACGCAGTTTGTGGTGTTCTCGGTCCGTAATTTATTTTGCTCACGAAGAGAAAATCACCTACGAGCAATGTTTTTTCTAACGAAGAAGTAGGAATGGTGTAGGGCTGTATAGCATAAGTATGTATAATTGTAGCCACAACTACTGCAAACAAGATAGAACTTACTGTTTCTCCAGCTTCTGTTTTTGCTTTGGTACTGCGATCGGGACGGTGTTGCACCTCTGCAAAATAGTTGATATAATAGATATGAAAACCGAGTGTTACAACTCCTAAGATAGTGTCGGTAGTGGAAGTTTTTCCAAAGCTACGCAAAGTCTCTACCCATATTACAGGAAACATGATGAGGTTAACAATAGGGATAAAGAGTAGAATTACCCACCATTTCGGACGATTGATGATTTGCATCAACACCACTGCATTGTAGATAGGAATTGCTGCTTCCCAAGCTTTTCTACCAGCTTTGATATACAATTTCCATGTGCCCAAGAAGTGTATAACTTGAACCACTAGAAAAAAGAGAATCCATTGATTTAGTGTCATATTTTGTAAAATTTATTTTATCGAAATTAAAAAATTAACCCAGATTTAGTACATCTTTCATAGAAAAAACACCTTTTTTATCTCTAATCCATTCGGCTGCTAAGACCGCACCTAATGCAAAACCTTTACGAGAATGAGCTGTGTGTGTGATTTCTATGGTATCAATATCAGATTGATAGGTAATAGAATGTGTACCTGGTACATCTGGTATTCTTTTGGCTACAATTGGTATTGTAGATGTAGTTCCCTCGTCTAATGTCCAATTTGTATAATCTGTTTGAGCGATTATATCTTGTGCTAAGGTGATAGCTGTACCACTGGGTGCATCTAATTTTTGTGTGTGATGAATTTCTTCCATAGCAATAGTGTATTGTTTTTGCGGAGCCATGATCCGAGCTAAATATTTATTCAATTCGAAAAAAATATTTACTCCTACACTAAAGTTAGAGGCATATAGAAAAGAACCGTTACTTTTATGAGTAAGTTCTTTCATCTGATCAAGATGCTCAAGCCAGCCGGTGGTACCTGATATGATAGGGATTTTTTTTTCCAAACAGGTAGAGATGTTTTCTACTGCTGCACTCGGCACACTAAAATCGACGGCAACATCAGCTTGCTCCAGACCAGAGAAAGAGGGGGTTTCAGCTGTTTTTTTCAATATTATTTCATGGCCACGTTCTAAGGCAATTTTTTCTACTTCTTTACCCATTTTTCCGTAACCTAACAATGCTATTTTCATAAAAATTAAAATTTATATCGCATGGCAAAACCATATTGATACGACATGTTTAAATGATTGTAATCCAAGACTGGGGAAAAGGTGAGGTCATCATCTACATTGAATTGTTGTAAATGCGCATCTACATTGGCGTCTACAATATTTAATGCATAAATAGCCAGTGTGATTACTAACGACAAGTCTCTATTTCGCTGATAATATTTTTGTCCACGCATAATACGATCTTTGTCTAATCGGCCAAAATCGGGATGCGAGGTATCGTGAATACCTAATAATCTTCTTTTGTATTCATCTCGCCAAATCTGATAATTTTTGTGATTATCAAAATAAAAATAAGTGCTTATTCCTAATCCGGCGTATGCGACAGGTATTTTCCAATAACTCTTGTTATAAGCTTGTCCCAAACCAGGTAAAACCGCTGAATAGAAAGCAGCTCTAGATGGTGCTAATGGATCCATAGCTTGAACTTGAAGTTTTTGTTGTGGTGTAAATACAAGTGTATCTTGCTGAGCATAACTTGTAAGACTCAACACAAAAAGTATGCTATGTAATAGAGTTCGCACTACTTATCTAATAATTTCAAAATACGTTCGAGATCTTCTGCAGAATGGAAAGGCACAGAAATTTTTCCTTTTCCGTTTGCTGATATTTTTACATCTACTTTGGTACCGAAAAAGTCAGTAAAGATTTTCTTTTGGCTATCAGAGATAGTGTATAAAACTTTTTTCTTTACTGGTTTTTCATCTTGATTTTGAGTGCCTTCTTGGTAATTTTTTACCAAAACTTCGGTTTCTCGCACGGATAGATTTTCCATAATAATTTTATG
>Ga0079224_100004972_pt1 | contig 17383 bp, 15 predicted proteins | sample Stecom2015_FD_80414 | JGI IMG/M metagenome (GOLD analysis project Ga0079224, IMG submission 80414) | Agricultural soil microbial communities from Utah to study Nitrogen management - Steer compost 2015 | ecosystem: Environmental > Terrestrial > Soil > Agricultural land | place: USA: Utah...
GCGCACGATGAGCGGATGGTCGATGATCGGCGGCAGTCGCTCCTGCGCCCGCAAGATGTGGTGCTTCTCGCGCGGTGGGCGGTGGAGGGTGTTGGTGGCGCGGTGACGCGAAACGACCTGGCCTGGGCGGCGGGGGCGGGCCCGGTGCAGAGCGGCCCGCAGTACGAGCAGTGAGGTCCCGGTTTCGTCCGAGATGGGACCGGTGACCCGGGCCGGTCGGTGGTCCGGGTGTCGGGCAGCGGCGGCAAGCAGCCCTAAATGGAGGCAATCGCCGGCGATCCGGATGCCCACCCCGCTGGCGCGGGGCGGCCGTGCCACCAGACCCAGCCCGGCGGTCACCTCCTGCACCCCCACCATCCGCATGATCCGCCGAGTACGGGGTGAGTCACGCACCCCGATCAGCCGGAGTATTCGGGCGGGGGCGACCAGCTGCACCGCCCCCAACCCGAGGCTGCCCCAGCCGAGCCTCCCCGCCAGTGTCCTCCCCTGCGCCATCACCGACCCCCGTACGACTCGTCGGCGCCCCCGTTCCCGGCCAGTGGGCCGCTAAACGTGCGAAACGCCTCGCCGACGCGGTGTCGGTGAGCTGCCCCGGCCAGCTCGTCGACAGCACCCCGCCATCAGGGTCGGTGACGATGGGTCGTCTCTCCCGCCCTACCACGACATCGATTACCGTCGCGACGGTAGCCGGACCCATCTGGTTGCGCCCCAACGTCGGGTCGATGTCCACCCTGTCCCCGTCCATCGCAGCTCAGCGTGCTCATGAGAGCAGGCGGTGATCGAGGTCTGTCTACTCAACAGGCCGAAGGCACCGGGGTGGCCATCCACCGGTCCCGGCAACGGGCGGCGCATGAGAGTCAGGCTGGTGAGTATTCCGTTCCCCGGAGCGGCGGACTAACCCGCTCCGGCATCTCCGCCATCAGCCGCACCAGAGTGACGAAGTCGACGATCGGGATGCCGTACCTGCGCGCCAACCGGGCCTTGGTGGACAGACTGTCCGGGTCAGCGGCCACCACCAGCCGAGTGCGGCGCTTAGTGACCGCGACTCCCACGGTTAGCCCTGCCGCGCGCGCCCGCTCCTCCCACACTTCGCGTGGCTCGTCCGACTGCCCGGTGAACACCACTTCATCCCCCGGGGCGAGGGTGAACCGGTTCCGCCGAATGGCCGGCTGCTCCGCTGCCAACGCCCGGTCCAGGTCCGCGGCGGTCAGGCCGAGCTGGCAGGCGACCTCCACCAGCTCGACGTACTCCGCGTGGGTGACCGCCCCGCTCGCTCGGGCCTCCGCCGCCAAGGTGGCCAGATAATTCCGGTGCAGTTCACGCGCTTGCGCCCGCCCCAGGCCCACTCGGGCGGCGAACTCCTGCAGCTCCCGCGTTTCGGTGACCGATAGGTGCCGGTCCAGCAACGCCCGGTCCAGCAGCGCCAGATACGCCTCCTCCTGCTCCGACCCCACCCGAGGTAGCTGCGCGCCCAGCGAAGACAGCCACGCGTGCGGCGCCTCCGCACCAGATCGCCGCTGCACCGGCACCACCGGCACCGTCGGGAGAGGCGGCCACGGGGTGCGGGCAGCCGCTTCCAGCCGGTCCTGCCACGGCGGTGGGGTCCCGGCGCGGTCAAGGTAGTAGCGCAGCAGCCCGGCCGCGGCCCGGGCATCGTCCAACGCCTGGTGCGGTCGATCGATGTGGATCCCGGCGTGGGCGCAGCAGTCCCGTAAGCTCCGACCCGCGGCCGGTAGATAAAGCGGAGCCAGCTGCATGGTGCACAGCCCCAGCTCCGGCCCCACCGGCACCGTCACTCCCAACCGGTCGTACTCGGCCTGCAGAAACATGGCGTCGAACCACAGGTTGTGGGCGACCAGTATCCGACCGGTGAGCAGGCTACGCAGGATACCGGCGATTTCCTGGAACGAAGGCGCGTCCAGTACGTCGGCCGCTCGGATCCCGTGCACCCGCTGCGGACCCAGGTCGCATCCTGGATTGACCAGAGTGGACCATTCCTGCTCGACCTTCCCGGTCGAGTCCAGGTGCACCACCGCCAGCTCCACCACCCGGTCGCGCCGGTTCGGGCGTAGTCCGGTGGTCTCCAGGTCGATCACCGCATACACGGTCAGCTCTCCGGCAGCGCCTGCGCCTGTCGGAGTTGATCCAGCCAACCTGGTGGTAGCGCGGTGGCCGGGCCGAACCGCTCCAGCAGCTGCTTACGGCGAGTGCGTACCGTCTCGGTGGCTTGCCACAGCTCCACGGTCCGGGCGAGGGCCCGGACCAGGTGCAGCGCCCGGGCCGCCACCGGACTGGCCGCCTGGGGCTCGGGCAGACGCACGGCGGCCACGTACTGCGCCCAGGAGTCGGCCTCAGGCACCTCCTGTCGCCACTCCAGCGACGCCGGCTTCGACCTTGATCCGCTCTGCTGCTCCGCCGCCGCGGTTTGGTAGGTGTGGCGCCACTGCGCCACTTCGGACAACAGCTCCGGTAGTTGGACCGTGACCCGCGCCGGTGGGGTGGCGAGTCCCGCCCAACCGGCCAGCGCCGCCAGCACCCGGTCGGACTCGGTGCGGTCCCAGCTGAACACCGCCCGATGCGCGGTCAACGTCAGGAGCGTGGCCGCGGCCGCAGGGTCGGCCGCCAGCACCGACCTTGGTGTGATCCAGGCACCGACCGGGACCCCGGCCGCCGAGGCGTGCCAGACCGCCACCGCCTCCGCTCCGGTCTCGTCCACGCCGTCGACCACCACCACGTGGCCGGTCACTCCGGGTAGCTGCTCAGGGCTGACCCCGGCCAGCTCGTCCGCCGTCACCGCTTCAGCCATCGTGCTGCCCTCCTCGCCGCAGCCCCCGCCTGAACCGCTACCCAGCCGACGCACGTCATCATCGCTAGTGGACTGTCCGGGGCCAAGAATCAGGCTAACAAGCTGGAGTTTTCCTCACCAGTGAGGATCCTGACCCTGTCCGCTTCCCTCACCAGCGCCCGATACCTCGCCAATCCCCCACATCAGGTGATTACGCCGCTCCATCCAGGAACCGCCATGGGACCGGCGCCACACGGAGTTTGGCCACGTATGTGCGCGTCAGGGGTCTGGCTAGGCTCGCAAGATGATCACCGAGCCGTCACCGTCGGAGCCCACCCATTCGCCGACCGCCCCCGGTCCGCTGCTGGCTTCCGGCCGGGAAGCCGACGTGTTCGCGCTGGACGACCGTCGCGTGCTGCGCCGCTACCGGCAGGGCGGCGACGTCACTGCGGAGGCCGCCGCCATGGCGTACCTGCGGGACCGCGGCTACCCCGTACCCGCCGTGTACGAGGCGGCCGGGACGGATCTGGTGATGGAGCGGGTCTCCGGCCCCACGTTGGCGGAGGCGCTGGCCGCTGGCGACGTGGACCCCGCCCGGGCCGGGCGCCTGCTCGCCGAACTGCACCAGCGGTTACACACCCTCCCGCCGCGCCTCGGGCGTCGCGCCGGGGATCGCATCCTGCACCTCGACCTGCACCCGGACAATGTGATCCTGTGCCAGACCGGGCCGATGGTCATCGACTGGCGGAATGTGACCGAGGGGCCACCGGACCTCGACCTCGCCCTCACCGCCCTGATCCTGGGAGAGGTCGGGATAGGGCTGCATGTGGACTTCGCCGAGCCGGCCCGCCAGCTACTCACGGTGTTCCTGCGGCACGCGGACGGTGACCCGCTCAGCCACCTGGCGCAGGCGTTGGCGATCCGTACCAGTAACCCGACCCTGCAACCGGACGAGATCGCCGCCCTGGACCGCGCGGCCGCCCTGGTCGTGGGGAGCGTCGACTCACCGGCGCCCCGCTGACGAGGTCAGCCGCTGCCGCCGGTTGACCGCTCGGGCCGGGCCGCCGGTCGGCCGCCCTGCCCCTGGCCCGGCCTGCCCGGCGTCACCGAGGCGGGCGGGGGCCGCGGCGACGCTGAACCAGCCACGCGAGGAGGCCGGCGACCAGCCCCCAGACCGCGTTGATCATCAGTACCGACCCGATCGCGATGGGGTTGGCCAGCGGCCCCCGCAGCTCCCCCTCGAGCGTCAGTGACAACACCCCGCTGAGGATGATGGCGAGCACGCCGTAGGTCAGACCGACGAACAGCAGCGTCAACACGGGCTGCGCAATGCGCCGCAGCCCCACCACCGCCACCCAGACCGCCGTGATGAGGACGGTGAGGATGAGCGGCACCGCCGGCGGGTCGTCCACCCCTAGCTGGGTCTCCACCACGCTCACCGCCGGTCGCACCAGGGCCAGCGCCCCCAGACCGAAGATGAGTGGCCAGCGCAGCTCGCGGAGGACACTCACGGCACCGGCTCAGCGGCCGAACCGGCCCACGATCGTGCCGCTGGCGAGCTCGTGAGGCGCCACGGCCGCCTGTACGTCCCGCACGGTGAGGCGGGGCGGCAGCGTCAACGGTTGATCGACTGCGTACAGGTGGAAGAAGTACCGGTGCGGATTGTCGCCCTTCGGGGGGTGTGGCCCGCTCCAACCGGTCTCACCGGAGTGGTTCGGCCATTCCCCTCCCCCGGGTGGGATGTGGTCTTCCGCCACCCCGTTGCTGCTCGGATCGATCCCGGTGACCAACCAGTGCAGGAACGGTTCCCGGCCGGAGTCTTGGTCCTCGCACAGCAGCACCAGCTCTGTGGTGCCCGGGGGCGGGTCGGACCACTCCAGTGGCGGGGACACGTTCCCGCCCTGCCGGGACAGCCGGTCGGGCATCAGGTCGTGGTCCTGGAATGCCGGACTGCGTAGCGTCACATCCGCCATCAGTTCGCCCTTTCCGATGTCGGTCGCGTCCCGTGACTGCTACCCGATGACTCGACAGCTACTCCGGTTTCCACCCGCGAGGTCCCGCCGGGTTCGTTACGGCTGTGCGTGAGGAGGCGTGGTGGCGCTCCTGTGAGGCCAGGAATCCTGGCGGCTACGCCACCCGGGTGACCGTGGAACCTCCGTCGGCGGCCCGGGCTTCGTACCCCGCATCGAATCCTTCATCCCGGGTGGGTGGGGTGAGCCGGGCGATGGTGGCGAGCTGTCGCCGCCGCCTTGCAACCCGACCAGCACCGCAACCTCGCTCACCACCTCACCGTGCCCACCTGCGGTGGGGGTTCGCACCTGCGGACAGCTTCCGATCGGGTCTGCGTTACCTCGAGTTGTCGCCCGACCGACCTGCATGGATACTCAAAGCGACCATCTGTTCGTCTACATCTGTGGAGATCGCGTGGAAGTGTCCAAGCCAATCGGTTACTGGCTCAAGCACCTGCATAATCTACTTGAGACACACTTCACGATGGTGATGTCCGATCTTGGTATCGGTCGGCGAGAGTGGCAGGTGCTTCACACCCTCAGCGAGGGCCGACGCAGCTTGGCCGAGCTCGAGCAGGCGATCGCGCCGTTCCTCAAAAGCGACAGCGGTGAGCTACGGAAAGCGCTGGCGAGCCTGGCGGAGCGAGGCTGGACGGAAGAAACCGATGGCAGCATCGCGCTCACGCCATACGGTCTCGCCGCCCACGCGGAACTGTCCTATCGGATCACTGAGACTCGGGCCGCGGTCACCCAAGGGATCACCCCGCAGGAGTACGAGGAGACCATCCGCGTCCTGTCGATCATGGCTCGCAATCTCGAGTCGGCGATCGCCGCTCGTACCACTGATCACCAGCCGGGCTCAGGCGCGGATGCTCAGCTCCGCGGTTGACCGCTATCCGATCCTGACCTGGCCCGCCAGACCGGTGCGATGTCCTCCCACGTAGCTGGTGGAGCCGGCAACGGCCGCGCCCCGCGGGACGCAGCCCTTCGAGCATGATCGCCTGAAACGCTGCCGCAGCCCGGGATCGCGGTCGCGGTGCGCCACCCGCAGTTCCCGCAGCACAGGCAGCAGCAGGATCACGTCATGCGCGTTGACGTCAGGGCGCAGGGCACCGGCGGACTGCACCCGTCGACCAGGCGCTGCACCGCCTCCCGCGTCTGCCGGCTGGTCTGAAGGATCTCCTCGGTCACTTCGAACGACCCGGTCAGCCGTGGTGAACCATCCACTCCCGCCTCGACGCAGACGTCGATGAACCCGATGAAGCCCTGCCACGGATCCGGATGGGCGCACCCTTCCTCCGCCGCGCGGCGGGTGTCCGCCATGGTGGCGAGGGACAGCACCCGCATCAGATGGTCCTTCTCACCAGGGATGCTCCAGCCTGTCAGCGCACTCCTGGTGGGTTGGCGGCATCGCGGTCGCCAACCCACCAGGAGTGCGGTTCAGAGCAGCCGCATGACGGCATCGAACCGGGCTTTCGCTTTCTGGGTCAGGTTGTGCCAACCCAGGCGGCGCAGCACGGCCCGGTACACCGTCTCCACGTCAGCACCAGGATGCTCCTTCCGCGCGTCAGCCAGCAGAGCCGCCAGCTCCCGCGGGGGGATCTCGTCAAGCTCCCGCGGGCCCGGTTCTCGTACCGACACCTCCGGCTGCTCCGGCAGTCGGTACGTCCGATGCCGGGGGTGGCGTTCCGCGAGAGGATCATCCATCAGGAGCCGACGTTGCCGGACCGCAGTGGCGAGAGCGTCGTTCAGTGAATCGGCGATCAACTTGCCTACCCGCTGCCCACCGGAGGCCCGCACATATGCGGTATGCAGCCGTTTCCCCACCACCGGTCCCTCCGCTTCGACGATGGCCAGAATTCCCTCTACCAGGGTTCTACGGCTCACCGAACCAACCGGTGGCAGCGATCCCACAAACCTGGTGTACCGGGGAAGCGGCCGCACCGGCTCCGGGGACCCCGACGGTGACCGGGGAGCTGCCTGAACCGGCACGACCGAAGTGGCTGCCGGGGCGGCTGCCGCCACCGGAGTCGGGACGGCTGCGGGGAGGCCGACTGTCTGGAGAACGACCTCCGGCGGAGCGTCGGGTTCCCGGCCCTCAGCCTCCCATTCGGCGTCTAGGTCGGGTTCCTGGCCAGAGTCGTGCTCCGCCACCGCACCCGGAGGCGTGATCTCCAGCTCGCGCAGGGTCGCCCACAGCCGTTCCAGGACTCCCTCCTGGTCGGCGTAGAACTCCGACTCCCGGATCCGGAAGAACCGCCACCCGCACCGTTCCAGATCCCGCTGCCGCGCCAGATCCTGCTGGTAGCGGTCGGGGCCATGCCAGGCGTCACCGTCGCACTCCACCGCCAGCCGGGCCCGGGCACCCACCACCACCAGATCGATCCGGTAGTTGGCCACCTCAAACTGCGGAATGACGGTGTAGCCACGGTCGTAGAGCCGATTGAAGACCCGCTGCTCGAACAGGGAGTCGAACGGCTCCACCCGCTCGTCCTCCGGTACCCGCTGCGTCAACGCACCGGCCACGTCAGCCCGCTGCCGTCGGGCGACCGCGTAGCAGTACTCCAGCAACCGGAACCGCATGTCGTCAGGGTGGCCGAGGTCCTCCGGGCGCACCGAGTGGAACACCCACATCTGATCCCGGGCCCGGGAAGCGGCCACGTTGTAGCGCTGCACGTACATCTCATGGGTCAGCGCCAACAGTCGCTTCCCCTCCTCCGGGGCGGCGACCATGGACAGAAAGATCACGTCCCGTTCCGACCCCTGGAAGTCCGCCGAGTCGCCACAGCGCAGCTCCCGGGCCTGCCACTCCTCCGGCGGGATCCGCTCCATCAACTTGCTCTGGATGTACATGGCCTGAGGCTTGCCGAGTAGTGAGATCACTCCGAAGGTGAGCCCGTCGTAGCGAGGATCGGCCAGACACTTCTCGATCTGGTCGACGATCGCGTCCGCCTCCGGCGGATTGATCTTGTCGGTGTTCCCTCGGGTGTACCCGTCCCGCACGAACACCGGCTTGATCGGATCGAGCCGCTCCGCCCCGTACTGCCGGACCGGCACCAGTCGGATCCCCTCCGGCTCGTAGGCGATCTGGTTAGAGAATCCAATGATCTCCGGCACGCAGCGCCGGTGCTCGGTAAGCACCAGCCGGCCGCTGAACCGCTCCTTGGCCAGATCGAACAGGCTGGTCTGCGGATCCTGCCAGGTGGCTCGGTACGGGTCATCGGACAGGTACTGTGCCGCCAGGTCCCGCAGTCGTTGCCGGTCATCGCCGACCCCGGCCGGGGACACCTGCTTATCGTCACCGATCACCACGATCTTCGGCGCCAGGTACAGCAGGAACGCCGCTTCCAGCCCCGCCTGGGAAGCCTCGTCCACAATCACCACGTCAAACATGTCCGGTCGAACCCGGAACTGCTCCGCGATCCGGTAGAGCGGCATGATCCACACGGGGACGGCGTCCCGGCAGCGCTCCATCGCCTGCCGGATCTCAGCCTGCTGCTGGGCCGCGTACTTACCGGTGCCCTTGCCCAGCTTGCGCACCAGCCGCGCGTACTGCGCCAAGTTGGCCCGGGCTTTGCCTCCCAAGCGCTCCGGCGAGACCGCGTGGCTCCAGGCCCGGGTGGCGGCCAGCTCCGAGGTCACCTGGCGGATCTCTTCCTCAGTCTCGCAGAGCTTGGCCTGGATCGCGTTCACATCGGTCTGCTCCCGCTGCCGCATCCAGGCCCCGGTGGCCGCCCACTGCCATGCCCGCTCGAACTCTGCCAGGCGCTCGATCCACTCCGGATCATCAGCGGCGGACTCCACCGCTTCCCGCAGCGCCGGAGCCGCCGCGGCCAGCCGGGCCGCCATGTCATCCCGCCGAGCCACAGCCTGCCGCACCTGCGCCAGTCGCCGGAGCCGGGCGTGAGCGGCGGCGTACCCGTTCGGGTCACGCCCCTGAACCGCTTCGTGCAGCTGACGAGCGGTGGGGGCGGCCTCATCCCACATCGCCACCTGCCCGGTCAGCTTCTCCAACTGAACCAGCGGCGCCCGGGCCCGCATCAACCGATCCTCGGCCGCAGCCGCATCCACCAGGTTGGCGAAGGCCCGTACCGCGGTCAGGTCGGTCCAGTTCGGAGGTGGGATCCGCCGGGCCTTCAGGTTCCCAGTCTCCACGTCGAGTTGCTCAGCCAGCCGCAGCAAGCGCTCCAGCTGCGCCTGCTCGTCCCGGTGCCACTGCAGCCGTTCATGCGCCGTATCTTCCTGCGGGATCTGGACCGACGCTGGCCAGGCCCGGTCCATCGCGGTCAGCAGCCGGGTGATCTCCTCCCAGGTCACGAACGCAGACAGTGACTCCACTGTGGTAGGAATTCGGCCGTCCACCCGGACGGCGTCGAACAACGGCACCGCGGCCTTGACCGCCTTCGGAGAGAACGCTCCGATCTTCGGCCTCCCGTCCGGCTCGAGCTTGAGTTTGCCGCCGGCTTGCAGATGGTCGGACAGGCTCCGGGCCAGGTGCACCAACGGCGCCAGGTCCTCTGTGGCCACGGTCACCTCGGTGTGCCTGAGCGCCTCCACTAGCGGGGTCGCCTGGTCGATCAGCTCGGCGATCCGGGCCGCCCGATCCCGCCAGATCGAGGCGCGCCCCGCCAAGACGTCCACCAACGCCTCACTCATCCACGCTTCCCGGCGCCCAGCCAATTCGTCGGCCTGGTCAGCGAGCTGGTGCAGTCGCTCCCGTAGTAGCTGCCGCTCCTCCCGGGCCAGTGCCCGGATCACCGGGTAGGCCGGCTGCACCTTCTGCGCCTGGTACGCCTGGTCCGCCTCCCCCGCCGCCCGCTCCTCGGCCACCAGGGCGACGAACTGCGCCGGCTCCGGTACGGTATCCAGGTCGACTGTGCGCTGCTGGGACTCGGGTTCGTCCGCCCGCAGCGCGGCGTCGCGCAGGTGTTCGTGCCACTGTCGAATTTCCGCCCCAGTCAGAGGCGCCGGTCCGGCCACATCGGGATCGACCAGTTCCGCGATCCACCCGTACCGCCCGGCCTGCTCCCGGTGCGTTTCGGCGATCCGGGCCAGGGTACGCGTTCCCTCAGCGTGCGGATGGACCAGGGTCTCCGCCTCCCTGGCTTGTCGCAGCGTCTGGTAGAGCTCGGCGCGGCGCCGCCGCAGCCGATCAATCTTCGACAGGCAATGGTCGATGGTGGCGCGGACCCGTCCCGGGTCGTACTCATCGGCGGCGCTGCCGATCCGTTCCACCGCCTCCTGGAGGTGCGCCATGTCTTCTCGGGACGTGCCGACCACCGCCACCGACAACGGCTTGATTGGGTCAGGCAACTTCTCCCGCACCTCTTTGAGCGCCCGATCGGTCTGGGCGGTGACCAGCACCCGTTTGCCTTGCGCCAACAGGTGAGACAGCAACGCAGCGGCGGTATGGGTCTTGCCGGTCCCCGGCGGTCCCTGCACCAGGGTCTGGGCACAGGTGTCGACCCGCCGCAGAATCTGTCGCTGCACGTCGTTGACTGGCAGCGGCAGGAACAGCTCGTCGTCGACGGTGACCACCGCCCCGTCGACGGCGCGGTCACCTGTGACGGTGGGGCGGAAGTCCGGGTCGACTAACGGCAGCAACCCCTGATGCACACGCTTGTCCGTGGCCAGCTGGTCCTCGATCGTCCGGAAAATCTCTAGCAGGCCACGCTACGAACGTCGCCGTAGGATCACCGCCGGGGCGAAGGCGGCCGCCGCGTGGCCACCTGGCCGGGGCCGGGTGTCGCCGGCATCGTAAACCCCCTCCGCGTCCAGTGAGTGCACCAGCCGCTTGACCAGCGTCCCCACCTCGTCACGGTCCAACGGATGGGGCGGGTAGTCGGCGGCTTCCTGGCGGATGTCGGTGATACCGGACTTGTTGGTCAGCGCCGGATCGAGCATGTCCAGCTCAAGGGTGAAAGCAACCGGCGACTCGACCCGCTCCACGGTCAGTCGGCCGGTCCGGTCGTCGAACCGGATTGTGGCCGGGACGGTGAGCAGGTGCCGGGTTACCTGCTCGTGCTCAGGGGGCTGCCAGCTCAGGCAGCCCAGCCCCACCACCAGCTCCATGGTCTCCGGATTGCCGATGAGGGTCTGGTAGGCCGAGAACAGTTTCTTGTAGTGCTCTCGGACCGGGGCATCGGCCCGCTCTCGCTCTGCCCACTTCTGCCAGCGCGGCGCCCAATCCTGGTAGGCGGCCAGGATCTCCGGATAATCCGTCAGCCGGAGCGGCTCATCTAATTCAGCTGGCTCATCTGGATCGTCCGGCTCAGCTTGGTCCATCGAGTCGTCCAGTGACAACCGCTGGTCTGGGTCGGCCGGGTCGCGCGGCCGGGACTCCCGCAGGGTAGGCAGCTCATCCGGGTGTTCCCAGTCACCATCCAGCCACGGCCGCAGCGGTTGCGGTGGTGGTGGGGCCGGGGCCGGGGGCACCCGGTCCACCACCAGGATCGGTTCCGATGGTTGTGGGGCGCTGTCCCGCCCGGGCACGGTCACCGCCGGGTGGTCGGGCAGGTCGGCCAGCCACAGCACCGATCCACCGTGGGAGGCGTAGGTCTCCACTGACCGGACCGTCCGGGTCCGCAACCGCTGCACCTGGGTGAGGAAGGTGAACAACCGCTTGGCGCGCTCCACCACGTCCTGCCGGGTGGTCGCACTGGATACGGTCATCTCTCGTTCTCCTGATCGACGCAACAGACAGTCAACTCTGCCGAGGACACGGAGCGGGGTTGGCCGCGACCACGGCAGCGCCAGCTATGTGGTCTTCGTGATCGGCGGCTGCGGGCCTCGGTAGCCGGAACACTCCTCGGACGTGGGGCGTGGCGGCGTAGTAGCGCAGGCACGGTGACACGTGCTGACGCGGTCGTCGTCCCTCCACTCCCGTAGCCGCCACCCGCGGGTCTCGGGATGCGACGCGTACCGCATGACGGCGCCCTGGCTGCGGCACCGGGAGCGCCGCTGGCACTGAACACGATCTGTTGCTCCCTGAGGAGCGAACATGGTCTGCAAGACCGTATGGTGCGGGCGGACGCAGCTGCCGGCTGCGACGACCGACTGCGCCATGTCCTCGCTGGTCAGCGTGGTCGGTCGCGCTCGGTGCGGTCATGCGATCCTCTCCTGCGGATCCGGACAGTGGAGGCGAAGCAGGAAGCTCACAGGAGGGTTTATGTTACAACCCCAGAAACAGACATATCAGTTGACAATACGGATCACATGAGACGCCGATCATTCCCTCAGCCATGACCATTCGGTGACGCCCCATCACCCCAACGGCTACCGCGCACGCCGCTGGTCCAGATTGACTCGCCCGCTGACCTCTGCGGACCGGCACAGCTGCCGACTTTCACCGCAGCCAATCCGTGTCGGAACACTGATGCGCGCTCATCGCACCGACTCAGGTGTGCAGTAGCCCCCACCAGCTAGGCCTCCGGCAACCCGCGACCGGAAGCCGATGATGGTCCGCAGCTGACGGGAACCGGTGGGCATCTGGCGGGCACGGCACCTCTCCACCGACCAGTGCGATCTGGTCATCAACCCGGACGGTGGTCTCCCGCGAACGTGTGGTCCGGCACCCGCGACCAGTTACCGCCCGCCAGCGACGTGGTCAGGCCCACTGGAGAATGTGGTCCCGGTGACGCCAGGCCAGGTGAAGACAGCCGGCCGCCGCGGGGGCGATCCGGTCCTGCAGAAGCTGCGCAATGGTTTCCTCCGTAAACGGATACCGCCGCTTCACCACAGCGCCCTCGGCGTTACGGTCGACGAATCCCGCCGCCAGCTGGTCAAACACTTCCGCATCGATCACCAGGACGGTGAGGATCTCCCCCACCAGGGTAAGAGCGTCCGCGGCGAACCCGAGGCAGAAGACCCGCAGCCGGCCTTCGGCGCGGGCCTGCTCCAGCACCCGGAACACGCCGCGGTCATACCGCACCGGATCGCCGTCGTCGCCGTATTCGGGGCTACCGAGCAGCTCCTCTGCGAACTCCCGCATGAGGTTGCGCCACAGGTCAAAGTCGGCTTCGGCGGCACCGGGCCGGTCGCTGGACGGCTGGAAGATCCCCGCGGGGATCACCTGCAGCATCCCGCCGGCCACCGCCACCCGGGTCGGGTCCCGCCGATGCAGCAGGAAGCTCGCCGCACCGGCCTCACGGCGGACAGTGAGAGTGTCGATCGACGGCAGCACCGGGCGGCGACAGAGGTCGGTAGGGTCCCCGATCAAGGAGCGGAACGGAAGATCCCGCATGGTCGGTGCGGGGGCACGAAGTCGACCCTGTGGGTCCAGGGCCCGATCGGCCAACTCGTGCGCCAACGCCTCGTACGTGTCGATCCCGGCGAAGTAGGTGGTAGACCCCAAGGTCATCTCACCCTTACCGTCCCGCCACCCCAGCTCCACCAGCCGCCAGCTCGCGCGGTCCTCAAACAGCGCGGGACGGGCCAGGTCCTGGATGGCGTGACTGTAGCGGCGATGACGACGCGACGAGGACACCCGGGGGCGGACGTGGCTGGTCGCTGCTTCGGTGCCGTCCAGGGTGGGGGCCGGAGCATCCGCGACATACGTCAACTGAATGTCGCTCAATTCGATCGGCTGCTCCGGCAACCACGCCGGTGGGGCGACCAGCCCGGTATCCGCCAGCTGGAGCGAAGGCGCGTACAGTCGCGCCGCCAGCCGCGCCAGCTCCGGTCGGGCCGCGTTGAGCGCCTGCCGGGTACGGCGCCACCTCTCCTGTTCTCCTCGCACCGACAGCCCCAGGTGAGAGCCGACGGCGTGCTGGTGCGCCACGGCACCCACCCGCCCCTCCGCCATATCCACCCTTCCTTGATCGACCGCGCGGAGACTCTCATAACGCTGGTGATCCTGGCAAACCGTGACCGGCAGCGGCTCCTGGACGCTCAGCGCGCGACCGGTCACGCGTCCGGAAGTGATGTCCCGTACCGATCCCTGCGCAACCGGACATGCTGGCGGAGTGCAACCAGCGCGGTGGTTACCGCGACAGATTGCCGTCAGCGGCACGCTCCCTCCCCTGCGTTGACCCAGCCAGCTGTGGGATGCGGGATGAGTTTCGTGGCGCTACTCAGGCATGGCGCTAGCAGCAGCGGGGCAAGAACTGCTCAGGAAGCGGCGCTGGGCCGGGGCGCAGCGGGTATGCACCGGTTCCACCGCATCTACCGACGCGACAGGTCCTCGACCCGTTCGAGAAGGAGACCACCATGACCGTCACCAGCGTCGACAAGGACTTCGACCGCCTAACCCTCACCCTCACCGCGGACTTTGATGCCCCGATTGATCAAGTGTGGGAGGTGTGGGCTGACCCTCGTCAGCTGGAGCAGTGGTGGGGTCCCCCGCACTATCCGGCAAAGGTGGAGGAGCACGATCTCACCCCTGGCGGGGATGTCAGCTACTACATGACCAGTCCGGACCGGGAGATCTACCACGGCTGGTGGCGGGTCATGACCGTCGACCCGCCGCATTCGCTGGAGTTCACCGAAGGGTTCGCCGACGACGACCGTCAGCCGATGCTCGACGCGCCCATCACCATGATGCGGATGCAGCTGACTGAACACGGCGACGGCACCCGGATGGAGCTGCACCCCACCTTCGACTCCCGGGAGGAGATGGAGCAGCTGATGAACATGGGCATGTCGGAAGGCCTGCAGGAAGCGGTCGATCAGATCGACGATCTGCTCACCGACTAACTCGGGACCTCCCCGCCGCTAGCAAGTGTGGTTGACGTGGGCGGGCCGTGACGCAACTCCCTCAGCACCTGTCGCGCCATGACCCGCCCGCGGGGAGGCGGTGAAGAACAGTCCAGACCGTCGGCCCTGCCAGATGATTCGCGAACGCGATGGCGCCCAAGAATGCCAACGGGAATGCCACCCCCTCCAGATAGCTCGGCGACGGTGACGGCAGCCATGGGTCGGGTGGGAAAGCACCGGGCCCGTAAGAGTCCGGCAGCGGCTGTCAGGCGGCTGCGGTGATACCGAAAAAGTCGAGCCACGCCAGCAGTTACCTCAGGACGGGTCGAGCCGCAGCGCTGGTGCAGCGTCACGAACAGCGTACGTCGCTGACGGGATCAGGGACTTCCCGACCGGTATGATCCGGTCGCGCACGGTGGGTCACCCACCACATCAGCGATCTCAGCAGCTCCACTACGGATTGTGGAACACCATGCGGCCCCGGTACGCCTGTTCACCTGCCGCGCGGTGACGGACGCTTTCTTTCTGATCACTGTGGGGTTGCGACTACAGATTCATCCGCATCTGGCGTCTGTTCGACGTTTTCCTCGCCCGGCCGATGACGATCATTGCAGACGGGCATGGAACGTGTCACCGCCATTGATCAATTATCCACTCCGCCTAGATTGATCTCGATCATTCACGCCACGATCACTTCAAAGATCACGATCTTCACCACATGTAACCGAAAGCTTCACCACATGTAGCCGAAAGTATGAGCTGTGCTACATTGACGACCATCATCGTTACAGCTAGCATCCCGTTCGTGACAGATAGATATATCTATCTGTATCACTATTGCATCCCATCGTTCCCTAAAGGAGGGAAGCTATGTCTCGCGCACCGTTCGGCTTGGCAAGACGTGCGGTCGTTCTGGCTGCGGGAGTCGCACTGACCGCCACCATGGTGTCGGCTCCGACGACCGGCCAGGCTTCCGAACTCCGCAAGTCGGCCCGGGCCGCCACCGAGGTGGTGCCGGTCGTCGCCGACCTGCAGATCACCCGCACCACTGTGGATACAGCAGTCGAGCGGCAGATCGAACGGGAGATCCACCACTTCTACCGGGACAGCATGGCGCGTACCCGCGTCGAGTCGGGGACGTCGGTCACCATCACCGACCCAGTTGCCCAGGTCAGCATCATCCTGGACACCGAGGCACGCACCTTCCAGCAGATCCCGCTGGACCAGGCTCGCCCAGAGGCGGCGGACCGACCGACTGATGTCACCCACCACCAGCAACTGTCGTCGTCACAGCCCCTCGGTGAAATCATGATCGAGGGTGTGGCGGTAGAGGGCTGGCACTTCACCGTCACCGCCCCGGAGCAGGACGGCCTCTCCGGTCAGTCGTACGAGGTCACCCGCTGGATGTCCGCCGACCTTCAGCTGCCCGTGGTGACCCGGGTGGTCTACCCCGACGGCAGGGTGCACGAGGAGCGGTACACCAACATTCAGACCGGCACTGAGCCGGCGACGGAGCTGTTCCAGATCCCTGCCGGCTACCAGGAGGCCGGTACGACCGGTGGGCACGTGCAGTACTTCTGCCCGGTCGCGTGGACCGATCTGGTGATCATCACCAGCATCGGCAGCTACCTGGGCAGTGGGATCGTGACCGCCTTGACCGACGCCTCCCTCAACTGCTACTTCGTCGCCGATGCGGCCTCCTTCGAGTACCCGATGGATGGATACCCGCTCTGGCCGCTGGGTCTGTCGATTGACGAGTGGCTGGTCTACGACACCGGCCTGCCGGTACCGTGGCTGCCGTACACCGCGTTCGGGTTCCTGTCCTTCGCCGCCCAGAGCCCGACCGGCGAGCTGACCATCGTCGAGTCGCTGGTGATCCTGGACATCTTCTAAGCCTGGACGCCTGACTCTCCTCCACAACAGATCTCAGCGCTGGACCCGGTTCCCGGGTCCAGCGCTCTGCCCGCTACCGGCCCCGACGGCGAGCTATCGCACGAATATCTGCTACGGAACGTCTTCCGGGCCATGGACCGCCCACTGATCACAGCTGGCTTCCGCTTCCGCCTGGGAGATCCCCTCAGGAAACCAACGGTCGTCATCAGGATTGAAAATGAGGTGCTGCACCCGCCAATAGTCGTCTCCGTAGAGCTCCGGATCCCGAACGACATAGTACGAATGCAGGTCATAACGGTAAGGCCCGGACTGCCTCGGCTCCCCCGCCAGCCCTTCCGTGGTGAACCATCCTTTATCATAGCACATGAGGACCAGTGCCTCATCAGCCTTGACAAGCTCCGCAGCGAGCAGCCGGATCCACCGCGGCCCGGTCATTCTCACGTTCCTGTCACTTCGGTTCGGATAATGACCGGTAAGGACATCAAGGTGGATCTCCTTTAATTTAGAGGTGGTAAACCAGTCTAGAATAGCGAGGTGTTCTGGCTGACGAGGATACGGCTGAAGCAGGAGCCACTCAGAAGTGCTTTCGTAGTACTGCACAGCAATAATTGCCGCGTCCACGTCAGGGTCGCCCTGTGGGGCGATCTCCCAATAAAACGGCCGCTCCGGCGACCCCTCAAGCGGAATCATCCGCAACGCCTGCTCATAGGAGATGGGTGTTGCTTCAGGCGTAGCCAGCTCCGCACTTCCTTCGCCGCCGACATCTGTGCAGCCAGCCGCAGCCACCAACAGCATCACCGCGGCACCAAGCCGCCACCGACACCGCCCCATCATCGGAAGCTCTCCAGATCGAACTTCACAATACCGAATCCCAAATCATACCACCCAACCGCCGTTGCGACCTCGTCGTACTCCGAACCGGGTTTTGCTACGTACCTCCTCCATATCTTCCAATCCTCTTTGTTCCATTCACTCATGGGGATTGGTTCACCGTCTCGTAGTA
>Ga0079224_100004973_pt1 | contig 17382 bp, 16 predicted proteins | sample Stecom2015_FD_80414 | JGI IMG/M metagenome (GOLD analysis project Ga0079224, IMG submission 80414) | Agricultural soil microbial communities from Utah to study Nitrogen management - Steer compost 2015 | ecosystem: Environmental > Terrestrial > Soil > Agricultural land | place: USA: Utah...
GAAAAAGAAGAAATAAAGAAAATGCCGGAGATTACCTCCGGCATTTTTTGTAAGCGCTGGTATTGTCTGGGGACTCTGTTAAATTGTAGGCCAGTGTATTAGTCGGGCAGCCGGTGGAGATGTCGACTGGGACGTTTTATCAATTGATCTATGGGAAAAGGAAAGAAAAAGCTCGTCGTCCTCACAGGTGCGGGAATATCCGCTGAAAGCGGTATCAGGACGTTCCGAGACAGCAATGGACTGTGGGAAGGGCATGACGTAAGGGATGTGGCTTCTCCGGAAGGTTGGAGAAAAAACAGGGAACTGGTGCTGGATTTTTATAACCAAAGAAGAAAGGACGGACTCCACGCGGAACCCAATGCCGCACACTTGGGTCTAGCTGAACTGGAAAAACACTACGACGTCACCATTGTGACGCAGAACGTAGATCCGCTCCATGAAAGGGCCGGATCTACCAAGATTATCCATCTTCATGGAGAATTGTACAAATCCCAAAGCACGGTGGATCCATCCCTGATTTATGAGATGGAGGGTTGGGAGCTGAAACTGGGGGACAAATGTGAAAAAGGATCGCAGCTCCGTCCGTATATCGTTTGGTTTGGTGAGGCGGTGCCCAAAATGGAAGAAGCCATTGAAGCGGCTATGGAAGCGGATATCTTTGCAGTGGTGGGCACTTCTTTGTTGGTTTACCCCGCCGCTGGGCTCATCCAATATGCGCCGAGACATATCCCCAAGTACATCATTGACATTAAGGTTCCAGAAGTAGGCTTGGTGGAGAACCTAATCAAAATAGAAGCTACTGCCAGTGAGGGCGTAAGGCAAATGATGACGGAGCTTTTGGGGAATTTATAGCCACAAGGGCACAAAGGCAAGGAAAATTAAGGGCCACTAAGGCAAAGAGACACGCCGGTGAATGATGTATCGAGAGGGTAAAGGGTAGCCTGAATCTGATCGCACATCTTGTTCAACCCCCTTAGGGTTGGATAACATTGTGCCCCATTATATCACGGATGATCACCTGAACGTTATCGTAGTTGAAGCCCCTCAGGCTTCTGAAAATTCATCAATACGGAAATCAAACCGGCTTTTCACAACGGGATTGAATAGCTGACTGCCCCTCCTTTGTGGTCGCAGGTCATAGGCCGGCGACAAATAGTCTTGGGGCTTCCTTTTTTCCCTCCCAAACGCCAATAACTCTATAACAATAACCTAGTAACCATCAACCGTTCTATTGTAGCTGAAACAGCGGAAACACGGGGTTCGGTACATGGGCTTCCTGCATAATTGCCGCCATCTCCTGCACCACTTCCGGGAAATCGGCAGCTACATTGTGTTCCTCAGCAGGGTCTCCGATCAGATCATACAGTTCAATGGGGGCATTGGGATCTTCTTTTACACCCATTCTCACCGCTTTCCAATTTCCCTTCCTCACCGCTTGTTTCCCGCCTTGCTCTACAAATTCCCAGTACAAATAGCCATGTTCCTGCTGGCCTTCTTCTCCCAACAGGGTAGGGCGGAAGGAGATCCCGTCAATTGCAGCGCCTATTTTTTCATTGGCTATGGAAGCAAAAGTAGGAAGCACATCCCAAAAAGCGGAAATATGGTCGGTCTTGCCGGGCTGGATCGTCCCCGGCCAATAAGCCACCATCGGCACATGGATCCCGCCCTCGTATAAATCCCTTTTATATCCTTTAAATGGACCGTTACTATTAAAGAAATCCGGATCGGCACCTCCCTCTTGGTGGGGGCCGTTGTCAGAGGTGAATACAATCAGTGTGTTTTCAGCCAAACCCAAGGCCTCCAACTTAGCTACAATTTCGCCAACCTGCTCATCCAAAAGCTCCACCATGGCCGCAAATGCCGCTCGGGGATGATCCTGCGACATATAACCACCCAGCTTGTAAGTTGGACCATCATCCACTCCCTGATAAGGATTTTCGTCTCCAAATCTTCCCCTGTACTTTGCCATCCGCTCTTCGGGCAGCACGAGTTCGGCATGGGGAATGATCGTTGGGACATACAGGAAGAAGGGCTGCTCTTGGTTGTCTTCGATAAACTGAAGCGTCTGTTGATGGATCAGTTCCGGCCCATATTGTTCCGTTCCCTTTCCCGCATTGCCGGGAAGAGGGACAGAGTCGTGATTGCTCCAGAGGTGATAGGGGAAGTAGTTATGTCCGATACGCTGGCAGTTGTAACCATAAAATACATCCACGCCCTGGTTCATGGGATCGCCTTCTGATCCAGGGTAGCCGAGACCCCATTTGCCAAATGCGCCAGTGGTATAACCGGCTCTCTTCATTACTTTAAAGAGTGTCTCCACCGAATCTGCTAAGGGATATTGTCCCTCCGGCTGGAGTTCATAGTTGCCGCGGATAGGGGTGTGGCCGGTGTGTAGTCCGGTCATCAAGGCACTTCGTGACGGTGCACAGACGGTGGTGCCGGAATAATGGTTGGTAAAAACCAATCCCTTTTCTGCCAGTTTGTCAATATGAGGAGTGGCGATTTTCTCTTGGCCATTAAAGCCCACGTCACCGTAACCCAGATCGTCTGCGATGATATAGATGATGTTTGGTTTCTCCGGGTGGGCATCTTGGCTCTCAACTGCCGATTGGCATCCGGCATAAATAAGTGATAGGACAAACAAGAAGGTAGAACAATTCTTCATGGATGATCTTCAAGTGTCGATAAGATGACAAAAATAGAAATTCCCATGAGGAATGGCTTATGTTTTCGATAAATCAGGCAATTAACCGTGAAACTGGCTTGGCGTTGGCATCCAAGAAAAGCCGCCACGTAAAATGAGTACTTTTCATAAACCACGCCTTTGAACCAAATGAGACTGATGTCCATTTATAAAGATAGGTTTGATTTTTACATATATAAAGTCACTATACATTTGAGTCAAAGAAGCGTCAGGCACATGTTGCTAGCGGGGATGTTTTTTGCCATGATGCAGGTATTGGTAAAATTCCTTCCCCATATTCCTGCTATTGAAATTGTTTTTTTTCGGTCTGTATTCAGCCTGGTGGCTTCCCTATGGATTTTAAAAAAAAATCAGGTACCTGTCTTTGGTAACAACAAAAAGCTACTGGTGATGAGGGGGATCAGCGGCTCATTGGGCCTGATCTTTTTCTTCTATACCTTACAAAATATCCCTTTGGCGAGTGCGGTTACCCTCCAATACCTTTCCCCCATCTTTACAGCTTTGTTGGGAATCGTGTTGGTCAAACAACAGCTGAAACCCAAACAATACCTTTACTTCGCCATTGCCTTTGTGGGCGTATTGGTGATTGAAGGCTTTGACCCGAGAATATCGCCGGCTTTTATGATGATAGGTGTGGCTTCGGCATTCTTTTCCGGACTCGCCTACAACATTATCCGAAAGCTAAGCACCACGGAGCATCCTCTGGTGATCGTGTTTTATTTCCCGCTGCTGACCCTGCCCATTGCAACAGTGTACTGCTTGTTCAATTGGGTTCAACCCGCTGGTTGGGACTGGTTGATCTTGTTAGGGGTCGGGGGTTTTACGCAAGCAGCGCAGTATTATATGACCATGGCCTATCAGAGTGCGCAATTATCCAAAATAGCGAGTTTAAATTATATCGGAATATTGTATGCTTTGGGTTTTGGTTTTATCTTTTTCAACGAAACCTTTAACTTGCTGACCTATTTTGGAATGGCTATGGTACTTTCCGGTGTGATTTTAAACATTAAGACGAAATGAAAATAACAAAAGATCTTTATCAGGGATCGCTCAGCTTGCTGACTGATTTTTATCAACTTACCATGGCTTATGCCTATTGGAAGTCAGGCAAGGCGGAGCAAGAGGCGGTGTTCAATCTTTTTTTCAGAAAGAATCCCTTTCAAAATGGCTTTACCATTGCTGCCGGGCTGGATTACGTCATTGATTTTTGCAGTAATTTTTCTTTCAAAGAGGCGGATTTAAACTTTCTGAGAGGGCTGAAAAATCCTTATGGTGAAGGCATGTTTGAGGAGGATTTTATCCAATACCTTGCGGACTTGACCTTTACTTGCGACATAGACGCAGTGGAAGAAGGGGAGGTGGTATTTCCTCATATGCCACTTCTGAGGGTCAAAGGACCTTTGATCCAATGTCAACTGCTGGAAACACCCTTGCTCAACTTGGTAAATTTCCAAACCCTAGTGGCGACAAAAGCGTCAAGGATCACCCTGGCAGCCAAGGGGGACCCGGTGATGGAATTCGGCTTGAGGCGTGCCCAAGGAATAGACGGAGCGATAGCGGCTACACGTGCTTCCTATATCGGGGGATGTTCTTCTACCAGCAATGTGATGGCTGGAAAGCTTTTTGATATCCCCGTCACGGGAACGCATGCGCATAGCTGGATCATGTCTTTTGATACAGAACTGGAGGCCTTTCAGGCCTATGCGGATGCTTTTCCGGATAGTTGTATTTTGTTGGTCGATACATATGACACTATCAATGGCGTCAAAAACGCCATCGAAGTGGGGAAAAAGCTTCGTGGAAAAGGGAAAGAATTGATCGGTATCAGGATTGACTCTGGCGACTTGGCTTATTTCAGTAATGTGGCGCGGAAGATGTTGGACGAAGCCGGTTTTACCCAAGCAAAAATCGTCGCCAGTAATGACTTGGACGAGCATATTTTGACTTCACTTAAGCTACAGGAAGCCTCCATCGATATTTGGGGAATAGGAACCAAATTGGTTACTGCCTATGATCAGCCCGCTTTGGGAGCGGTCTACAAACTTTCTGCTATGAAAAGCGACGAAGGGAAATGGGAGCCAAAAATCAAGGTCAGTCAGCAGTCGATCAAAATCAACGTGCCGGGCCTGCATAACGTCAAGAGGTTTAGGTCAGGAGGGACAGCCGTAGGGGATATGATTTACCTCGAAGGAGAATTGGCAGAGCAGGATAGCTATCTGATCATTGACCCTACAGATCCTACACGTAGAAAGACCATTTCTTCAAAAGACACCCAGTCTGAGATTTTATTAAAGCCTATCTTTGAGGCCGGCCGACAAGTATATGAATCACCCAACTTGCATGAGATCAGGCAGAGAACCCTTGAAGGATTGAAACATTTCGACAGGAGCAACAAGCGGCTGACCAATCCACATATTTATCCGGTAGGATTGGAGGAGTCGCTGTATGATCTGAGAACGGAGTTGGTTTTGTCCAGTTCCAAGCACCAAGTACAAAATGCCTAGCACAAAACGTCAGGTTGATAAAGTGGCCAGGATGCTACGAACTTCGGTGATGCGTCCCCGGTTTTCCGTCTTCGAACATTAACTAAAAACAACATGAGAGCTTTAATCATTATAGACGTTCAATATGATTTTCTTCCGGGAGGAGCCTTGGCGGTAAATGAAGGGGACCAAATTATACCTGTGATCAATCAATTGCAGGAGAAGTTTGATTTTATCGTAGCGACGCAGGATTGGCATCCAGCTGATCATGGCAGTTTCGCAGCCAATCACCAAGGTAAAAACCCAGGCGACTTTGTGCAACTAGGGAATGTTGAGCAGGTGCTATGGCCCGTGCACTGTGTTCAAAACTCAATAGGCGCCGGATTTCACAAGGATCTGGAGCAGTCGAAGTGGAAACACATTGTCAGAAAAGGAACCAATCCCCATGTAGATAGTTATAGTGGCTTCTTTGACAATGACCGAAGGGAAAATACCGGCTTAAGCCTTTACTTGAAAGAGAATGGGGTAGAGGAGGTGGTAGTCACTGGATTAGCAACCGACTACTGTGTTAAGTTTACGGTACTGGATGCGATTAAGGAAGGCTTTGAAGCCACCGTGGTGACAGATGCTACCAAAGCAGTAAACCTTTCACCGGGTGATTATGACGCGGCTGTTAAAGAAATGGTAAAGGCGGGTGCGGAAGCCAGGACTTCACGGGAGATTTTGGATTCTTAAGCCGCAGGGCTATCTAAGAATCACACCGAAGACAAACGGATTAAAGCCCTAAGGCATCAGGACACGGAGCGGTCGGCATTCATACCTTAAACATGAAGAAAATTGCTGCCGAGATAGTATCCATGGTGCCTCTGGATCTTCGTGGCAAATGTACTTGATGCCGTTGGAGGGTAATAAAACACTCCTGCCTTGGCGGCTACTTGCAGTTGTTCTTCAGGAATTATGGTTGAGTTTTTGCTTTCAGATACCTTCATCAAACAACTATTCCCATGAATACCTCAGGATCTAAGCGAGAAAAATTTTTACACAGCACATTGATTTCTTTAAGTGCAATAGCTGCCGGCATGGTGGTCAAAAAGGGCTTCGACATGATCTATGAAAAGATCTACCGTCAGGATCCCCCGGATCAAAACCAAAATGAAAATGTGGATTTAGTTAAATTCTTGGCGTATTCCGTGATTACGGGTGTGGCCATTAACCTCGTGAAGAATACCGTGATGCGGTCGGGAACGGTTTTAATCGAGAAGAAAAAAGGGATCGAGCTGAAGTAATTGGCTTTTTTGCGGCATTGATAATGGTTTAAAAGAAGCGCCTTTAGTCTTATAGGCGTTTTCCCTCAACTCTTTTTTTTAATGAAAAACATCACCATCATAGGAGGTGGCGCATGTGGCACAGCCGTTTTTATTGAGCTCGTGTTACAGATGGCTGCTTCCGCCATTGCTCGAGATGTAAAGCTCAGGATCATAGAAAAGGAAAAAGCGCTTGGATATGGGCTAGCTTTTGGCACAGACCAACCCGGCCATTTGCTCAACACCCAAGCGGAATTAATGGGGATTCATGTCCACGAACCGGAACATTTTTCTGAATGGCTCAAGGACATGGGGGGCAGCAACAGGGATGATGTCAAAGGTCCGCAAGATACAGCCAATACCTACACCACGCGTTCACTTTATGGTAAATACGTTGCAGGTCAGGTAAAACATTATATGGCCAAGGCTGCGGAGATTGGGATTAGCGTAGAAATCGTGCATGCTGAGGCAATGGATATTCAGCGGAAATCCGGCGGTTACGAAGTAATATGCGCCGAGGGAAACCGCTATCCTTCCGATTATGTGGTCTTGGCCTTAGGTACTCCTAAACCTAAAAATTACCAGAACTTGTCCGCTTACTCAGGTTACATTGATTTTCCCTGGCCTTCGGAAAGGATCATTGACAAGGTGCAGCCGAAAGATCAGGTGGGGATATTGGGAACAAGTCTAAGTGCCATTGATGCGGTGATGACCCTAATCGATAATGGGCATCAAGGTCCCATCAGCCTTTTTTCTCCTGACGGCATGTTGCCACGCGTACAGCCAGAGAAGCCACGGGATTACGAAAGGCAGATCTTTACCATCAATCACATCCACAGGATCAAAAGAGAGGCTTTAAGTCAGGTAACCGTCAAAGAGGTCTTTGGACTTTTTCAAAAAGAGGTGGAAGCACATGCCCCGAGTAAAACCATCGACTGGACCTCCCTCAAGCGAGAGAAAAAGAAAGCCGAAGAAATGCTTTACGAAGATATTGCCATAGCTGAAAAGGGGGGAGATGCGCTGTCCGATGTCATCCAATCCCTCAGGTATGTAGCGGGTGTTGTCTGGCAGATGTGGGACACTCAAGAGAAGCTGCGGTTCAAAAGATGGCTGGGCTCGTACTGGACCGTGTATCGCCACCCCATGCCGCTATACAACGCCTACAGGCTGAAGGCCCTTTTTGAAACAAAACAGTTGAAGGTGTTCCCTGCGTTAGATGAGGTTGAATTTGATAAACAACATCGGAATTTTATGATGAAATTGAAGCATTCAGCACCTGAGCAGGTAGATAAGCTAATCAATGCAACTGGAATTCCTTCGAGTCTCGCAGAAATGGGATGCCCCTTGGTGGATAGGCTACTTGAGAAAAAATATTTAATCCCCTATTCCGTAGGCGGGGCACTGATCGATGAGCTGACCATGCAAACCCTATCTCCAAAAGGGGGAGAGGGGATATATGCCTTAGGCCACTTGGTAAATGGGATGCTGCTCGACGTCAATGCTGTCTGGTACAATGTCCGGACGGCGGCTACCCTCTGCAACCACCTGCTATCCAAGATTAAGCATGGATATATTTCTTGAACTTTATAGGAGTCTTTTTCCCTATCTGCTTTTCATTCCCCTAGGATATTGGGTGAACAAGAAGCAGTGGATGTCCAAATCTTGGATCACCAAACCGTTGATTTACGGTTTTATGCCAGTGTTGGTAGTGAGTCACGTCTTGGAGGCTGATGCTGTGAAACTTGCTATCTTGCCAGTTCTGTCCTTTCTGCTCGCTGCCGCTATGATTTTCCCGGCCAGATTGGCTTATAAGCATTTGCCCAAAGCCGATGAGCCGTTCCTTTTAGAAAGTTCTTTTTCCTTCTTCAACGTAGCTTTTTTTGGAATTCCCATTGTTACTGCACTCTTTGGCGAGGAGGGGGTAACCACCTTGATTTGTATTTATATTGGGACAGCCTTATATGGTAATACCATTGGCTATTTCCAAGTGGCCAAATCCAAATATTCCACAAAAAAAGCTATTTCTGAGATCTTTAAAATTCCTTTTTTATACGTCTTCTTATTGGCGTTGATTCTGAAATGGCTGGAGGTAGAATCGCCCAAACCGCTCACCCCCATTGTTGATGTATTCAGTGTGGTCGTATCCGCAGGAGGCATGATGATGGTGGGGATGAATGTGTTGAAAGTGGACTTTAAGAAATTGGACAAAAAGTACTTTGCCAAGATCCTGTCTCTCCGACTGCTCAGTGCGGCGTTGATTATGGGACTGTTGTTGATTGCCGAATTTGCGATTTTGGATCAGCTAGAGGAGGAAGACCGCCAGATGCTGGCGTTGATTCCGTTTTTTCCTGTAGCTGCAAATGTCACCGTATATGCGAGCTTTATCGAAACGAAAGAGGAGCAGTCGGGCCTTTTGGTGTTACTGACGGTAGGCATATCACTTTTTTTTGTGCCTTTAGTGGCCATGTGGTTTTAGGAAACCATAATTGGATTCCTATGTATCGGAGGCCAAAAGTCGTCATTTTTTTGAGGAGTTTATTGAAATGTACCAGATTTGAACTGATTTTTACAAATTTTACGGAATGTAGGGTGAATTTTAAGTGAAATTCTAATAAATTTTAACTTTTTTTGCATTGCTTAAATCAATCCAGAAATGTTGAGCCAACTAGCTGTCCGGAGACAGCAGGTTAGTTCGACATAAATAATTTTGCAACAATGACAATAAACAAACCATTATGATTTTAGGTGTATTAAAAGAACCCTCGCCGGAGACCCGTATTTCCTTTCACCCCGATGCGGTAAAGGCATTAGTGGCTGCTGGAAACAAGGTGCTGATTGAATCAGGAGCCGGTAACACTGCCTTTCTGTCAGACGAGTTGTTTGAGGAAGCCGGGGCCAAGGCGGTTGATCGTGCTGCAGTTTTATCCCAGGCAGAGATGATTTTCCAGATCAGTCCCTTGGAAGAGGCGGAATGGAAAAGTCTAAGCGTGGGTAAGATCGTCGTGGGAGTATACCAACCGCTGGTAGCCCGTGATTTGATGGCGGAGATGGCCAAGCAGGGCATCACGCTATTTAGTATGGATTCCATCCCAAGGATCTCCAGAGCCCAGAGCATGGATGTATTGTCCAGTATGAGCACCGTTTCTGGTTACAAAGCTGTGTTGTTGGCAGCAGCTCATTTGCCTCGCTTTTTCCCCATGCTGATGACTGCTGCAGGCACCATTCCTCCGGCCAAGGCATTGGTGATTGGAGCTGGGGTTGCCGGGTTGCAAGCCATTGCTACCGCCAAGCGATTGGGAGCTGTAGTTGAGGCCTTCGACACCAGAGCGTCGGTAAAGGAACAAGTACAAAGTCTCGGCGGCAAGTTCGTGGAAGTGCCGGGAGCAGTAGAAGACAAGGCGGCTGGCGGCTATGCTGTGGAGCAGTCTGAAGAATATAAGAAAAAGCAGTCCGAGATGCTGGAGCAATCCATTATCAAATCCGATGTAGTCATTACGACAGCACTGATTCCCGGAAGACGAGCACCTTTGCTTATTACCAATGCCATGCTGAAGAAAATGAAACCAGGGGCGGTTGTGGTGGATTTGGCCTCGGTAAACGGCGGTAACTGCGAAGGTACAGTGGACAACCAAACCGTCGTGATCGAAGGGGTGACCATCATTGGAAGTTCGGCTTTGCCAGCTACTATGCCGGAAGATGCTACCAAAATGTACAGTAAAAACCTTCATACTTTCCTGAAGCTCTTACTCAACAATGACCAGCTCAACCTCAATTTTGAGGATGAAATCATTAAAGGAACCTGTATTACCCATGAGGGTGCCATTGTTTTTCAACCCTTATTAACCAATTAATTATGGAAGACATTTTAAATTATTTAGTAGATAACCAACAACAGATTTACATCTTTATCCTCGCGGTATTTGTAGGGGTAGAAGTGATCTCCAAAGTGCCAACTGTATTGCATACGCCATTGATGTCTGGCTCTAATGCCCTATCAGGTGTGGTGATCGTGGGATCCATTATTGTTTTGGGCAATACTGCTTCTGATAACTATTTAGGCTTAGTTTTAGGATTTGCCGCAGTGCTTTTAGCAACCCTCAACGTGGTGGGTGGCTTTGCCGTGACCAACAGGATGTTGGAGATGTTCAAAAAGAAACCCGCTAAAAAATAATAGCCATGATAGAGTCAATTATTTCTTTAAGTTATTTGGTGGCGGTGGTCTTGTTCATCGTGGGGATGAAGATGATGAGTCATCCTGATTCTGCCCGTCAGGGTAACGGTATTGCATTGTTGGGGATGATCGTTGCCATTGTGGCGTCTATGCTTACTCCCGGATTGAATAATATTGTTTTAATCCTAGTGGCCATGGGACTTGGTACAGTCGGAGGCCTGTATTTCTCCAATACGGTTCAGATGACGGCTATGCCCGAATTGGTGTCCTTCTTTAACGGGATGGGTGGTGCTGCTGCTGCCTTGATCGGATTGGTTGAATATGAGTATCTCCCTGCAGGGGAGATTGGACAAGGGGTAGTCTTAATGGTTAGCTTAATCCTCGGATCGGTTTCCTTCACCGGAAGTATGATTGCAATGGGCAAACTTCAAGGGAAAATAGGAGATATCCGAATCAATAAGATATTCGCCTTTTTTGTTTTCGGTTTAGCTGTTGGCCTGGCTGCTTATATTTTATACGATGGTACACCCAATTCCCCGTTAATCTATGCAGTATTGGTGATCTCACTGGTATATGGTCTATTATTCGTTTATCCTATAGGCGGTGCTGATATGCCGGTGGTGATTTCGCTTTTGAACGCGCTCACCGGGGTGACCGCAGCAACCACCGGTTTGTTGTATGACAATATGGTGATGTTTATGGGCGGGGTGTTGGTAGGATCTGCGGGTCTGATCCTAACCCTTCTGATGGCCAAAGCGATGAACAGGTCTGTGGCCAATATTCTCTTCACCTCCTTTGGTTCTGCCTCTGGTAAGGTTGCGGCAGGTTCAGGAGAAGAGCAAGTGGCCAAAGAAATCACGCAATATGACGCTTCTATATTGCTTAACTATGCACAGCGTGTAGTTGTCGTACCCGGCTACGGCTTGGCGGTGGCTCAAGCTCAGCATGCCGTACACGACTTGGAAAAAGTACTGGAAGAAAAAGGGGTCGAGGTGCTCTATGGCATTCACCCAGTGGCTGGTCGTATGCCAGGACATATGAACGTGCTCTTGGCGGAATCCGATGTGCCGTACGACAAGCTTATCGATATGGACGACATCAATGAGAAATTTCCTAATACGGATGTAGTCATGGTTATCGGTGCAAATGATGTAGTTAACCCGGCAGCCAATGATGATCCTTCTAGCCCGATCTATGGCATGCCTATTCTGGAAGTGAACAAAGCCACTAATGTGATTGTAATCAAGCGAAGCATGGGTTCGGGTTATGCCGGAATAGAAAACCCACTGTTCTTCGATGCAAAAACAAGGATGCTTTTTGGCGACGCCAAAAAAGTGTTGAACGGACTGGTGGCGGAAGTGAAAAATATGTAAGGACGCTCTGTCGGTAGGATCTTAAAAGCAACAGCTCCCCTAGGTGCTGTTGCTTTTTTTGGTTGAATAATGGAGCAAGCCATAGGGATCTCCGGAAGCTCGCTCTCCATATTGGCTACCAGGCGCGCTTGTCCAACTCATAGATCTTTTCCATCAACACCCATTTTTGACCTTCTTTTTCCCAAGGTAGTCGCTGTTGGAATTGAGAAACGAAATTTTCCCAATCCTGTACTTCGGGATTCGCAGCATCCATTTTGGTTTTTTCTTCAAAGTTAAACCGCTCGTCCACTTCCATGATCATGAATAGCCGGTTACCAATCAAATAGATCTGCATGTCTATGACGCCCGCATCCCTGATACTTTGGGTGATCTCTGGGCGAAAATTCTCCTGCAGGTGCCATTTCTTATAGTTCTCGATAGCTATAGGATCGTCTTTAAGGTCTAGGGCAAGGCAATACCTCATGGTGTTGTTTATTTTTCTGGTTTAAAATCTGGTCTATAATTTGCAATTAACCGCAAAAATTAAATCATTTTGATAAAAAATAAAATTACCCGAATGCTTCCCCGCCGATAATCCTTTTCAACGTACCGCTGACAAATCAACATGAGCCAAGACATAGAACAGAAACAATCCAAGTTGCCCCTTTATTTGTCCATTTTTGTAGTCGGATCCATCCTGCTGCTTTATTTTTTTGTTCCATCGGTCAATCAATTCTTAAAGGAGGCTTGGGAGGTATTGTCTAGTGGCAATGAAAAACAAGTCTCGCAATGGGTCGCGCAGTTTAGCTGGTGGGGCCCCTTGCTGATTGTGTTGGCAATGATCGCGCAGATGTTCCTGTTAGTCATACCGACCCCGTTACTCATGGTGGTATCTGTGGTAGCCTACGGAGCTTGGAAAGGTGGGGCGATTATCCTGATAGCCATTTTTTGTGCCTCTTCGGTAGCTTATGCAATTGGTGCCTATTTCGGTACCCCGCTAATAGAGCGGTTGCTAGGCAAAAAGTCCAAAGATAAAGTGGAAGGTTTTATAGAGAAATACGGCTTTTACGCCGTCATTGTCACGCGACTGTCTCCGTTTTTGTCTAACGATGCCATCAGCTTTGTTAGCGGAATTTTGAGAATGGGCTATTGGCGCTTTATTGGGGCTACGATGATTGGGATCCTTCCGCTCACTGCACTTATTGCTTACTTAGGTGAAGACAACGATAGGCTGATTAACGGATTGATATGGGTAAGCGTGCTCAGCTTGGCTGGTTTTGTTGGATACGTCTGGTGGGATAGTAAAAGAACTAAAAGGAGGTAAACAGGATCTAAACTTTTATTAACGATCCACCTTTACGCAGCTAAATGAATGCTGCTGCTCACTAGCGGAGCAACCTTTCTCCAACAATGCCAAGAAAGCACGATTATTTGGCCATTCCGTTAAATGTCACAAAGCAATGGTTTGGTGATCTACGAAGACTCCAGCGCTACGCGCCTGAGGAAAAGGTAGTGGTGGGGGGCTTAGCCCTGAGGTTTCTTAGTCATACCATTCAAACAAGTATTTTTCTTCGTATTCAATTTCGAGTTTTTGAAGTAGCTTCAAGCATTCCTGTCGGAACGTCACCTTTTTGTGGTGTACTCGATGGTTGAGAAAATAACCAGCATCTAGGACAAGATCCTGTTAAGTATGCTACATTTGAACTGAATGAAAGATCGGAGGCATTTCGCCTCCGCTTTTTTTGCCGCTTTTCACAAGGACAACCCGTAGAATCTACAAACATTGGCGTGAAAAAAATTGTCCCTTTCTTCTTTTGAAAAATCTTCGTAATAATCTTGAACGATCTTTAACACTTGTTCATAGCTTCCAGAAAGAAGACAGACGGGCCAGTCCGAACCGAATATCAGCCTGTCCATGCCAAAAGCTTCTGTTACTTCATCCAAGTAAGGGTAAAAATCCTCTTGACGCCAACTTTGCCAGGCTGCCTCGGTGACCATACCCGACACCTTGCAGCAGATATTAGGCGATTCTGCCAAAGCTTTGAGTTTTGGAAGCCAATTGTCCATCCTAGCCTCCTTAATATGAGGTTTGGCTATGTGATCCAGCACAAAGTTGATTTTGGGAAAATCCTGCACCGTCTGAATGGCGGCATCCAGTTGTTGGGGATAGATCAGGATATCGTAGGTGTAACCGAAGTTTTCTATGGCTTTCAAGCCATTTCGAAAATCATTGCGAAGCATAAAGTCAGGATCCGGCTCATCCTGTACCACGTGACGAAAACCTTTCAGTTTTTTGAAAGACCGGTAATGCTGGAGACGGTCTTCTACCTTTTGATCCTGCAGATCCACCCATCCCACCACGCCTTTGATAAAATCGTTCTCTTCTGCCAATCTTAACAAAAAGTTGGTTTCTTCCTCCGAACCCTCTGCTTGTACGGCGACGCAGCCGGCCACAGAGTTTTGCTCGTAGATTTTTGAAAGATCGGCCGGAAGGAAATCTTTCTTTATTGCCTCCATCCCCTCGTTTATCCACGATTGTTTAGATGGGGAGTAGCTCCAAAAGTGCTGATGTGCGTCAATAATCATGATGGTATTATTTAGGGTAATTTATAGATCATCACATTGATATTCATTCCGGCGCCGACTGAAGCAAAAAGAATATGGTCGCCTGAATGGATGGCTTGGCCTTCCATTTCTCCTTTTATGACCATATCATAGAGGATGGGGACGGTAGCAACTGAATTGTTACCGAGTTTTGAAATGGTCATAGGCATGATGCCGCTTGGTACGTCATCTATACCATACTGTGCAAAAAAGCGGCTAAGGATACTGTAGTCCATCTTAGCATTAGCTTGATGGATAAGTATCTTTTTTATATCGGTAAGACCCAGTCCCGCCTTATCGATGGCCTCTTTCAGTGTTTGAGGTACGGTATTGAGTGCATACTCGTAAATCTTCCGGCCTTCCATTTTAATAAAAAGCGCATTGTCGGGATAGGAGGGGTTATAGGATGGGCCCATGCTCAGAAGGTTGGCATGGGCGAGCGTATCCGAACGGGACACATGGGCCAGACATCCCACTGCTTCTTCGGCCTCTCGCATCTCCAGAATTACGGCACCAGCTCCATCAGAGTAAATCATGCTGTCCATATCATGGGGGTCGGAAATTCTGGATAAGGTCTCTGCCCCGATGACCAATATCTTTTTGGCATCGCCCGATCTAATAAAATAGTCCGCCTGAATCATCCCCTGTATCCAGCCGGGACAACCAAATGGGAGATCATAAGCTACGGTATAGGGATTGGCGATTTTGAGCTTGTGCTTCACCCGGGCTGCCAAAGTAGGCACCATATCGAGTCTAGCGGTTTCTTTTCTGACATCTCCAAAGTTATGGGCCACGATGATATAATCCAGGGTTTCAGGATCCATGTTGGCTGAAGCAATTGCCTCCTTGGCTGCCAAAAAAGCCAGATCGGATGTTACGTAATCGTCTTCTATAAACCTTCTTTCTTCTATTTCCGTGATTTTTTGTAAAGTAGCAACAATGTGTTCAGTGGTTTTAGGATTCTTATGACCATCCACATTGTAAAATTCACTGTCTAGAAAATGACTATTTTTGACTTTTATTGAGGGAAGGTATTTCCCTGATCCGGTGATCACCGAGTATTTTCTCTTATTCATGTTTGGGTTAAGCAGCTTTCTCTGGCTCAAAAATAGAGATATAAACTTCCGTTTTGCAATCGTTCATAAAAAAGGGATGATTTAATCATCCCTTTTTTATTCTGCTACAAATTTGGCTGCGGAGTCGTGCGCAGGTAAGGCTTTATCTCCTTGTGACCTTTAGGGAATTTCGCAGGAATATCTTCGTTTTTTACTGCGGGGGTAATGACCACGTCTTCTCCATGTTTCCAGTCTGCCGGAGTAGCTACTGAATAGTTGGCGGTAAGCTGAAGCGAGTCGATCACCCTCAACAGCTCCTGGAAATTTCTCCCCGTACTAGCAGGGTAGGTTAGGGTCAATTTGATTTTCTTGTCTGGGCCGATGATAAAGACAGATCTCACCGTGACGTTTTCACTGGCGTTTGGGTGGATCATATCATAAAGGATCGATATTTTTTTGTCCTCATCAGCGACGATAGGGTAGTTGACCTCTGTACTCTGGGTTTCGTTGATATCTCTCACCCACCCGTGGTGGCTGTCTATACCGTCTACGCTCAAAGCAATCATTTTAACATTCCTTTTATCAAAATCAGCTTTCAACTTGGCCGCCGTCCCTAGTTCGGTGGTGCATACGGGCGTGTAGTCTCCAGGGTGGGAGAAAAATATACCCCAGCTGTCGCCTAGATATTCATAGAAGTCAAGAGTACCATGGGTGGTCTCTGCGGTAAAGTTTGGTGCGGTGTCTCCTAATCTTAATGCCATAAGTTATTGGTTTAAATTTTGGACAATATAATAATTATCTATAGAATTTGTAGGGTTAACGGTGCAAACGCAGTTTAAGTTTGCTTGCGCTCACTTTTAGATAAAGAAAAGACGAGGTTCAGGATGGAATATCTTTCCCAATTTACAAAAGGTGTTCAAGTGTTGAAAGTTTTTCTTCCTAATTTTCAGTGCTTTGGGGACGAGGGCAGAATATTTTGTTATTCAATTTTGCTTTGTGAAATTAAGCCTCTATATTTGCATCACAATTACGGAACAGGGAGACGCCCACCGACAAAAATTGAAAAATGGTCCGTTCGTCTAGGGGTTAGGACGTATCCCTTTCACGGATAAAACACGGGTTCGATTCCCGTACGGACTACAACAATAATGATGTTTGTCATCCGTATGTTTTTGCATACAACATGATGAATTTGTTTATGGTTGTTAGTGGTTAAAGTGAATGAAAAAAACCTGGTCTCTTGACCAGGTTTTTTTTTGCTTAACCCGATACTTCTCCCGCGCTACAAAACCGTTTATTATGCGACTTTAGCAACTATAAAAAGTGATTTGATCAACTCTCCGTATTATAGCGGCGGCGAACCGATAGGGTAGCTGAGCTTACCGATCTGCCGGATGCTGAAGGCAGGCAACGGATACAGCTGATTACAACAGGGGAGCCGGACTGCTCTTCCCATCGGTAGATGGACCGTTGCCAGCCTTTTCTATAGCTATTAACTAACTCGGTACGTAGATTGTTTTTGAATTTCCTCATATTTTCCCGATTAACACTTAAAAAACCACCGATCATAGATGTGCCGTAAATCTACCAATGGATTTTTTCCCTTCGCGTTAAGAATATTTAATAAAAGTCAAAAGATGTGAAAAGCAGGAGAAAGTGTTTTGGAGAATAAAAGTCGTTGTTCTTATCAACTACCAGCAGGCAAGACA
>Ga0079224_100004974_pt1 | contig 17379 bp, 17 predicted proteins | sample Stecom2015_FD_80414 | JGI IMG/M metagenome (GOLD analysis project Ga0079224, IMG submission 80414) | Agricultural soil microbial communities from Utah to study Nitrogen management - Steer compost 2015 | ecosystem: Environmental > Terrestrial > Soil > Agricultural land | place: USA: Utah...
TAATTCTTACTATGTATCTTTAAAAAGATAATATTTTTTATGCTGCTTATATAAATAATAATTTATACATTTGTGCTTTGACAATTCGTAAGACGATGGAATTATTATTAAACGATACATATCACATGACGCAGACATCTATTGGTGGTCTGCACGCTGATATCTGTAATTTTCGTTTTGTTGATAATTTGCTCTTTAGAGTCCGACGACCGCTAAAGCCAAGGGCTTAGTATTTGGCAATCTTCTTTCAACTTCCTTAGATAAGCCCCATCTCTTGGAAGTCTCCACTAAAAAATATTTAATTAACAATTGTAATAAACAATTAATGAGTCTTTGTCAATGAATCTTTCAGATTTTGTTGTGATCCCTGCAACAGAACTGCATGTTATATATGCAGAGCAAATTTGTGAGGAAATGGCCGAATCGGCAAAAGCCCGAGGTACAGGTATCGCCCGCAGGAAGCCCGAATACGTTAGCCAGAAAATGCGTGAAGGCAAAGCTGTCATTGCCCTGACGAAGGAAGGTGCACAATGGGCCGGTTTCTGTTACATTGAAACTTTCAACCACGGTGAATATGTCGCAAACTCAGGCTTAATCGTCAACCCTGACTATCGTAACGTCGGTCTGGCGAAAGCCATTAAGAAAAGAATTTTCAATCTTTCGAGAGAAAAATATCCTAAGTCAAAGATTTTTGGACTCACGACTGGATTCGCTGTAATGAAGATCAATTCGGATTTAGGATACGAGCCTGTGCCTTATTCTGAGTTGACTCAAGACGAAGAATTTTGGAAAGGCTGCCAAAGCTGTGTAAATTACGATGTTTTACAAAGCAAAGGTCGAAAGAATTGTCTTTGTACTGCGATGCTTTGGGACCCGGTTGAAAAAGAGAAAGAGATTCGTCTCAAAATCGAAGAAAAAGCAAGGGCGAGAGAGCGATTGAAACAAATTACGAAAAAGTCTTCCCTTCTAAAAAGGATTGGGATTAAGTTGAGACGCTCAACAAAAATGCTTTTTACAATGATTCCGTATTAAAATATAAAAATAACAATGAAGAGAAAAGTAGTATTAGCATATAGCGGAGGCTTAGACACCTCGTATTGTGTCGTTTACCTAACACGTGAGTTAAATCTAGAAGTACACTCCGTATTGGTCAATACGGGCGGATTTACCGAGGATGAATTAAAGCAGGTTGAAGAGCGTGCGTATGCCATGGGCGTAACTTCCCATCATACAGTTGACGAATCTGAGAATTATTACGAGTCGAGCATTAAATATTTAATTTTTGGGAATGTGCTGAAAAATGCCACCTATCCTCTTTCAGTGAGTGCGGAACGGGTTTCACAGGCAACGGCGATTGCTAAGTATGTCCAAGAAATAGATGCCGATTATGTAGCACATGGGAGTACCGGTGCCGGGAACGATCAGGTACGCTTTGATATGATTTTTAATATACTGATCCCGAATGTTCAGATTATAACTCCTATACGCGATATGAAACTGAGCAGGGAAGAAGAGATTGCTTATTTACAGCAGCAGGGAATAGCGTTTAACGCCGAAAAAGCTAAATATTCAATCAATAAAGGTATTTGGGGAACCTCGGTTGGAGGAAAAGAAACATTGACTTCCGACCAAACCTTACCTGAAGATGCCTGGCCGACACCCATAACGGCTACAGAAAAGAAAACAGTTCAGATTGATTTCAAGCACGGAGAGCCTGTAGCTCTAAACGGCGAACAATTACGGCCGGTCATACTGATTCAGAAATTACAAGAAATTGCACAACCTTACGGTATAGGTCGCGACATTCATGTGGGAGATACCATCATCGGAATCAAAGGGAGAGTAGGTTTTGAAGCGGCGGCTCCTATTATCATTATAAAGGCTCACCATACGTTAGAAAAACATACACTTACAAAATGGCAGTTGAGCTGGAAGGACCAGCTGGCTGCGTTTTATGGAAATTGGTTACACGAAGGACAGTTTCACGACCCCGTGATGCGCGATATTGAGGCCTTTTTAAATAGTTCTCAACAATTTGTGAACGGTACGGTTACAGTCGAGCTGAACCCTAACCGTTTTCACGTAATTGGTATTCAGTCTGAGAATGACTTAATGTCTAATAAATTCGGAAGTTATGGAGAGATGAATAACGCGTGGACTGGAGAGGATGTAAAGGGATTTTCCAAGATTTTTGGAAACCAGGTTATGATCTGGCATAAAGTGAATAAAGGGGGTCAACAATGAGGAAGCAGCCAGTAAAAGTGGGCATTATCGGTTCCGCTGGTTATACCGGCGGGGAGCTAATCCGGTTACTTTTAAATCATCAATCCGCAGAAATTGTATTTGCTCATAGCGAGAGCAATGGTGGGAATTTGATATCTGATGTTCATTTGGATTTATTGGGAGAAACGGATCTTCGCTTCTCCGACAGCTTAACGCAAGATGTTGACGTACTGTTTTTATGTGTCGGACATGGAAATGCGCGAAAGTTCCTAACCAATCATAAGATCTCGGAAACGACCCGCATTATTGACTTAAGCCAGGATTTTAGACTAAAAGAAAATGCTCGTTTCAAAGAACGTGAATTTATCTACGGTTTACCTGAATTACAGAGAACAGCTATCGAATCTGCCAGGAATATTGCAAACCCAGGATGCTTTGCGACGACGATTGAATTAGCCTTATTGCCTTTGGCTCAAAAGAATTTAATACGAAGCGAGATTCATGTGAATGCAACGACCGGCTCGACCGGCGCAGGTCAGAATCCGAGTCCGACAACGCATTTCAGCTGGCGAAACAATAACTTATCGGCTTACAATATATTTCAACATCGGCATCTTGCTGAGGTAGGAGAAGTCCTCTCCCAGCCGTCGGGAATTGTACCGCAGGTTAACTTTATCCCCCAACGAGGCAATTTCCCGCGAGGTATATTCGCTACGAATTACCTGAAAAGTGACTTGAGTCTCGAAGATGCCTATGAGCTTTATGAAACATACTATGCCGAACACCCCTTTACGCATGTAAGCAGGAAAAACATTGACTTAAAACAAGTTGTTAACACAAATAAATCCCTGCTTCATTTAGTTAAACACGAAAGCGTTCTGCTTATTATTAGTATGACAGACAATCTTCTGAAGGGAGCCAGCGGACAAGCGGTGCAAAATATGAACCTTATGTTTGGCCTTGACGAAAAAACCGGCCTGAATTTAAAATCTATTGTATACTAAAATGCCATGAAACTTTTTGATGTATATCCTTTAAATCCAATCGAGATCGTGAGAGCGTCTGGGCTCAGTGTTTGGGACAAAACCGGTCAGAAATATCTCGATCTATATGGCGGTCATGCAGTTATCTCAATTGGGCATACGCACCCGTATTATGTGCAAAAGCTTACTGATCAATTAAATAAAGTAGCATTCTATTCCAATTCAATCGTAAATCCACTTCAAGAAAAGCTGGCCAACTTACTTGGAAAGGCGTCGGGTAAGCAAGATTATTCGTTGTTTCTTTGCTCAACCGGTGCCGAAGCAAATGAAAATGCTCTTAAAGTAGCATCCTTCTATAATAATAGGAAAAAAGTCATCGCTTTTAAGGGAGCCTTCCACGGACGAACGTCCTTGGCGGTAGCCTGTACAGACAACCCAAAAATTGTGTCACCGGTTAATCATCACGAGGTTGAGTTTCTTCCTTTTAATGACGAGAATGCTCTCGAGCAGGCATTCAAAGCATACGGCGAAGAAGTTTCAGCGGTAATCGTCGAAAGCATACAAGGTGTTGGGGGAATCCAGGAAGCAACACCTCTATTTTTAGCGAAAATCAGAGAACTTACTACGGCATATAATGCTATATTCATTGCAGACGAGGTACAGTGTGGTTACGGACGTTCTGGCCAATTTTACGCTCAAGACTATTCAAATGGTGAAGCGGATATATATACAATGGCAAAAGGAATGGGTAATGGATTTCCAATTGCAGGCATTGCGCTTTCATCTAAGTTCACTCCATGGCATGGTATGCTTGGCACAACGTTCGGAGGCAGCCATTTAGCTTGTGCTGCTGGCATCGCTGTTCTTGAGGTAATGGAAAAGGAGAACTTGATCGAAAATGCCAAAAATATAGGAACCTATTTACTAAACGAGCTTCGCTCTTTTGATAAAATCCGGGAAGTAAGAGGTCGCGGATTAATGATAGGAATTGATCTTCCGGCAGAATTGAATCAGGTCAGAAAGGATATTCTATTTAAAGATCACATATTTACGGGTGTAGCTAACCCAAATGTCATTCGGCTACTCCCAGCGCTTAGTATTACAAAAGAAGATGCTGATTTCTTTTTGGAAGCGTTAAGAAAACGTCTTTCAGAAGTTTAGCTTATCAACCATTTCACTACTTTAGAATCCTAAACAACATTTAAAATGAAAAAATTCTTCTCCGTTAACGATGTCTCTGATCTGAAAGAATTTGTTGTCAAAGCACAAACATTAAAGACTTCTCCATTTGATGATAAATCACTTGGAGAGAATAAAACCCTAGGTTTGATCTTTTTGAATCCTAGTCTTCGCACACGTTTAAGTACACAGAAAGCGGGACTAAATTTGGGGATGCAAGTCATGGTGATGAATATGGGACAAGAAGGCTGGGCACTGGAAACCAGAGACGGGGTTGCTATGGATGGAAATACGGTAGAACATATCAGGGAAGCGGCAGGAGTTATTGGCCAGTATTGCGATGTAGTAGGTTTTCGGTCTTTCCCTTCATTAAAAGACCGTGACGAAGACTACAGTGAGACATTATTTAACAAATTTATGGAATTCTGCAAGGTTCCACTAATAAGTCTGGAAAGCGCAACCAGACACCCATTGCAGAGTTTTGCAGACTTGTTAACCATCGAAGAGCATAAAACTGTTAAAAAACCAAAAGTTGTATTGACTTGGGCGCCTCATGTAAAAGCACTACCGCAGGCTGTACCAAACTCATTCGCAGAATGGATGAATCGAGCCGAAAAAGAAGGCATGATCGATTTTTGCATTACGCATCCTGAAGGATATGAGCTGGCGGAAGAATTCACCAAGGACAGTAAAATCATCTATAATCAAGAAGAGGCGATTAAAGATGCTGATTTTGTATATGTGAAAAATTGGTCGAGCTATCACGATTATGGCAAAGTGATCAGCACAGATGAAAAGTGGATGATCCAAGCCGATCAATTGTCAAAAAATACGAAGGTAATGCACTGTCTACCTGTCCGTAGAGATGTTGAACTTGCTTCGAATATACTTGACGGGCCGCAATCGCTGGTCCAAGCGGAAGCTGGAAACAGGTTATGGGCTGCTCAAACCGTTTTAAAAGAGATATTAAGTTCCTAGCAAATGAAGGACAAACTACGAATCAACAAAATTGGTGGGAATATTATTGATTCTCCCCCCCTTTTAACGAAATTCTTAGCGGACTTTAACCAGGTTGAGGGTAAAAAAATCTTAGTTCATGGCGGTGGGAAAATTGCCACCGATTTTGCTTCGCAGATGGGTATTGAAGCGAAAATGGTTGAAGGAAGAAGAATCACTGATGACCCTACGCTGGACATTGTGACTATGGTATATGCTGGTTTGATTAATAAAAGGATTATCGCTCAGTTGCAAGCGGTAGGCTGCAATGCTATCGGGCTTTCGGGAGCCGATGGAAATTCAATCCGAGCGATCAAGCGTCCGGTACAAACAATTGATTATGGATGGGTTGGAGATCTTCTTAATGATTCGGTAAATACAGATACCTTATCTACGTTTTTGGAAAATGGACTCACTCCTGTATTTTCTGCCATAACGCATGATGGAAATGGTCAACTTTTTAATACCAATGCTGATACCATTGCCTCTTGCATAGCGATAGCCTTATCTGATTCATATTCGGTATCCCTTCTTTATTGCTTTGAAAAAAAGGGAGTCTTAAAGGATATAAATGATGAACAATCGCTTGTTCACGAAATCCGAGAGGAAGATTTTATTCCTTTACAAGAGGAAGGGGTGGTAGCTGGAGGGATGATCCCTAAACTGCACAATGCGTTTGATGCAATCAATCGAGGTGTAAAGGAGGTCCTAATCGGCCAGGCATCTGACTTGACGCTTCTTGATGAAAACCGATTTGGAACACGAATTATGAAATAAAATCTAATATGAAAAAAGTTACTATTATTGGGTCGGGGAACATAGGCTGGTCATTAGCCAGCGGACTGGTAAATAAATCGTATTGCCAGGCAAACGACATTACCCTAACACGACGAAACATTAAAAATTTATCTTCTGAAGCAGCTTTAGGGTACTCGGTAAGTGAGGATAATGCTAAGGCCATAATAGGTGCTGACATTATTGTATTAGCGATTTTACCGCAACAATTAAATGAAGTAATTAATCAGATATCTGGCAAAATCGATCCAGAAAACCAACTTATCGTTTCAGTTGTGTCTGGAGTTACATGTCAGAACATAAAAGATCAGCTGGGTGCTGATGTACAAGTTGTGCGTGCTATGCCAAATACTGCAATATCTATTGGTCAATCGATGACCTGCGTTGCTGGAGATGAGGCGAATGCGGAATCAATAAAAGAAGTAGCTAGTCTTTTTGAAACAGTAGGTTCTGTCATTAAAATCAACGAGGAGCTCATGACCGCCGCTACGGCTTTATGTGCCTGTGGAATCGCATTTTTTCTAAGATCGATCCGAGCAGCATCACAAGGGGGTGTTGAAGTAGGGTTTCATGCAGATGAAGCACTGAAAATGGCAATTCAAACAGCAAAAGGTGCTGCTGATTTGCTTTTACAGATGCAGAGCCACCCCGAAAGCGAAATTGACAAAGTCACATCACCGAAAGGGTGTACGATTGCAGGCCTTAATGAGATGGAACATAACGGATTTAGCTCCTCCATGATCAAGGGAATAAAGTTGTCAGCGAGAAAAGCAGGAGGTCTTTACCAAGAAGAAAATTGATCGATATGGAACCCTTACAAACGCTAACACATGATAGCATTGAACTCCTAAAACAATTAATCAGGATTCCTTCTTTCAGTAAAGAAGAAGAAAAAACAGCAAGCAAGATCGCTGATTTTATCACCGATCGAGGCGTTCCTGTACGCCGCAAAGGGCACAACGTCTGGTGCTATAACGAACATTTTGATGAAAATAAGCCGACAATTCTTTTAAACTCACACCACGATACCGTAAAGCCTAATCCGGAATACACGAATGATCCTTTTATGCCGATGATCGAAGATGGAAAACTGTACGGTCTGGGAAGCAATGACGCTGGCGGAGCACTTGTTTCACTACTAACTGTCTTTCTTTACTTTTACGATTGCCGGAAGCTTAAGTATAATCTATGCTTTGCAGCAACTGCTGAAGAAGAAATCTCAGGCAAAAACGGCATTGAATCTATCTTAAATGATATCGGCGAGCTCGATTTTGCTATCGTTGGCGAGCCAACTCTGATGCATCTTGCTATTGCTGAACGGGGTCTAATGGTGATTGATTGTGAAGCTATAGGAAAAGCAGGTCATGCAGCCAGGGACGAAGGAGAAAACGCAATATACAAAGCAATTGAAGATATCAACTGGTTTAGAAACTATACATTCCCGAAGGAATCCAACTTATTTGGGCCGATGTCAATGAACGTAACGATCATTGAAGCCGGATCTCAACATAATGTTGTTCCTGCATGTTGTAAGTTTACTGTAGATGTCAGAGTAACCGATGCTTATCGAAACGAGGAAGTACTGGAAATTATTAAATTAAATATCCAGTCGAAGGCGGTGGCCCGGTCGACACGACTCAAACCTTCATCTATCTCACCTGATCACCCCATCGTTCAGGCTGGCCTGGATCTGGGCAGGAAGACGTATGGCTCACCAACAACAAGTGATCAGGCTTTATTGGATATCCCTTCACTTAAATTGGGCCCAGGCGATTCCGCTCGATCTCATATGGCAAATGAGTATATTTACATTCATGAGATCGAGGACGGGATTAATCTATATACTGAAATTTTGAAGTCTATCCTCATTTAATAAAAAGCTTTTTAAATAATAAAAAAATGAAACTCTGGGAAAAGAATAGTCAAACTGAAAATATAGTAGAGAGATTTACGGTGGGCAATGACCGTGAACTTGACCATCAGCTTGCCCTTGCCGACGTTATAGGCTCCCTGGCGCACACTCAGATGCTGGAAAGTATTGGTTTGTTGACTTCGGAAGAACTAAAAATTATTCACAAGGAACTAAAAGACATTTATCGCGAAATTATTGGCGGAAACTTTAAGATCGACGAGGGTGTGGAGGACATCCACTCTCAGATAGAGATCCTTCTCACGGAACGAATTGGTGACGCTGGCAAAAAAATCCATAGCGGTCGATCAAGAAATGACCAGGTACTTGTAGACCTGAAGATTTTCTTCAGGTCAGAAATTGAAAAAACCGTAAACAACTGCAAACTCTTGTTTGATCAATTTAGCACCCTAAGTGAAAAGTATCGAGATATCCTGATCCCCGGTTATACGCATTTGCAGATAGCCATGCCTTCTTCATTTGGACTTTGGTTTGGTGCCTATTCAGAAAGCTTGGTCGATGATTTAGAAATGATGTTGGCGGCGTGGAAAATCAGCAATAAAAACCCTTTAGGGTCGGCCGCTGGCTATGGTTCGTCTTTTCCTTTGAACCGGAAACTCACAACCGAACTTTTGGGGTTTGATAGCCTAAATTATAATGTGGTGTATGCGCAGATGGGACGGGGTAAAACGGAACGCATTATTGCGCAGGGCATGTCTTCAATCGCTGCTACTTTAGCTAAGTTTTCCATGGATATATGCCTTTACATCAATCAAAACTTCAATTTCATATCTTTCCCGGATGAATTGACGACCGGGTCAAGTATTATGCCACATAAGAAAAACCCAGATGTCTTTGAATTGATCCGTTCGCGTTCTAATAAGATTCAAGCCTTACCGAATGAAATCGCTATGATGACAACTAACCTTCCATCAGGATACCATCGCGATTTGCAATTATTGAAAGAAAATCTATTCCCCGCTTTTGAGTCACTTAATGAATGCCTGCTGATATGTAACTACATGCTTGAACATATTGTCATCAAAGATGATATTCTTTCCGATCCTAAATACGACTATTTGTTCAGTGTAGAGGTTGTGAACAATGAAGTATTAAGGGGAGTGCCGTTCCGCGAAGCCTATAAAAATATTGGGCAAGCAATTGAGGCAGGCACGTTCCAACCAAGCCGTCGTGTAGAACACACTCACGAAGGAAGTATCGGCAATCTTTGCAATGAAGAAATTAGGATAAACTTCAATCAAGTCTATAAATCTTTTAACTTTGATAAAGTTAGAAATGCTATTGAAGCCCTTATCGAATAAATACTATGAAGTACCAAAGCCCTGAAGAAGCCGTTAAGCTAATCCATTCTGATCAAAGCGTTTTCATCCATTCAGCAGCAGCCACTCCTCGCGAATTAGTGAGAGCGATGTCGGATCGTAGCCCGGAAATAAAAAATGTGAAGATTTACAGTATGCATACCGAGTGGGACGCTCCTTACGGGGACCCCGAACATGCCGATTCGTTTGATATTAATGCTTTTTTTGTTGGTGCCAATATTAGAAAAGCCATTAACGAAGGCCGGGCGGCGTATGTACCAATGTTCTTAAGCGAAATTCCCAAAGCCTTTAGAAGTGGCCTCGTTCCTCTCGATGTAGCATTAATTTCGGTTTCACCGCCAGACAAGAATGGCTATTGCACAATGGGCGTCTCCTGTGACATTTCACGTGCAGCGGTTGAAAAAGCGTCAGTCATTATCGCCGAGATAAACCCTCACATGCCTGTTGTGATGGGAGATGGAGTTATCCATATATCAGAAATCGATGCTTATATTGATGTTGATTACCCCATTTATGCTCAGCAGCTAAAAGAGCCTACAGAAGTGGAATTAGCTATCGGCAAAAATGTCGCATCGCTGGTTGAGGATGGAGCTACTTTACAGATGGGAATCGGAGGTATTCCAAATGCCGTTCTTCAATGCTTGACAAGCCATAGAAATTTAGGTATCCATACCGAGATGTTCTCAGATGGAGTAATCCCCCTGTTTGAAAAAGGCATTATCAATAACCGCGAAAAGAAAAGCCATCCCGGCGCTATTGTATCAAGTTTCTCAATTGGCTCGAAAAAGCTCTACGACTTCTTAGACCATAATCCGTTGGTCCGAATGCTGGATATTGAATATGTAAACGACCCGGTAACCATTTCTAAAAATCCTAAAGTTACGGCGATCAACAGTGCCATTGAGGTAGATATTTTCGGACAGGTATGTGCTGACTCCATCGGTACCAGACAATACAGCGGCGTAGGTGGACAGGTCGACTTTATGAGGGGAGCCGCCTTATCAAAAGGTGGTAAACCGATAATTGCAATCCCTTCTGTAACGAATAAAGGGATTTCGAGAATTGTGTCTTTATTAAAGCCCGGCGCATCTGTTGTTACGACGCGCGCTCATGTGCACTATGTAGCAACAGAATATGGTGTTGCCTATTTACACGGCAAAAACCTTCGTGCACGCGCAAAAGAATTGATCAGAATAGCTCATCCCGATCATCAGGAACAGATCGAAAAAGAAGCCTTTTCTATTTTCAAATCAATTTAAAAAGATCGGCCTCAGACACTTGTGTCTGAGTGCCCTTAACCATATCTTTTAATGTATAGACACCTTTCGTCATCTCGTCATCTCCTATGAGAATGACAAAAGGAATATTTTTAGCATTCGCGTAAGACATCTGTTTTTTAAGCTTTGCAGCCGAGGGATAAAGTTCGGCAGCGATTCCTTGATCGCGCAGTTTGTTTAATAGTGTCAGAGCATATCTTTCCGCCTTTTTATCGAAATTGCTCAACAAAACGCGTGTACCCGTACTGGCTTCTTTTGGAAAAAGATCCAGTTCTAGTAACACATCATATATTCTATCAGCGCCAAAGGAAATACCAACACCGGACAGCCCGGGCGTGCCAAACATCCCGGTAAGGTCATCATAGCGCCCCCCCCCTCCGATGCTTCCCATCTGAACCTCATTCGTCTTAACTTCTAAAATAGTGCCGGTATAATAATTTAAACCTCTTGCCAGAGTAATATCAAGTTCTAATGCTCCAAAGATTTTCTCATTGAGAAATGAAACATATTCGAGAAGTTCTTCTATTTCTTCGATTCCCTTCCGTCCAGTTGCAGACGTGTTTAAAAAATTCTTCAAAACCTGTAGTTGAGACTCAATATCTCCTGAAGATTCTAAGATGGGGCTTAGTTTCCGAATCTCATTTTCACCAAATCCTTTTGCTTCCAGTTCACGAATTACTCCATCAACTCCGATCTTGTCTAACTTATCGATCGCTACAGTCATCTCGATAAGGCGGTTTGATTGTCCGAGCTCTTCTGCAATGCCAGCCAGTACCTTTCGATTATTGATTTTAATAGCAAAATCCTTGAGTCCTAATAACGTGAGTACCTCGAAATATATAGCAATAAATTCAGCTTCATTTAGTAAGCTTTCCGATCCAACGACATCCGCATCACACTGGTAGAACTCACGATATCGACCTCGCTGTGGTCGATCTGCCCTCCATACAGGCTGAATCTGATAACGTTTAAAGGGAAGAACGATCTCATTTTGATGCATTACAACAAAGCGGGCAAAGGGTACTGTCAGATCATAACGGAGTGCTCTCTCTGAAATTAGTTGGGTTAGACTTTTCGAATCTATGTTTAACAAACGGTTATTCGGAACCTTCGATAAAAAATCACCCGAGTTCAATATCTTAAATATCAATTGGTCACCCTCCTCACCATATTTACCCGTTAAGGTCGTTAAATTTTCGAAAGAGGGTGTTTGAATTTCACTATAACCGTATTTTTTGAAGACAGCTTTAATCGTATCGAATATATAATTCCGTCGCTCCATCTCCAACGGAGAAAAGTCACGGGTTCCTTTTGGAATCGATGGTTTTATCTTTGCCATAAGCACAAAGGTAATAATTACCGTCCATTGTAAAATACTTCCCGGTACCAATGTTAAAAATTGGTATTTTTTGCTTTACTTTTAGTATTTTAGTTCGACAAACAACTCATAGATTATGAAAAAGATTATCTTTCTACTGACGCTGATTATCGGATTTACATTAAATTCTAATGCGCAACAAGACAAAACAAAGAGAGCAAGTCCACCAGACTCAGTAACCGTCACGACGGACGGAGGAGTTACTATAAACATACATTATAGTCGCCCTTCCCTAAAAGGACGTGACCTCGTTACATTAACCCCGCCTGGAGAAGTTTGGCGGACGGGTGCAAACGAAGCGACGACTTTTGAAATAAACAAGGATGTAAAGGTAAACGGTCAAGAGCTGCCAGCCGGAAAATATAGCTTGTATACCATACCTGATGAAAATCAATCGACCATTATTTTTAATAAAACCTGGGATCAATGGGGGACACAATATGATCAAAAAAGTGATGTTTTACGTGTTGAAACACCCACAAGCTTAGGTAACCCTTCAGTAGAACAGTTCACAATCACCGCGGACAAAGCGGGTAAGATTGATCTTCTTTGGGGTGATGCAATCTTATCATTCAAAGTTGAGTAGGAAAATAACAAAAGAGGGTTCGTATCGATAAAAAAATACGAATCCTCTTTAATTTAATGAACTATAAATCAATAGAAGAGCCTATTTTCAAGAGATGTAAGTTAAGCCCTACATCTTCAAAACGCTTTTTTGCTTCGTCTCCATCGATTTTAATAGGTGGAAAAGTATTATAATGTATCCCGATAATATTCTGGCAATTAATAAGCTTTGCAGCCTTAATAGCGTCGTTGACATCCATTGTGAAGAATCCGCCGATTGGTAGAAAAGCCCAATCTATTTGTTCGTCTTTTAACAGTTGCATTTCAATAGTCAACGCAGTGTCTCCAGCGAAATAGATCGTTTTTCCTTTTGATTTAAGCAAATAACCAGCTGGAGCGCCCGCATAGCTCCCATCGGGAGCACCATTTGTATGTAATGCATAGACCATTTTGGCTGTACCAAAATCACCCTCGACTGTCCCTCCAAAATTCATCGCAATAATTTTGTCTTCGGGCACACCTTGCTTTTGAACCCAGGTCCCTGTTTCGACTATTGAAATCACTTTCGCATTACTTTGTTTTTGAATCTCTGCCATGTCATGAACATGATCTCCGTGACAATGACTTAAGAAAATATAGTGAGGGTTGATATCTTTTAGTTCTATATCACGAGCAAGTTCATTGGGTGTGATAAAGGGGTCAAATAATACCCGCGTTCCATCAAGATCTAAGTCAACCGTTGAATGACCAAAATATGTAGCTTTCATTGTATAAATTTTATTTGCCAAACATTCCGCCTAAGCCTCCAAGCATGTCTTGAGTAGCGGCCTGCATCTCGCTTTGACTAATCTGTTCAGCTTGGGTCAACGCTTTATTTATCGCGGTCACTAGCAGTTCTTCTAACTCTTCTTTATCGGAATCTTTCAAAAATTCCGGAGCGATAAAAACGTCCTTAATCTCCTTATTTGCGTTGGCAGTTATTTTTATCTTTCCAGATTCTACCTCGCCGAAAACACTAATTGTGCTTAACCTTTTTTTTACCTCTTCAGCTTTCTGCTGCGCCTGCATTAACTTATCAAACATATCACTTTATTTTAATATGGTTACAACGTTATATGGCATGAATTGTTCGGAAATTTATTCGATATATTCTCCTCGACTATTATAGGCTCCTTGTCGAATGACAGGCATATCTAGTATCTCATAGATTTCATCCAAATGGTTCAAACTGCCGTTGACCAAATTAGAAAGAAAAACTAAGGTTATATCGTTATCTAAATCACGTACATAAAGATTTTTGAACCCATGCCACCAGCCTGTATGATAAGCGACGGTGTGCCCGTTGTTTTTGTAAAGTCGCCACCCAAACCCATAATTGAATACTCCGCGAACGGGGTCACTGTATCCCATATAAGCAGAGTCTAAAAGAGCTTTATTAACTATCCGCCCCTCAGAAAGAGCACGATCAAATAAAAACAGATCACCTACCGTACTATAAATTCCCTTATCACCGACGGGGCCGTCCAGGAAATTTTGTACAACCGAGCGTCGGAAAACCCTGTCATGCCCAATTACATCGGTTGGGATTTTCTCATAATCAGCTTTCGAATAGACGGCAGTGTTTTTTAACCCTAATGGTCTGAAAATATTTTCCTGCATAAACACAGTGAATGATTGCTTAGAAACTACCTCTATAATCGCTGCCAAGACCATATAATTACTGTTATTATACAAAAAGCGGGTGTCAGGCGCGTTATACCTCGCAGGCTTTTTTTCGATAAGGAGATCAATCACCTCCTTGTTTGTCGCACCCTTTTTCTTATCTTTCCAAATTTCATCAATGAAGTAAATATAATTAGGAAGACCAGAGCGATGAGTCAGCAATTGTTGAATAGTTACTCCTTCATAAGGAAAGTCGGGTATGAATTCATTGACAGTTTGATTCAATCCTATTTTTTCCTGTTCAACCAACTTGAGAATAGCAGTCGCTGTAAAAGGTTTCGAAACGGATGCTAACTCAAATTGAGAATCAATCTGAAGACTGTCACGATGTAAATGATCAGCCCAACCAAACGAATTTTGATATATTATTTTCCCCTTCCGAGCAACCAAAACATTCCCATTAAAACCAGACCTTGTATGCAACCTCTGCATAAAGTCATCGATGCGCTTATCTGCTGTTGCGGGATCGTAAATCAAGCGTATGCTATCAGTTATCTGCTGCTTCTTTTCCGCTTTGATACGCTTGCTTTCCGCCGACGAACAGGCTATTAAAATGCTTGGAATAATAAAAATCAGTACCTTTAATTTTCTCAACATGTAAACGAAAGATGTTGTTATTTTTAAATGACGAAAATGCGTAAATATTTTTAAAAACACGAGTTTATATCATTTAAAATACAATTTAGCTGGAGGGGATTCCTCCTAAATGTTTACTATTGTTAACTTTGTTTAAAACAAATAAATCTTAATCATATGTCATACAGAATTGAGCATGATACCATGGGCGAAGTACAGGTACCTGCTGATAAATATTGGGGAGCACAAACTGAACGTTCAAGAAACAATTTTAAGATTGGCACACCTGCCTCCATGCCAAAAGAGATTATCAAGGCGTTCGCCTATTTGAAAAAGGCTGCTGCATTTACCAATGCGGACGCGGGCGTTCTACCAGAGGAAAAGCGCGACTTAATCGCACAGGTTTGTGATGAGATTCTGAGCGGTACTCTTGACGATCAGTTTCCACTGGTTATCTGGCAAACCGGTTCGGGGACACAATCAAATATGAACGTCAATGAAGTAGTTTCTAACCGCGCTCACGTCATTAACGGCAATAAACTCGGAGAGGGGGCTCCTTTTATTCACCCAAATGATGATGTGAATAAGTCACAATCTTCCAACGACACCTTCCCGACAGCGATGCACATCGCCGCCTATAAAACAATTATTGAGACAACTATTCCGGGAGTAGAAAAACTACGTGATGTATTGAAAAGCAAGTCAGAAGAGTTTAAAGACGTTGTGAAAATCGGAAGAACACACCTTATGGACGCTACTCCATTAACCTTAGGTCAAGAATTTTCCGGCTATACAGCTCAGTTAAACTTTGGATTAAAAGCATTGAAAAACACACTCGATCATCTTGCTCAACTTGCATTAGGGGGTACAGCAGTCGGCACGGGGATAAATACACCGAAGAACTATGCAGTTAACGTTGCAAAATATATCGCCGATTTCACTCAATTACCTTTTATAACCGCAGAAAACAAATTTGAAGCACTTGCAGCACATGATGCTACAGTAGAAAGTCACGGAGCTCTGAAACAATTAGCAGTTTCGTTGATGAAAATTGCCAACGATATTCGATTGCTCGCTTCTGGTCCTCGCTCAGGTATCGGTGAAATCACTATTCCTGAAAATGAACCCGGTTCATCAATCATGCCAGGGAAAGTCAACCCGACCCAATGCGAAGCATTGACTATGGTTGCGGCCCAAGTAATGGGAAATGACGTAGCGATCGCGGTTGGAGGTTCAAATGGTCATTATGAACTCAATGTTTTTAAACCCATGATGGCAGCAAACTTTTTGCAAAGTGCCCGTTTGATCGGTGATGCTTGTGTCTCGTTTACGGACCACTGCGCGGCTGGAATCAAACCGAATTATGAAGGTATAAAAAAGCATCTTGATAATTCACTTATGTTGGTAACCGCCTTAAACCCTCATATCGGTTATGAAAATGCAGCCAAAATTGCCAAAAAAGCCCACAAAGAAAATACATCCCTTCGTGACGCGGCTCTGTCATTAGGTCTATTGACGAACGAACAGTTCGATGAATGGGTTCGCCCGGAAGATATGATCGGAGGCCTAAAATAAAATGAGAAAACATAATATCGAAGCTTTTAACTCAGCATACAGAATTATCTTATTCTGTATGCTGACCTTCGTTTTCGTATCATGCCAAAGAAATTCGGATATGCAAGGCGAAGGCGAAGTATTTCTTCAAGGATCGTGGACAACAGAGTCTGTACCAAATCAAGACCAACTTCTTCGATACGAACTTATTGATTTTCGGTTTAATTGTGATTCGGTGTTTGTTAAAATAAAAACCTATTCGAAAGCTAAAATGGATGTGGATTCTTGTTACGGAAATGGCGAATGGGCCGAATATGCACGGGGTGTATATAGTGTTCGCGGCGATAGCTTAATCGTTCAGGCAACCTATACAAACGAAAATTGGCGGCAAAAGCTTTCAGGGTGTCATCATATCGGGCAATACTTACCTCGCTTTAAAATCGTAAAACAAACAAAAGACTCGCTTTATCTTGAGAATCGCTTCAGTCACAATCCAGTCCAACTGCGGAAGACCGAAACCACAACTTGTGTCCCGCAGAAGGTATATTAAAGACTAGTGTTTATTCTTTAAAATTCCATATTCTTTCCGGCGTAATACAAAAATCAAGTGGGACATCAGTAAGATCTGAATCCGTAATTTTCTTTACCGGCTCGAAGAAAGAAACTCCAACGATCAGACATTCGGGCCTACACTTCGCCAAGAATCGATCATAGAAGCCTTTACCATAGCCAATACGATTACCTTTTAAGTCAAAAGCAAGAAGAGGCACGATAACCGCGTCGAGTTGACCCGGCATGATAAGTTGACCGCCTGTAGGTTCTTCAATTCCCCAGCGATTTACCTCAAGCATTTGACTTTGTTCCCATAAAAAATGATCTAGGA
>Ga0079224_100004976_pt1 | contig 17378 bp, 16 predicted proteins | sample Stecom2015_FD_80414 | JGI IMG/M metagenome (GOLD analysis project Ga0079224, IMG submission 80414) | Agricultural soil microbial communities from Utah to study Nitrogen management - Steer compost 2015 | ecosystem: Environmental > Terrestrial > Soil > Agricultural land | place: USA: Utah...
AAGGTCGTCGAGGTCCAGAAGTACGGCCGCGAGCCGATCTCCCTGCACACCCCGCTGGGCGAGGACGGCGACAGCGAGTTCGGCGACCTCATCGAGGACTCCGAGGCGATCCAGCCGGGCGAGGCGGTCAGCTTCACCCTGCTCCAGGAGCAGCTCCACTCGGTGCTCGACACCCTGTCCGAACGCGAGGCCGGCGTGGTGTCGATGCGCTTCGGGCTCACCGACGGCCAGCCCAAGACCCTGGACGAGATCGGCAAGGTCTACGGCGTGACCCGGGAACGGATCCGGCAGATCGAGTCCAAGACCATGTCCAAGCTGCGCCACCCCTCGCGTTCGCAGGTGCTGCGCGACTACCTGGACTGAAGGAGCACGATACGGCACCGGGCCGGTCCCTCGCGGAGGCGACCGGCCCACTCGCGACGTACCTCCGGTGGTCCGTCCTGTCGGCACGGGTGTGGCGAAGCCCGCGACCGGTGCGGCCGGAGAGTGTCTGATGATCCCCTTCACCGGACGCCTCCGATGATGCCGCCGGTCAGGTATGGAGAAGATAAAGACCCGAGACCGGTTCGTGACCTGGACGGCCGCCGTGCGGAGCGGGCCGGCGGCCCCCTCCGTGACCGGGGGGCGCGGGGACGTCCCGCACCGCCTCGCATCCCCGCTGCCGTACGGCACTATTCTCGACTCCCATGGGACCTTTCGGACAGGACGCGGCGTCCGCGACGGACGGCGCCCCGTCCCCCGCGGACGTGGTCGTCGGCCGCTGCTGGGACAACGTGGCACTGGACGCCGGCGTCGAGGCGGTCGAGGAGGGCCACCTCGCAGCCGGGACGGCCCTGCTGAGGGAGTCACGCGACGACCCCGAACTGCGCGCGCTGTACACAGAGGCCCTGGGCGGCGCGGCGGTCGGACGCAGCGCGCAGATCCACGCCCTGCTCTCGGCGGACACCGCGGAGCAGGACGCCGCCGACCTGCTGCTCTGGCTGGGACGCACCCTCATCGAGGAGGCATGGCAGATCCGCGGCGACGGCACCGCGGACACCGTCGGACCGGAACGGTTCAAACTGTTCTTCGCCACCCTCGCCCGGGCGCGCGATCCGCTGCTGGCCGCGGCCGAGATCAACCCCGACGACCCGGTCCCCTGGGCGTGCCTGCAGTGGTTCGCCCTCGGCATGCAACTGGACCGCGAGGAGAAGGACTACGTCTGGCAGCGCGTCATCGAACGGTGCCCCACGCTCTACCCGGCCCACTGGGGACGCGTCCAGATCCTTGCCCCCAAGTGGGGCGGCAGCACCGAGGAGATGATGGAGTTCGCCCGCGGCTCCGTGGAACTGGCCCCCGAGGGCCACCCGCTGACCTCCATGATCGCCCTGGCCCACCAGGAGCGGCTCCACGACGTCGTCAGGGACCTGGTGCGCCGCAGGCGGTTCATCGCCGCCCTGCGGGCGTTCCGCCGGTACTACGACGAGGAGGTGACCGCCGAACTCCTGGCCGCCGCGGCCAAGTGGTGCACCGCCCCCGTCCCGCACCCGCGCGACCTGGAGGCCCACCACCAGTTCGGCTGGGCCTTCCACCACACCCCGGCCCTCGACCACGCCCGCTGGCACCTCTACCAGGTCGGCAACCGCACCCACCGGACGACCTGGCGGGAACCCCGGGAGTTCGTCAGGGCGCTGCGCGGGCTCGGCCTGGCCTGAACCCGCCCTCCGCCCTCACGGCCAGAGCAGCACCGCGACCGCGGCACCCGCCGGCGTCCCCGCGAGCAGGCCCCGACCCAGCGCCCGGTCGGTCCGGCGGCGCCTGCCGAAGGCCAGCACGGGCCCCAGCACGACCAGGCCGACCAGCACCGCCCGAGGCAGCAGGCCCCCCGTGAAGCCGCCCGGGAGCAGCACGGCCGCCGGGACCAGGAACAGCATGACCCCCAGCCCGAGCAGGAAGTGCAGCGCCACCGCGGCCCGGGAGGAGCGCACCGGGGTGCGGGCCGCTCCGCCGCCGTGGCCCGGCCGGGTGTACGGGTTGGGCGGGGGCGGGACGTTCGGGTTGTAGGGAGCGACCGGGGACACGGTGAACACCACCTGGCAGAAGGGGAGGGACGCGGGGGAGCGGGTCAACCGGGAACGATGACGTTGAGCACGTGCGGCCCGCCGCCCCGGGCCGGGGCGGCCAGTTCGACGCGGTGGCCCAGGTCGGCCAGGGTCCTCGCGAGTTCGCCCGGGGTCCGCGGCGTCGCCCCGGCGGCCAGCAGGGAGTGCGCCACCGCGCCGCGGACCGCCTTGGCCAGGTGGCTCACCGCCGAGCGGCGGGGCACGCCGTCCACCACGGTCTGCCGCAGCACCCGGACGGTGGCCGTGCGCGCCGCGACCTCGGGGCCGGGGCGGAACGCGGCGGCGTAGGCGGTCGACCGGCAGTCCACCACCAGCCGCCCCTCCGCCAGCGTGGTCAGCGTCCCGGTGAGGCGGGAGCGCCAGAACGCGCCCAGCGGCCCCAACGGCGGCAGCGAGACGCTCATGGCCAGCCGGTAGGGAGGGACCGCGTCGACGGGCCGCAGCACCCCCCACAGGCCGGAGAAGACCAGCACCGACTCCGCCGCCAGCGCGGCCGACGGCCCGGCCAGCAGTTCCGGGAGCCGCAGCGCGTCGTAGAGGACCCCGGTGTACAGGTCGGCGGCGCGCAGCGTCGCGGCGGTGCGCAGTTCCCGGTTGCGCTGGACGGCCGCGGCCTGCCGCGGGGTCAGACCGAGGACGGTGCGCGCCTCCTCCAGCGGGCGCGCGCACACCTTCTCCAGCGCGGTCATGACAGACTCTCGGGCGTCGGCGAGTTCGGGCAGGCTCAGCGACGCCGGGTCCAGCGCGGGACCGTCGCCGGGGAACGCCTTTCCTTCGGACGGGGGGAGCAGGATCAGCATGGGGCCTTCGGGGATCTCGGAGCACAGCGACCCGGCAGATCGTACCAAGCGGCCGGACGGGGCCCGCGGCGGCGCCGACGGCGGCTGGTGGGCGCGGACGGTGGCGCGGGACTGGCCCGCGCTGGAGGCGGTGGAACGCTCCGGCTGGCGGCTGGGGTACAGCCACGGGGTGACCAAACGCGCGAACTCCGCGGTCGCACTGGGGGCGGACGCCGACCCCGACGAGCCGGGGCGCTTCTACCGGGGACGGGGGCTGCGCCCCGTCGTCCAGGTGTGGCCCGGACAGGAGGGGATCGACGCGCGGCTGGCCGAGCGGGGATACCGGGTCGTGGAGCCGAGTCTGGTCCTGGTGCGGGACCTGGTGCACCGGCCGGAGCCGTCGGCCGAGGTCGTGGTGGACCGCGTCCCGCCCCGCGGCTGGACCCAGGCCGCCGGGGACGGCCGGCAGACGCGCGAGGACGCCGTCGAGGCCCGGATCAGGGCCCGGGGCGGAATGGTCCACGCGGTGCACTCCGCGGGACGGGCCCGCGGCTGCGCCGCACTGACGGGAGACCTGGTGGGCGTCTACGCCATGGCCACCAGGCCCGACTCCCGCAGGCGCGGGTACGCCTCCCGGGTCCTGGAGTCCCTGCTCGCCTGGGCCCACGACCGCGGTGCGCGCCGCGCCTACCTGCTCGTGGTGGCGGACAACACGGCGGCCCGCACCCTGTACGAGCGGGCGGGGTTCACCGAGGCGGGCCGGTACCACTACCGGGTGGCGGGGGCCGACTGACGGCACAGGCCGCGCAGACACCGGCGACGGCCCCCTTCCGAGGACCGCCGCCGCACGTCTTCCTGGGGTCGCGGTGAGGGGCTAACGCTCTCCGGCACCGGCCTTGGTGGAGTGGAGCCGGTCGGTCTCGTCGTGGATCTCCACGGCGATCTTGCGGACCGACTCGCCGTGCTGACGCATGTGGTGAGCGCAGAACAGCAGTTCACCACCGGAGTTGAGAACCACTCGGACGTACGCCTGGGCGCCGCAGCGGTCGCAACGGTCAGCAGCTGTCAGCGGCCTGGTGGGGGCAAGAGTTCCAGTCACTTCGCCTTCCTCAGTTCTCGGCGTTAGTCACTCGGGACAACATCTAACCGGACGAAGAGCTTCCCGACCAGCCCTTCTGTACGCCGACAGCGGAATCGGCCCGGTTCGTGGCCTATCTCTCTGCCTGATGACTCTCGGGTTGTCTGAACGGGGTTCTACCCTGCGACACGTCGGGTTATCCCAGTGGCCCAGAATGCGGACCACGGCCACTGCGGCTACCCTCAAACCGAACTACTGTGCTATCGCACCCCACACCGGACGGTCGGCCGCCCGTCCGTCCGACCACGTTCACCCGTACCCCCGGTACGGTCGCGTCCGCAGACCCCAGACACCGCAGGAGAGTCCCCGTGACCGCCCTCACCACTGACTTCCACGACCCCGAGGAATACTCCGCTCGGCACCTTTCGGTCCTGGAAGGCCTCGAGGCGGTCCGCAAGCGGCCGGGCATGTACATCGGCTCCACGGACAGCCGCGGCCTGACCCACTGCATGTGGGAGATCATCGACAACTCCGTCGACGAGGCCCTCGCGGGCCACTGCACCCGCATCGACGTGGTCCTGCACGCGGACGGCTCGGTCGAGGTGCGCGACAACGGACGCGGCATCCCGGTCGACGTCGAACCCCGCAGCGGACTGAGCGGCGTGGAACTGGTCATGACCAAGCTGCACGCCGGCGGCAAGTTCGGCTCCGGCTCCTACACCGCCTCCGGCGGCCTGCACGGCGTGGGGGCCTCCGTGGTGAACGCGCTGTCGGCGCGCCTGGACGTCGAGGTGGACCGCCAGGGGCACACCCACGCGATGAGCTTCCGGCGCGGCATCCCCGGCACCTTCGACGCGGACGGCCCCGACGCCGGCTTCACCCCCGGCTCCGGGCTGCGGCAGGTGCGCCGGGTCGCCAAGAAGGTCACCGGCACCCGGGTGCGGTTCTGGGCCGACCGGCAGATCTTCCTCAAGGACGCCGAGGTGGCCCGCGAGTCCCTGCTGGACCGCGCCCGCCAGACCGCCTTCCTCATCCCGGGCCTGACCATCTCGGTGCGCGACGAGCGCACCGAGGGCGAGGAGCCCTACGAGGAGGAGTTCCGCTTCGACGGCGGCATCGGCGAGTTCTGCACCTACCTCGCCCCCGACCAGGCGGTCAGCCCGCTGCTGCGGATCGAGGGCAGCGGGAACTTCACCGAGACCGTGCCGGTCCTCGACGAGCAGGGCCACATGGTCCCCACCGACGTGGAACGGCAGCTCGACGTGGACATCGCGTTGCGCTGGGGCACCGGCTACGACACCACGGTGCGCTCCTTCGTCAACGTCATCGCCACCCCCAAGGGGGGAACCCACCTGGCCGGGTTCGAACGCGCCCTGGTGCGGGTCGTCAACGACCAGCTGCGCGCCACCAAACTCCTGAAGGCCAGCGACGACCCCGTCACCAAGGAGGACGTCCTGGAGGGGCTCACCGCCGTGGTCACGGTGCGCCTGCCCGAACCGCAGTTCGAGGGGCAGACCAAGGAGATCCTCGGCACCTCGGCGGCCAGCCGCATCGTCTCCCAGGTGGTGGGCCGGGAACTGCGGACCTTCCTGACCTCCACCAAGCGGGCCGAGAAGCAGCAGGCCCGCGCGGTGCTGGAGAAGATCGTCAACGCGGCCAAGGCGCGTCTGGCCGCCCGGCAGCAGCGCGAGACGCAGCGGCGCAAGAACGCCCTGGAGAACTCGGCCCTGCCCGCCAAACTGGTGGACTGCCGCAGCGAGGGCCTGGAACGCAGCGAACTGTTCATCGTCGAGGGCGACTCCGCGCTGGGCACCGCCAAGCTCGCCCGCGACTCGGAGTTCCAGGCGCTGCTGCCCATTCGCGGCAAGATCCTCAACGTGCAGAAGGCGTCCGTGGCCGACATGCTCAAGAACGCCGAGTGCGCCGCGATCATCCAGGTCATCGGCGCCGGGTCGGGCCGCACCTTCGACTTGGACGCCGCCCGCTACGGCCGGGTCATCCTCATGGCCGACGCCGACGTGGACGGCGCGCACATCCGCTGCCTGCTGCTGACGCTGTTCTACCGGTACATGCGCCCCATGCTGGAGGCGGGCCGGGTGTTCGCCGCCGTGCCGCCGCTGCACCGCATCGAACTGACCAACGTGCGCAGGAAGCGCGGGGCCCGGCCCCAGGACCGCTACATCTACACCTACTCCGACGCCGAACTGCACCGGAAGCTGCTGGAACTGGAGAAGAAGGGCATCTCCTGGAAGGAGCCCGTCCAGCGGTACAAGGGGCTCGGCGAGATGGACGCCGACCAGCTGGCCGAGACCACGATGGACCCGCGCCACCGCACGCTGCGCCGCATCCGCGTGGACCAGGCCGAGGAGGCCGCCAAGGTGTTCGAACTGCTCATGGGCAACGAGGTCGCGCCGCGCCGCGCGTTCATCGCCCAGGGCGCCCGCGAGCTCGACCTCGCCCGCATCGACACCTGAGCGCCGCGGACGCGCCGCGGGCCGTGCCCTCCGGGCACGGCCCGAAACTTCCCGGGGGAGGGGGATCAGTCGAGGGAACCGCCGGACATGATCGCGTGCATCCTGCGGTGGGGGGCGGCCTCGGACTGCCGGTTCTGCCGTTCCAGGGAGCGGGCGAGCGCGATGTGCGCCCAGGCGTCGCACGGGTCCAGTTCGATGAGCTTGCGGAACGTCTGTTCGGCCTTGGCGAGCTGAGCCGAGTGGAAGTAGGAGCGTCCCAGTAGTTCCAGGACCGTCCGGTTGCGGGGTTCCGCCTCCGCGAGCGGGGCCAGGACACGGGCCGCGCCGATCGGGTCGCCGAGGTCGAAGTGCTGCCTGCCGCGCCGGTAGATGTCGTAGCTGCTCTCCGCCATCACACTCCTTTCCTCAGAAGCACAACAGTGCTCCCCACAGGGGCATTCCCGGCGGTCAGCGGCCCGACACCCCACCGGATCAGGCGTCCACCGGCGTCACCCGCCCGGTGTCGACGTCGTAGAGGGCGCCCAGGACCGGCAGGTCGGCGGGCAGCAGCGGGTGGTGCCGGATCCGCTCCAGGTCGTGGCGGAGCGCCCCGATCTGGTCGTTGTCGGTGTGGAACTCCAGGCTGCGGGTGTCCACCCCGTACCGGGCGGCGATGGTGTCGTGCACCTCGGCGTCACCGGACACCGAGGCCATCTTGCACCGGGTGTGGGGCAGCACGATGACCCGGTTCACCCCCAGCAGGTACACCGCCAGGACCAGGGTGCGCAGGGTGTCGTCGGTGACCCGGGCGCCGGCGTTGCGCAGGATCTTGGCGTCGCCGGGCTTCAAACCCAGCATGTCCAGCGGCTCGATACGCGAGTCCATGCAGGTCACCAGGGCCAGTCCGCGTGCGGCCACGGGCTGGAGGCCAGCCAGGTCGAAGGAGCGGACGTAGTCCTCGTTCGCGGCGAGGACGTCGTCGAAGGCACTGCTCACAGGTCGCCTCCCAGGGCGGTGAAGTTTCTCTCTGACCATGTCAGGCATGGAGGAGGCCGTGCGGTCTCGGACCGCACGGCCTCCTCCGGGCGCCGGGGAAGACCCCCGACGGGCCGGGTGCCATCATCCTCCGGAGAGCGAGGCCGCCACCGTTCCGGTGTCGACCTGGCCGGTGCCCACCGAGGCGATGGGGCGAGGCAGGGCCTCTCCCGAGCCGTCCCGCCGCTCCACCGGGTCGGGAAGCCGGACCGGACCGCCGTCGGCGCGGAAGGCCCGCGCCGGGGAGCGTCCCACCCAGGCGAACAGCAGCACGTCCTCTCCTTTGAGGAAGCGTTGGCAGCGTACTCCCCCGGTGGCACGGCCCTTGACGGGGAATGCGGAGAAAGGGGTCACCTTCGCGGTTCCGGTCTGCGTGTCGGGCAGTGCCCCGCTGCTGCCCGCGACCGTGACGACCACCGTGTCCTCCGGGGAGGTCACGGCACCGAACCACAGCGCGTGCGCACCCTCGCCCAGGCGGACGCCGGCCACCCCGCCCGCGCCGCGTCCCTGGGGGCGCACCGAGGAGGCCGGGAAACGCAGCAACTGGGCCTCGGAGGTGACGAAGACGAGGTCCTCCTCGCCGGTGACGAGCTGGGTGGCGCCGACGAGCCGGTCGCCCGGCCGCAGGTTGATGATCTCGAAGTCGTCCTTGTGCTGCGGATACTCCCCGCTGACCCGTTTGACGACGCCCTGCCGGGTGCCCACCGTCAGCCCCGGGCCGTCCCCGTCGAGGGTGGCCAGGGCGATCACCCGCTCGTCGGCGTCGAGTTCCACGAACTCGCTGATCGGGGAACCGGAGGCGATCGCCGGGGCCTCGGAGGCCTCGGCGGGCAGTTCGGGCAGCTCCACCACCGGCACCCGGATCAACCGGCCCAGGTCGGTGACGAGCGCGATCTCGCCGCGCACGGTGGAGCGCACGTTGGACAGCATGGCGTCGTGCCGGGCCCGCGGCCCCTCGAACATCGGCGGCAGCTGCGCGCCCGAGGTGCGGCCCAGCAGCCCGCTGGTGCTCAGCAGCACGTGGCAGGGGGCGTCGTCGACCTCCAGCGGCATTGCGGAGGTGCGGGTCTGGCCGGAGCTCTCCCGCAGCACGGTGCGGCGCGGGGTGGCGAACTCCTTGGCCACCGCGGCCAGCTCCTTGGAGACGAGCCTGCGCAGCTTCTTGTCGGACTCCAGGACCGCGGTCAACTCGGCGATCTCGGCGTTGAGCGTGTCGCGTTCACGCTCCAGCTCCAGCGTGTCGTACCGGGTGAGACGGCGCAGCGGAGTGTCGAGGATGTAGCGGGCCTGCGTCTCGGACAGCTCCAGGGCCTCCATGAGCCGCTGCCGGGCCTGGGCGGAGTCCTCGGAGTCGCGGATGAGCGCGATCACCCGGTCGATGTCGGCCAGCGCCACCAGCAGGCCCGCCACCAGGTGGAGGCGCTCCTCCCGCTTGGCGCGGCGGTGCTCGCAGCGGCGGCGCACCACGTCGATGCGGTGGTTGACGTAGACCAGCAGCAGGTCGCGCAGCCCCAGGGTCTGCGGCTGGCCGTCCACCAGCGCGACGTTGTTGATGCCGAAGGTCTCCTCCATCGGGGTGAGCCGGTAGAGCTCCTCCAGCACGGCCTCCGGGTTGAAGCCGTTCTTCAGCTCGATCACCAGCCGCAGGCCCTGGTTGCGGTCGGTGAGGTCCTTCAGGTCCGAGATGCCCTGCAGCTTCTTGGCCTGGACCAGTTCCTTGATGCGGCTGACGACCTTCTCCGGGCCGACGTTGTAGGGCAGTTCGGTGACGATCAGGCCGGTGCGGCGCGGGGTGAGCTTCTCGATGGAGACGGTGGCGCGGGTGCGGAAGGTGCCGCGGCCCTTGGCGTAGGCGTCCCGGATGCCGTCCAGCCCCGTGATGGTCCCGCCGGTGGGCAGGTCGGGGCCGGGAATGAACTCCATGAGCTCTTCGAGGGTGGCGTCGGGGTGGGCGAGCAGGTGCCGTGCGGCCGCGATGACCTCGCCGAGGTTGTGCGGGGCCATGTTGGTGGCCATGCCCACCGCGATTCCCGAGGCGCCGTTGACCAGCAGGTTCGGGAAGGCCGCGGGCAGCACCTCCGGTTCGGTCTCCTGGCCGTCGTAGTTGGGCCGGAAGTCCACCACGTCCTCGTCGATGGACTCCACCATCAGCGAGGCCGCGCGGGCCAGGCGCGCCTCGGTGTAGCGCATGGCCGCGGGGGCGTCGTCACCGCCGAGGGAGCCGAAGTTGCCGTGCCCGTCCACCAGCGGCACCCGCATGGCGAAGGGCTGGCTCAGGCGCACCAGCGCGTCGTAGATCGCGCTGTCGCCGTGCGGGTGCAGCCGGCCCATCACCTCGCCGACCACGCGGGCGCACTTGACGTGGGCCCGGTCGGGGCGCAGCCCCATCTCGTTCATCTGGTAGAGGATGCGCCGCTGGACCGGTTTGAGGCCGTCGCGGGCGTCGGGAAGCGCACGCTGGTAGATGACCGAGTAGGCGTACTCCAGGAAACTGCCGCGCATTTCCTCGGAGACGTCGATGTCGATGATCTTCTCGGTGAGTTCCTCGGGAGGCGGGGACGTTGTACGGGCCATGTCCGCCATTGTGACCGGTGTGTGAGACCGGCGCGAACCGGGAAGTGTCCCAGACACCCCGTGCGCGCGGGGCGGTGGCACACCCGGTCGGGCAGGGTGACCGGTTTCACCTGCTTCCCGCGGCGGGAGTCCACCTCGACGTCGTGGCCCCCCAACGCTGTGTCATCGGAAGGAGGGGGAGCCAGACCAGAGGAGAGCCCGGCCACGCCGCCGGCCGCCGTGTCCGGTGGGAGCGCCCGCCGCGGCTCCGGCCGTCCTCGCGGGGTCGCACCGGCGGGGGCGGCGGCGTCCCTTCCCGCTGGCGCGGCCCCCGGACGGCGGGGCGCCCGTGAGGGGAGGCGGAGGAGGCGGTGGCGCCTCCGGTCCCCGTCACACCGAGCCGGGGAGCGCGCCGTGCCCGCGGCCCCGTCCGCCCGGCCACGCTTCACCCAGCCCGCCCGCCGCCCGGTGGTGAGAAGGCGCGCCTCCGGTCTGACCGTTCATGGACGTTCATGCTGCTGCCGTTCGTCATCGCGCTCCACGCGCTCACCGCCGTCGTCGTGCCGCCACTGGTCCGCGTCCTCGGCCCCCGCGTCTTCCTGGTGGCCGCCCTGCCCCTGGGAACGACCGCGGCCTGGACGCTGGTGCGGACCCCCGGCATCCTCCGGGGCCGTCCCGTCGAGGTCTCCGTGCCCTGGGTGCCCGCCCTGGACATCGTCCTCGACTTCCGCGTCGACGCGCTGTCGGTGGCGATGGTGCTGCTGGTGTCCGGGGTGGGCGCCGTCATCTTCTGCTACGCCGCCGCCTACTTCCACCGGGGGGAACGCGCCCTGGGGCGGCTCGCCGGGGTGCTGGTGCTGTTCGCGGCCGCCATGTTCGGCGTGGTCACCGCCGACAACCTGCTCGCGCTCTACGTCTTCTGGGAGTTGACCTCGGTCTCCTCGTTCCTGCTGGTCGCCCACGCCGACCAGCGGCAGGGCGCCCGCCGCGCGGCCACCCAGGCGCTGGTCACCACCGTCGGGGCCGGCCTGCTCATGCTGATCGGCTTCATCCTGCTGGGCCGCCTCGGCGGCACCTACCGCATCTCCGCGCTGGTCGCCGACCCGCCGCCGGACGGCCCGTGGCTGTCGGCGGCGCTGGTGCTGGTCCTGGCCGGAGCGTTCGCCAAGTCCGCGCAGGCCCCCCTGCACTACTGGCTGCCCGCGGCGATGGTGGCGCCCACCCCGGTCAGCGCCTACCTGCACGCCGCCGCGATGGTCAAGGGCGGCGTCTACCTCGTCGCCCGCCTGGCCCCCGGATTCGCCGACGTCGCCCCCTGGCAGCTGCTCGTCCTCGGTTTCGGCACCGCCACCATGGTCCTGGGCGGCTGGCGGGCGCTGCGCCAGGACGACCTGAAACTCCTGCTCGCCTACGGAACGGTGAGCCAACTGGGCCTGATTACCGTGCTCGCGGGGGCAGGGACCCACACCGCCGCGGTCGCCGCGGTCGGCGTGCTGCTCGCCCACGGCCTGTTCAAGGCCGCCCTGTTCCTCACCGTCGGCGTCGTCGACCACCAGGTGGGCACCCGCAGCATCAGCCGCCTCACCGGCCTGGGCCGCCGCATGCCGCTCCTGGCCGCGGCCGCGGCCCTGGCCGCCGCCTCCATGGCCGGGCTGCCCCCGCTGCTGGGCTTCGTCGGCAAGGAGGCCGCGCTGGAGGCGTTCCTCCCCGGCGCCCGGACCGGACCGGCCGCACCGGCCGCCGCCGTCCTCGCCGGCCTCGTGCTCGGCTCGGTCCTCACCGTCGCCTACAGCGCCCGGTTCCTGTGGGGGGCGTTCGCCGACAAGGACACCGTCGCCCCCGTCCCCTTCACCCGGCCCGGCCGGGCCTTCACCGCCGCCCCGGTCGTGCTCGCCGGAGCCGGACTGCTGGGCGGGGTCGCGGCCGGCGCCACCGTCGACCCGATCGCCCAGGCCGTCGCCGCGCCGTTCCCCGTCCCCGCTCACCCCCACCACCTCGCCCCGTGGCACGGGGCGACCCCGGCCCTGGCCCTGACCGCCCTGGTGGTCGCGGTGGGCGCCCTGCTGTTCTGGCGGCGCCGCGCCGTCACCCGGCTGCAGAACGCGATGCCGAACTGGTACGAGGCCGAAGCCGGGTACCACGCCGTGATCGACGCCGTCAGGTGGACGGCCTTCCACGTCACCAGCCGCACCCAGACCGGATCGCTGCCCGTCTACCTCGGCATCATCCTGGCCACCGTGCTGGCGCTGCCCGGCGTCGGACTGGTGGCCGCCCTGGTCGGCGGAGACGTCGCCGTGCCGGCCGCGGGCGACGGCCTGCGCCTGTGGGACAACCCCCTGGAGGGGGTCGTCGTCCTCATCGTCGTGGTCACCGCGGTCGCCACGGTGCGCGAACACCGCCGCTTCCCCGCGCTCATCCTGATCAGCACCCTGGGGTTCGGCATCGCCGGGCTGTTCGTGCTGCACGGCGCCCCCGACCTGGCGTTGACCCTGGTCCTGGTGGAGACGCTCACCACGATCATCCTGGTGTTCGTCCTGCGGCGGCTGCCCGCCACCTTCGCGACCCGGCCCGACGGCTGGCCGAAACGGCTGACCGTGCTGATGTGCGCCGCGGCCGGGGCCTTCGTGGCCGTCTCGCTGTGGCTGATGGCGCACGCCCGCACGCACGCGCCCGTCTCCCTGGGGTACGCCGACCGCGCCGCCGAGGCGGGCGGGGCCAACCTGGTCAACATCATCATCGCCGACTTCCGGGCGCTGGACACCCTGGGCGAGGTCGTGGTGCTGGTCACCGCGGCGGTCGCGGTGGCCTCGCTCGTCCTGCTCAACCGGCGCGACCGCATCATCCGCGCCCCCCAGGACGGCGGTGCGGACGAGGGCGTCCCCGCCGCGCCGCGGCAGCCGGCCGGCGCGGGGAGCCCCGCACGGCGCGAGGAGCTGTCCCCGGTTCCGAAGCCCTCCGCCCCTCCCGGCACGGACCACTCCCGCAGTCCCGGACAGAAGGAGGACTGACATGTCCATGGACCGACCCGCAGGACGCGCTCCCGTCGCGGCCCCGAAGCCGTCCGGCGGCCTGCCCGAGAGCTGGGAGGCACCCCGCGAACGCTGGCTCAGCACCGTGGTCCGCCCCGCCTTCGGCCCCCGGTCGGTGCTGCTGGAGGTCGTCACCCGCCTGCTGATCCCCGCGATCCTGCTGTTCTCGGTGTTCCTGCTGGTCTCCGGGCACAACAGGCCGGGCGGCGGCTTCGCCGGAGGGCTCGTGGCCAGCATGGCCTACGTGCTCCGCTACATCGCGGGAGGCCGCCACGAACTGCTGGCCGGACTGCCGATGCGCCCCAACGGGCTGCTGGCCATCGGCACCCTGCTGGGCTGCGCGACGGCGGGCCTGCCGCTGCTGTTCGGCCGCCCCGTCTTCGACGGGGCCGGCTGGACGTTCACCCTCCCGGTGTTCGGCGAGGTCAAACTGCTCAGCGCGCTCTTCTTCGAGACGGGGGTCTACCTGATCGTGGTGGGCCTGGTGCTGTCCGTGGTCGCCGCGCTCGGCGCCCGCATGGAGGCCGAGGAGGAAGAGGCCCGCATCGAGAAGCGGGAACGCGCCGCCCTGCGGCGCCGCCGCGCCGCGGCGCGGGCCGCGGAGGGGGAGCCGCCGCGATGAGCACGCCCAGCCTCCTCCTCGTCGCCACCGTGGCCGTCCTCTACACCAGCGGCTTCTACCTGCTGCTCCAACGCTCCCTGATGCGTGTGGTGTTCGGCTTCCTCATCCTCGGCCACGCCGCCAACCTCTCCCTGCTGCTCACCGACACCGCCATCACCCTGCCGCCGCTGCTCGGCGGCGAAGGGGGGCGGCAGCTGTCCGACCCCCTGCCGCACGCGATGGCGCTGACCGCCATCGTCATCACCTTCGGCGTCACCACCTTCCTGCTGGCCCTGGCCTACCGGGTCTGGCTGGGCGACGAGAACGACGAGGTGCCCGACGACCTGGAGGACCGCCGCATCCGCCGCCTCAAGGAGCCGGAGGACTCCTCGTGAACGTCCTCCTCGCGGTCCCCCTGCTCGTGCCGCTGTGCGGAGCGGCGGCCACCCTGCTGCTGCGCCGCACCCCCCGCTCCCAGCGGGGCACCAGCACGGTCACCCTGGGCGCCGTCGTGGCCTCCGCGGCCCTGCTGCTGTGGCGCACCCGCGGCGGAGCCGTCGTGACCACCCAGGCCGGGGCCTGGGAGGCGCCGCTGGGCATCACCCTGGTCGCCGACGCCGCCTCCGCGCTGCTGCTGCTCGTCTCCTCGGTGGTCCTGCTGATGGTGCTGGTGTACGCGATCGGCCAGGACATCGGCGGACTGAGCCGCGCCACCCCCCAGGTGTTCCACCCCGTCTACCTGGTGCTGACCGCGGGGGTGAACCTCAGTTTCCTCGCGGGCGACCTGTTCAACCTGTTCGTCGGCTTCGAGGTCATGCTGACCGCCAGCTACGCGCTGATCACGCAGGCCCCCACCCGGGCGCGGGTGCGTGCCAGCATGATCTACGCCACGGTCAGCCTCACCTCGTCGATCCTGTTCCTGACCGGTATCGCGCTGGTGTACGCGCTGACCGGAACCGTGAACATGGCCGACGTCGCCGAGAAGCTCGGCGCGGCCCCGCCCGCGCTGCGCATGGTGCTGGCCCTGCTGTTCCTCGTGGTGTTCGGCATCAAGGCCGCGGTCGTGCCCATGCACTTCTGGCTGCCCGACAGCTACCCGGTGGCGCTCACCCGCATCTCCGCGATCTTCGCCGCGCTACTCACCAAGGTCGCGGTCTACGCCGTCATCCGCACCCAGACCCTGCTGTTCGCGCGCGACGACACCTCCGCCGTCGTCATGGCGGTCGCCGTCGTCACGATGATCGTCGGCATCCTGGGCGCGCTGGTGCAGTCCGACATCAACCGGATCATGTCGTTCGCCCTGGTCAGCCACATCGGGTTCATGCTCTTCGGACTGGCCCTGGGCACCGTGGCCGGGCTGGCCGGAGCGGTGGTGTACCTGGTGCACCACATCGTGGTCCAGGCCACGCTGTTCCTGGTCAACGGGCTGATCCGGCAGTACGTCGGCCACACCTCGCTCACCGACATCCGCGGTCTGACCGTGGTCTCCCCGGCCCTGGCGGTGTTCTTCTTCCTGCCCGCGCTCAGCCTGGCCGGGCTGCCGCCCATGTCGGGGTTCGTCGCCAAGGTCGCGCTGTTCCAGGCGGGAGTGGCCGAGGGGGGCGCGCCGGCGTGGGCCGGGCTCGCCGCGGGCGTGCTCACCAGCCTGCTCACGCTCATCGCGATCTTCCGGGTGTGGACCAGGGCCTTCTGGGGCACTCCGGGCCCCACCATGCTGGAGGCCCGCGAACAGCTGCGGACCGGCGCCAACCGGGGCGGACTGCGGATCATGACGGCGACGACCGGCGCGATGGTCGCGGTCGGCGTGGCGGTGGCCCTCATGGCGGGACCGCTGACCGAGGTCGGCTTCACCGCGGCCGAGGGGCTGCTGGACGGGCGGGCCTACGTCACCGCCGTGCTGGGGGAGGGAGTGCGGTGACCGGGCGAACGGGAACGAGCGCCAGCACGATCCCCGCCGGGCGGATCTGGTGGCACCGGCTGGCCGGACGGCTGCCCACGGTGGCCTGGCTGACCGTCATGTGGGTGGTGCTGTGGGGCGACCCCCGCCCCGGGACCGTCGTCGCCGGGGCGGTCGCGGCCTCGCTGTGCTACTCGGCGGCCAGGCTGCCGCACATCCCGGTCCGCCTGGGCTTCCGTCCGCTGCACGCGCTGCGGCTGGCCGTCCGCGTCGCCTACGACCTGTTCTCCTCCAGCGTCCGGGTGGCCTACCACGGGCTGTGGCGGCCCGGGCACACCACCGGCGCCATCGTCGCGGTCCCCACACGCACCGACTCCGACTTCCTCCTGGCGGCGCTCAGCGCGCTGCTGTCCATGATCACGGGGACGCTGGTGATCGAGCTCAACCGCGACCGGAGGGTCCTCTACGTGCACGGGCTGCCCGTCAACGACGCGAACGCGGTCCGCGGCCTGCGCGCGCAGGTGCGCCGTACCGAGGAGCTGCTGGTGCACGCCTTCGGCACCGCGGAGGACCTGGAGAGGTTCCGGCGGCTCTCGCGGCCGCCGGCACGGGAGGGGACCGGGGAGCACGTGCGGAAGGAGCAGGGATGACCGTTCTGGAGTGGGTCTACGCCGCGACCTTCACCATGCTGGGGGTGGGCGTGCTGTTCGCGCTCCACCGGCTGGTGCGGGGGCCGTCGGTGCTGGACCGCATCGTCTGCCTGAACGCGGTCTCGGTGCTGGTGGTCAGCGCCATCGCGGTGGGAAGCGCGGTGCGGGGCGAGGCCGCCTACGTCGGGCTGATGGTGACGGTCGCGCTGCTGGGGTTCGTCGGCACGCTGACCGCGGCCCGTTTCGCGGAGAGGCGCGCCCATGACCGCGGCTGACTGGGCCACCGTCGTGCTGCTACCCCTGGGCGCACTGTTCGCGCTGGTCGGAATGGTCGGCCTGGTGCGTTTCCCGACCCTGCTGGGCCGGATGCACGCGGCCACCAAACCCGACACCGTCGGCCTGTTCCTGCTGCTGGCGGGGACGGCCTTCCAACTGCCCGGCCCGGGGGCCGCCGCGCCGCTGGTGCTGGTGGCGCTGTTCCAGGCGGTCACGGTGCCGGTCCTCGCCCAGACCCTGGGCCGGGTCGCCTACAGCCGGGGCCAGATCGACGAGAGGTACCTGGTCGCCGACGAGCTGGCCGAGGCGGTGGAACGGGACCGCGGACAGGCCGGGTGAGGCCGCCCGCGGCGGGGCCGCCGCCTCCACCGGGAGGCGGCGGCCCGACGGGGAGTGGGGGTCAGTCCCGGAACGGGACGGTCAGGACGGCGGCCTGCTGCCCGTCGGGGGCGCCGGTGCGCACCCGGGACGCCTGGCTGCCCAGGGCGCTCCACAGCTCCAGGCGGATGGTCCCGCCTTCGAGGTCGCCGAGGGCGCCGGTGGCGGACTGCAGCCCCTGGTCCTGGGAGTAGGTCTCCCAGCCCGGCAGGTCGTTGGTGGCGAAGTAGCGGTAGGTCTCGACCCGGTCGAAGGAGCCGTCGCCGTCCAGGTCGTAGGAGACGCGGGCCTGCACGGCGTTGCCGACCGAGGCGCCCGAGTCCACGGGGAACGTGAAGCGGGTGCCCTGCCCGGTGTGGTCGGCGCTGACCCCGGAGATCTCGAACACCACCGGGCGGTGCGGGGTGCCGTCGTGGTTGGCGCCGCCCGCCGCGGGGATGTCCACGCCGGCCTCGCCGGTGCGCGCGGTGGTCGTCAGGGTGCCGTCGCCGAGGTGCAGGACGCCGTCGCCGAGCCCGCCGGAGCCGGGGTCCGGATCGGGGTCCGG
>Ga0079224_100004977_pt1 | contig 17378 bp, 11 predicted proteins | sample Stecom2015_FD_80414 | JGI IMG/M metagenome (GOLD analysis project Ga0079224, IMG submission 80414) | Agricultural soil microbial communities from Utah to study Nitrogen management - Steer compost 2015 | ecosystem: Environmental > Terrestrial > Soil > Agricultural land | place: USA: Utah...
GCTTTACTACAGCTTGATATTGTCTTATTGCTTCAACTGTTCAGCATAGGTGGGAGCCTTCGGGCGCCAGTGAGATACCACCCTGTTGTCGTGGTAAGGCTAACCTTGCGCCGTCTATCCGGTGCGGGGACAGTATCTGGCGGGTAGTTTGACTGGGGCGGTCGCCTCCTAAAAAGTAACGGAGGCGTTTACAAAGGTTGGCTAGCTCCGGATGGAAATCGGAGCGATAGTGTAAAGGCACAAGCCAGCTTTACTGCAAGACAGACACGTCGCGCAGTTACGAAAGTAGAACTTAGTGATCCGACGATCCAATATAGGATGGTCGAAGCTCATCGGATAAAAGTTACTCCGGGGATAACAGGCTGATCGCGCCCAAGCGTCCACAGCGACGGCGCGGTTTGGCACCTCGATGTCGGCTCGTCGCATCCTGGGGCTGGAGAAGGTCCCAAGGGTTTGGCTGTTCGCCAATTAAAGCGGCACGCGAGCTGGGTTCAGAACGTCGTGAGACAGTTCGGTCCCTATCCGGTACGGGCGTTGGATGTTTGCAGGAAGCTGACCCTAGTACGAGAGGACCGGGTCGGACGAACCGCTGGTGTATCCATTGTTCCGCCAGGAGCAGCGTGGAGTAGCCAAGTTCGGAAAGGATAAACGCTGAAAGCATCTAAGCGTGAAGCCCCTCCTAAGAAGAGACATCCCGTGGGCGCAAGCCCCCAAAAGACCCGTTGAAGACTACAACGTCGATAGGTCGCAGATGGAAGCGGAGCAATCCGTGGAGTCGAGCGATACTAATAGGTCGAGCGGCTTTAAAATATTTTCAAGGGTTTGACGCTCGCGTCTAAACCTTAGGACTTTAAACCTTCGGGTTTTCTGTCCGACTTGAGAATGCATCTTTGTTAGACTGACAGAACGCACTGCGCGCAATATAAGGAATCGATAGACGGGCTCGGCCCGTTCATGCCCTTGCCGGCGGAGGCCTCCCTAACGGGTGCGCTTCGGGCAATGGACGCAGCGCTTATGAAAAGGGCGGAGGACTTAAGCCTCCCCGAAATGAAATGAGCTTACCAAAACAAGCAGCCTTCAGCGAAGGGCCCTGCAAAAGGGACCCTATGAGCTTTGAGATTATGGGTCCTAACGCCTCCTTTGGGACGCGGCGGGATCTTCCGCCAAAGCGCCGGCCCAAAGCCTGCGCCTTCGCGGTGCCTGGGACATTTCCCTGGTGTATATAGTTTGAGGGCCACACCTGTTCCCATTCCGAACACAGAAGTTAAGCCTCAACGCGCCTATGGTACTACGGTCATCTGCCGTGGGAGAGTGGGTCTATGCCAGGGTATAAATCAAAGCGGCCATCCTTCGGGATGGCCGTCTTTGTTTCAGCCCTTCCTGATGATGCCCCAGTGTTCCTTCCAAAGAAATCGTTCAATGGTCCGACGGAAGTCCTCCAACTACTGGTCGGCGATTCGATTGGTATATTGCGTTTTTGATCCGGAGGTCCGTCTTGGCCCACTCCAAAAAGCCTTTGCAATCCACGCCATATGTGGCAGAGAATTCGGGTGGCAGGGTCGTGAGGCGGGTCCTTATCGTGCTGGCCTTGGGCTATTTTTCCCTGATGATCCTGGATCGTTTCACCCGCTCAAAGGTGAACGCCCGGGTTCCTCCCGTCGCGGTATTCTTCGCCCAGATATCCGGATTGTTTCCCTCGGCCGCCGTGAATTCCATCGACTATCGCGCCGAAGGATGGCTATGCCGCGAAGGCCGCTATGTCGAACTGGAAATGGACCGTCTTTTCCCAATGCTGGCCGCCAACAAGGAGAACAGGTTTTACCGCATCATGCATTTTTACCGTAGGAACCGGTTGGTCATCACGGAGCTGGATTCCTTCATCGTCGGCCGGTATCCGGCCGATGCCGTCGCTGCAGGCGGCGACAGGCTGGGAGGAGTGCGGCTTTTAAGCCTGAGGTTGCCGGTTCCTTCGGAGCGCTCCGAGGTGAAACGATACCGCCGTCGGCCTCTATCGGAATACCCCTCCGAGCAGCGGATAGAATGGTACTGGACCCCCAGGCGGAAATTGGAAAATCGGTGCGCCGGGGAAGCGTAAAGGCCCTTTTGGACGGCTTCTTCGCTCCGCAGCCGCTGGAGCGGCTCGTCTTTCTGCGTATCTTCACGCCGTTGGCGATCCTGGGGTTTCTTTCTCTACGCATGGCCCATCCGGGCGATTGGCTCAGCATGGAAGGTTTCGCCATTCCCGACCTGAATGGACCCGAATGGCGCCAGCCCTTGTACCTCTCGCCGCTGCCGGTTTGGGCGGCCTGGATGGTATGCGGCATATTGGCCGTTTCCGCCCTGATGCTCTCCGCGGGATTCCGCACGCCTTGGGTTGCCGGTATATTCGCCGCGACCTTGACCTATGTCACCCTGGCGGATCGGATGTCCGCATTCACGGTGAACAAGCTCGGGAGCGTTCTCATTTTGGCGCTGATCTTCACTCCCTGCGGAAAAAGCCATGGCGTGGACGCATGGCTCGATGCGAAAAAGGGTAGGCTGCCTCCAACGCATTGTACCTGGGGGAATATCCGGTTTTTCCAGGCTCTCCTGTTGGTTATGTATGCCATGAGCGGGGTCGCGAAGTGGAACGGAGACTGGCTTGGGGAACCCATGCTCCTCTGGACCCACTTGCACGATTCCTACCAGACGGCGGCATCTTATTTCGCCGCGCGCCATTTCCCGGAGGGTGTCTGGCCCGTTTTGCGGTGGGTCGTCCTGGGGTTCGAATTGCTCGCTCCCTTATGGTTCATCCTTCCCTGGACCAGGATTCCGGCCTTGTTCACAGGGTTGGGCATGCACCTTTTCATCGGCCTGTTTTTCGGCCCGGTGATTTGGTTTTCCCTGCTGATGTCGGTTCTGTTGTTCGCCTGTTTTGCCCCGATATCCTGGTTCGCACCTTTTCGCGCCGCGCAGTCCGCTGGCGGAGGTATCGCGGGCGAAGGCCGACCCCCTTCCACCCAGCTTTCTTTTGGAAATGTCCGACGAAAAATCCGATAGTCCCCGCGGCCGCCTCCTTTCTATTCTCCGGAATATTTCGGGGAGCAAAGTATTGGGCGGCATTCATAATGATCTTAAAACCGGCGGCCCTACGGCCTGCACCGATCGGCTTCGCGCCATAACCGGAAAAACGCCCGCACTTTGGGGCGGTGATTTTCTTTTCGACGGGCGCATGGAAATGCGTTGGGAAATGATTTTCGAAGCCGAGCGGCAATGGAGGGCCGGCGCCGTGGTCAATTTGATGTGGCATGCTTCTCCTCCCAATCTGGGACATTCCTGTGCTTGGGAGGGTGGGGTTCTCAGCAGGCTTTCCGATAAAGAATGGGCCGACCTGCTTGCGGAGGACGGCTTTTTGCATGGGGTGTGGAGGGAGCGGATGGACAGCCTTCTCCCTTACTTGGTTTATCTGCGGGATCGCGGCGTAGCGGCTTTATGGAGGCCTTTTCACGAAATGAATCAGGGTAAGTTCTGGTGGGGCGGACGGCCGGGACCAACCGGAAGCGCAGCTTTGTTCCGTTGGATGCATGATTATTTCACCAGGGAGAAGGGGCTGAAAAGCCTGGTTTGGACCTGGGATGTGCAGGATTTGCGGCGGGACTGGGCGGGATATGCGCCGGGCTCAGAATTTTTCGACCTGATGGCATTGGATGTGTATGGAAGCGGATTTTCGGATTCGTGGTATAGGGAAATGCTGATGGTTGCCGGTGATAAGTTGGTAGGAATCGGCGAGGTTGCGAAAATGTCCCGATCCCAGGTTCTCGCGCGCCAATCCCGCTATTGCCTGGTAATGGGTTGGTCGGATTTGGTGTTCTCGGAAAATTCAGAAACAGAGTTAATCGAATTTTTCAATAATTCACGGATATTATCACGGGAAAATATGCCAATTTGGCAAGGCGATCCGGATAATGCTCAATTCGTTCCGTAGGCCCAGGTATCGGGCATAGAGGGGCCCGGACAATTTCGGGAAAGTGATTTTTGCCGAGAAACTCCAGGTCAGAAGACTGATTCCGAATTAATTTTCCCTATAGCGTTGTAAAGAATGAGATTATGGTTCAGCGCCAGGAATGAATCCGGCAGCCGGACAGAATAATCTTGGTATTCATTTTCAAGGAAGTAATATGGCCACCTCATATTTGTCCATCCACCGCATAACTTTCGCATGTGCGATAACTTTTGCGATTTCGATTGGCCAAGCGGGAGCGCAAACTCCGACCCAAATTTCCCCGGCCATCCGCAATTTCGACTGGGAGGACGCAACCAGCAAAGCGGCGGCGCCTCAACTCCTGTCTCAGACCGGACTCTACCGCAATATTGGCAACAAAGCCACCCGAGCGATTTCCGATACCTCAGTGGTCCTCTTCCAGGTCAACTCCGCGCTTTGGAGCGATGGCTCACACAAAGAGCGGTTCATTTCCCTGCTTCCCGGCACCAGGATTGTCCCCACCGACACCTCGCACTTCACCTTTCCGAATGGCGCCGTTCTCATCAAGAATTTTCTCATCGACACCGTTTACGGAGACAACTCGGGCAATAGCCGTATTTTTGTCGAGACCCGCTTTCTGAATTTCAGGTCGGGTCCCTCCGGAAATAAATGGTCCGGTCTGACCTACCGCTGGTTGCGGGATCAAAGCGACGCCGTTCTCGTGCATCCCGATTCGGGTTTGGACTATACCCACAACGTGGTATTGAACGGGGCGCGCGTGGGAAAGCGCTGGAGATATCCCTCCTCCAATGATTGCACGCAATGCCATAAGGGCGACGAAACCACCTACCGCGGTTCCCTGGGGTTCATCACGCCACAGCTCAACCGCGTTATCAACGGGACCAACCAATTGCAGAGCCTCTTCGCGCGAGGAATCCTGTCCGCGAATCCGGTGGCGGGCAAGCCCAACGCGCATCGTTGGTACGCCATCACGGATACCGCCACCCTGGAGCAGCGCACCCGCTCCTATTTCGCGTCCAATTGCTCGCATTGCCACGGGAACAATGTTATGCATGGCCAGGCGAAACAGGATTTCGATTATTTCACGGCCAATAAGCGGATCATTTACCAGTATGACTCCACCTTCCAGGGCGATCCCCTAGGAGCATGGGTCGGCATGCCGAGCATGTCGGGAGGCGACCTTAAATGGCTGGTCCAACCTGGCCACCCCGACAGTTCGGTTATTCTGGCGAAAATGAAGTTCAGGATGGACGATCACCTCTCCTATTCGAATGTTGACCAAATGCCCCCGCTGGCAACCTCTCAGCCGGATTCTGCCGCGATAGCACTGATTGAGCAATGGATCTGTTCTCTGCAACCTGGAACAACTTGCAACAAACTACCGTGGTTGCCGGACGAAACCTTCTGGGCCGAGGCGGAGGATCCCGCGTCCATCCGTTCCCAGGGCAACCTTAAGAACCAGGCATTTCAACCGGCGATGCGCCGGGGGCAGCTCTCGGTCCCGGCTCATATTGCCGCCGCCGGCCGGGTGGAGTTGATGGATTACCTTGGGCGCAAGATCACCTTGGTGCCTCAGGGAAGGGGACAGTTTCTCATTCCGCAAGCGCTCACCCCTGGCATCTATTTCCTGGTTGCGGGGTCGCATCGTGTTTCCCTGAACTACATACCCTGAACCCCATTCCCAACGGGAAGAAGGCCTATCCAGGGGCGGTTTTCGACCTGGACGGCCTGCTCATCGACAGCGAGCCCATCTGGAATTGGGCCCAGTATTTGGCCTTAGAGGAGCTGGGCGGGCGATTGACTCTGGCCATCCAATTGGAAACCACGGGGCTGCGCCTGAACGAGGCCATTCTCAAATGGCGGGCGCTTTTTCCCGCCTTGGATCTGCACCCGGAGCGTCTGCGGGATCGCCTGATCGAATTGGTGAAAGGACGCATGGCGACCGCCGAAGCCAAGCCCGGCGCCCTGCGTTCCCTGGAAATCTGCCGGGATGCCGGATGCCGGCTGGCCATTGCTTCCTCTTCCATGCCCGAAATCATCGAGGCCGCTCTGGATCGCTTGAGCGCCCGATCCTATTTCCAGGCCGTGGTTTCGGCCGAAGGGGAGGAGCATGGCAAGCCTCATCCCGCTGTGTACCTTTCGGCGGCTTCCGCCTTGGGGCTGGATCCCCGCTCATGCATTGCCTTCGAAGATTCGGTGCACGGGTTGCGGTCCGCCAAGGCTGCGGGAATGCATTGCATAGCGGTTCCGGAGGAGCATAATCGCTCCCGATCCGAATATGGCATCGCCGACCGGATCTTCCATTCCCTTGAGGATTTCCACCCCGGGCATTTGCTGCGCTGAGGCCGGGCTCAGGGGTTCGCGGATTCCTCTTTCTCCACGCGCACGGCGCAATGCTTGTAAGACGGTTGGCGCGAATGAGGGTCGAAGGAGGGAAAGGTCAGGCGGTTCACTTCCACATCGTGCATGGGCATGAAAAGCTGGCCGGGCTGCACGGTGGAAGCTAATGCGGCGCGGGCGCGGGCCTGGCCGCGGCGGGAACGCACCCGCACCCAATCGCCTGATGTGATTCCGAGGCGGGCCGCGTCCTGGGGATGGATTTCCACCAGGGAGTCCGCCGGGTAAAGCTTGCGGAGTACGGCGGATTTTCCGGTGCGGGTGTTGGTATGCCACTGGGCCGAAGAACCGCGCCCGGTCATGAGGGCGAAGGGAAACTTCGGGGATACGGGCTCGGGAAGGGGCTGGGGCGGGCCGAACAGGAATTTCGCCTTTCCGTCGGGATGGTAGAAGCGCCCGTCCTCGAACAGGCGCCGCTCTCGCGCGGTAGGCGCTTCGCCGGCGGGCCGCGGCCACTGGATGCCGCCCTCGGCGTCGATCATTTTGTAATCGCTTATGCCGGTGATGTCGCAGGGCCGGCCCCGGGACAGCACGGTCATGACGCGGAATGCCTGCTCGGGGGTATCCATTCCGGCGAACATGGATTCGCAGCCCCAGTATTTGGCGATGAGCTTGAAAATGTAGAAGTCAGCCAAAGCCTTGCCGGGTGCGGGGCTTGTTTTCTTGAACAGGCCGATGCGCCGCTCCGAATTGATAACGGTGCCCTCCTTTTCACCCCAAGCCGCGGAAGGCAGCACCAGGTGGGCCAGCCTGGCGGTATCGGTGTCGTGGTACATGTCCTGCACCACCAGGAAGTCCAGCTTGGCCGCGGCCCTGCGGAATTCTTCCTGATCGATCCAGGAATGCGCGGGATTGGTGGCGATCACCCACAGGGCCTTGATGCGTCCGGCATTCACGCCTTCCAGTATCTGATCGTAGGCGAGGCCGGGTTTTTCCTGGATGAGGCTTTCGTCGATGCCGAGTATGCGGGCCACTTCGGCGCGGTGATGCGGATCCTGGAAGTTGCGGCCTCCCGGAAGTCCGGTGGTATTGCTGAACAGGCGCGATCCCATGGCATTGACCTGACCGGTGATGGAGTTGGCGCCGGTGCCGGGCTTCCCGATGTTTCCGGTCATCAGCGCCAGGTTGATGATGGCCTGGGCGGTGCGCACTCCTTCGTGGCTCTGGTTCACGCCCATGGTCCACCACAGGGAAACGCGCTTGCCGGGGCGCAGGAGGCCGGCGAACTCGGTGAGGCGCTCCTCCCCGATGCCGGTGATGGCGCCCACCGCGGCGGGCGTGAAGGTTTTGACATGCTCGCTGAAGGCCCGGAAGTCCGAGGTATGCGCGTCCACATAGGCCTTATCGATCCAGCCCTCGCGGATCAGGATATGCGCCAGGCCGTACAGCAGCGGCAGATCGGTTTTTGGAAGGAGGGCGTAATGCCGCGTGGCGGCCAGGGCGGTTTCCGTCTGGCGCGGATCGACGACGACGATTTCGGGCTTGCGCGGGTTCATCATCATCCGCTCCCACATGATGGGATGGGCTATGCAGGGATTGGCGCCGAAGAACACAGCCACCTCGGTCTCCTCGAAATCCTTGTACGAGAAAGGTGGGGCGTCGAAGCCGAAGGACTGCTTGTAGGCGACATGGGAGGTGGCCATGCATTGGCGGGTGTTGGCGTCGCCGTGGACCATGCCCATTCCGAACTTGGCGAGAAGGCCCAGCATGAACATTTCCTCGGTGGGGATTTGCCCCGTGCTCAGAAAGGCGGCGGATTCGCGGCCGTGTCGCGACATGGTTTCCCGGAACTTTTCCGTGAAGAGGCGCAGGGCCTTGTCCCATTCCACCGGTACCAAGCGTCCCTTCGCGTCACGCAGCATCGGAGCTATGGCGCGGTCTTCGGCTCCGAGAGGCGTCAGCGCCTCCCAACCCTTGGGGCATGCCATGCCCAGGTTGACCGGATAATCGGCATCCGGGGTCAGGTTCACGGCCTTGCCGTCTTTGAGATGGATCTTGAGGCCGCATCCCGTGGAGCAGAAGCCGCATACCACCGTCGTGGTGGAGTCGGGTTGCAGGCGCTCGGGCGTCCGGCCCAGGCCGAAGCGACCCGGGGAAAGCACCATCTCGTGGGTGAGACGGCCCCGGCGCTGGCGCATCAGGTCGGAGAACTTATCCTTCAAATCCATGCGGGGAATCCTCCGGGGCCTATGATCCCGGCATCCGGGGCGGAACGCAGGCCGTGAAGAAAAGGTACCGTTCCAGGCATTCCCCCGCCCATAGGGCTCCCAGCACGGCCGCGGCGAAGGCCGCGTCGCCTGAGTCTCCGGCATAGCCCCGGTACAGCCACAGTGCGGGCAGCAGAAATCCCCCCATTAGAACGGCATTGAAGCGCCAGGCATGGGCGGCGCGTAATTCGCCCCTGAGCAGCAGGGCGGCCTTCTTAAGGGGATTGGCTTCCTGATCGTCCAGATGGCGCTGCACCTGGGATTCGCAGGCCAGTTTGGCGGCCGCCGCCAGGGGAATGGCAAGGCACAGTCCCAGGACCAGGGGCGCGGCGGACGCCGCCGTTCCCGCTGCGGAAAGATCGAAGCAGGCGGCCAGGACCAGGATGCCGGCCATGCCCGTAAGCGCCCCGGAAAGGAGGAACTTGGCCGAGGTGAGGCGCGTGGCCCAAAGCAGGCGCGGGGTGTCGCGATAGACCATGGCGGAACAATGGATGGCCGCGAGGCTCGCCCCAATCAAGGCGATGCGCATCCAGGGAGCGGTGGCCAGGGATCCGATCGTCATCCAGGAATCCGCGTCCGGCGCCAGGGCGAAAAGCGTCGAGCCGACGGCTGCGGCCCCTGCCAGGCCTCCCAGCAGGCCGAAGGCGACGATTTCCCGGCTGAGCCAGGAGCGACGGAAGCCGATCACGGCGCGGAAGGCGTACAGGGGGCGCCCGAGATGGGTGACGCTGATGGCGATCGCCAGGAACATGAGGAAGGCGCCTAAGCCATGGCCCCAGGCCTGGAAAACCGGATGCGCCGGCAGCAGGCCGGCCAGAGAGAACGTTTGCAGGCCGACGAACAGGCCGGCGGCCATCTGGGAGAAGACGAGCATGAAGACCAGGGGGAAGTGCGCCTTCTCCTTTTTCAGCTTGTACGCATCCGCGGCTTCCATCCCGTCCGGGAATTTGCGGACGGTCCGGTAGCGCGTGGTGGGAAGGGTATAGGCAGGGTCGGGTGCGCCGGGCAGTACCGTGTACTCGGAAGGATGCGCGCGCACATGCGCCACGTCCACGAGGGAAATGCGTATGGCCTTGGTCGGGCAGGCCTGCACGCAGGCCGGAGCCTCACCCGCTTCCAGGCGGCCTACGCACATGTCGCATTTGCGCACTATGCCCTTGCCCTTATGGTATTGGGGCACGTCGTAGGGACATTTCAGGATGCAATATTCGCAGCCGATGCATTGATCGTCCAGGTGCTTGACGATTCCGGTCACCGGATCCTTGTCGTAGGCTTTAACCGGGCAGCCATGGGAGCAGGCGGGCTCCAGGCAATGCTGGCAGGCCGTGGTGACGGTTTGCTGCAGGGGCTTTCCGATCACGTTATGGATGAGCCCTACGGCGCGCCAGGTCTCTTCGGAGTCGAGGCCGTTCAGGTTATGGCAGGCGGTGACGCAGGCTTTGCAGCCGGTGCACCGGTCCAGATCCACTTCGAAAGCGTATTGCTGGCCGGGCCTGGGCTTTTCCAACGGCAGCAAATCCCTGTAATGGCTTTCCAGGCGCGGCGTGGATCCGCCCTGCATGAGGTCATGGGCGCCTGAGAACCGCTCCACGGCGGTGAGGTTCTGCTGCTCCTCAAGGTAGGCGTCGATAAGGCCTGGGCCGTCCCCGATGAATCTGGCGAGCGATGGCTTTTCCATTTCAGTACACGTCCCGCAAATAGCGCTTTTGTTCCTTCATGCGGGCCAGATAATCGCGGGCCTCGTCCGGGCCTTGGCCGCTTTCTTTCGCTATGACCTGGAGCAAAGCGGCCTCCACGTCCTTGGCCATGCGCTTGGCGTCGCCGCAAACGTAGAAGCGGGCGCCTTCTTCGAGCCATGCGTAGAGTTCGCGGGAATTCTCCAGCATGCGATCTTGCACGTAAATCTTGTCGGCCTGATCCCGCGAGAAGGCAAGGTCCATGCGCGTGAGGAATCCGGAGGCATGCATGGCCACGAACTCCTCGTTGTAGAGAAAATCGTATTTGCGGCATTGATCCCCGAAGAAGAGCCAGTTCTTGCCGGGATCGCCCTTGAAAAGACGCTCCTGCAGGAATGCGCGGAAGGGGGCGACGCCGGTCCCGGGGCCCACCATGATAATGGGGGTTCCGGGCTCGGACGGAAGGCCGAAATGGGCGGCGGGCTGCACGAATACGGGAACCGTCATGCCCAGGGGCAGCCTCTCGGCCAGGAAGGTCGAGGTCACCCCTTTGCGCAAGCGTCCGTTCACGCCGTATCTTACTATGCCGATGGTGAGATGCACTTCTCCCGGGTGCGCCTTGGGCGAACTGGAAATCGAATACAGCCTGGGGGCGAGTTTTCCCAGGGACGCGATCAGGCGCTGCGCGTCCAGATGGGTATGCGGGAAATCCTCCAGTACGTCCAGGGCGTCCTTGTCCGAAAGGTAGGCCTTGGCTTTGGCGCCGTCGTCATCGGTGAGAGCCGCCAGGCGGCGGCGTTCGGCGGGATTCCGGCAGGTTTCCAGGAGGCTCTTGAGAAGGCGTTCGGAACCGCGGCGGAGGTCGAGTTTGTTGATCAAGGCGGATCGCAGGGTGATCTCCTCGCCCCCGTCCAGCGACAACTTCTCGTTGCCCGAGCAATTGAGGGTGAGGATCAGCCGGTCCACCAAGTCGTAGCAATTGCGGGGCATGATCCCGAGAGCGTCGCCGACCCGGTATTCCAGACCGCTTCCCAGCAGGGAAATGGAGATGTGCCGGGTATCCTTGGCCGAACCCTTGGCATTGAGTGGATGGTTTTCCAGGAGGGGGGCATGGAACGGATTCTTACGGGAATAAAGGGAGGCGCTTGCGGCAGGCGCGGCCTGGGCGCCGGGACCGGATTGTCCGTTCACGTGAACGCCATTGGCAGGGCCGTTCAGCGCCGGAACCGATGGCTCGGGTAAGGCGCCGGAAGGCAGGGCCGCCGAAACCGGGGCCAATGCCTCCAGGGCGGCCAATGCCTGACCGATCCACTTTTCGGCGGGCCCCTCGTAATCGGTATCGCATTCGCACAGGGGCAGAAGTTTTCTGGCCCCCAATTCCGCCAAGCGACCATCGAGGTTTTTGCCGGCTTGGCAGAAGCGGGTATAGCTGCGATCGCCCAGGCCCAGCACGGCAAAGGCCAGGTTGGGCATCATGGGCGCATCCGCGCTTTTGAGCCATTCCCAGAAGGCCGCTCCGCTGTCGGGCATATCCCCGTCGCCCCAGGTGCTGGTCAGCAGGAGGATCCGGGATTCGGAGGTCCAGGCCACCTCCTTGAATTTCTCCATTCCCAGGATGCGGGGCTCGAAACGCGGTCCGGATCCGGCGCCGGCTTTGAGTTTGTCGGCCAAGGCATGGGCCAGGCCTTCGGCGGTTCCCGACTGCGATCCGTAAAGCACCAGAACCGGAACCGGCGGGGAAGAGAGGGCGGTTTGGGCCCCGGGGTCTGAAGGCGCGGACAGGCGGGACGCCGCGCCCGGGCTGAAGTTGGACAGGCCGGCCAGGAAGCCGTTGAGCCACATTCGCTGGTCGGTGCTGAAGGGGGCCGATTCGGGAAGTACGGGAGTTTTCATGGCTTTTGCTCCTCTACGGTTTGAAAGGATGCTCGTGAATGTCCCGAAGCCGATTCGGAACCGCTTGTTAATGCGCCGGATACCTCATCCGGAGGTCCGGAAATTTCCGGAGCCGCGAACAGAGTCAGCAATTCCTCATCGGTATACCGGGCCGCGAACTGGGTAAAGGTTTCTCCGGCCAGGCGGCCTTGCAGGTAAATGGAGAGGATGCGTTCCACTTCGGCGGGAACTTCGGGCGCGGGAACCGCGCGCCTTCCGGGAACGGCGATGCGTCCTTCGCCTCCGTATCCGCCTCCCACGAAAAAGTGGAAACCCTGCCCCTTATAAGCGCCGGTTTCCACGCCCGCTCCGATAAGGCCGATATCCCCGATAAAATGCTGCGCGCAGGAATGGGAGCATCCGGTGAGATGAATGTTCACGGGCCGGTCCAGGGCGAGGCGCCCGCGCAAATAGGTGGATATGGCCACGGCCATGGACTTGGTAGCCGCCATTCCGAACTTGCAGCCTTCCGCGCCGGTGCAGGCCACCAGCCCGGCCTGGATGGCGTCCGGCTCATGGGTGAGGCCCAGGTCCGCCAGGGCGCCGAGCGCCTCTTCCACCTTGGCATCGGGAATGTCGGATATGAGCAGGTTCTGCCAGACGGTAAGGCGCAGGGTTCCCGACCCGAAGCGCGAGGAAAGGGCGGCCAGGCCGCGCAGTTGTTTTGCGGAGAGGCGTCCCACGGGTACGTCCACGCCGATAAAGCGGAGGCCCGGTTGCTTCTGGGAATGGACCCCCGTATGGGCGCCCTTGTCCACGGCCGGAGCCTGGATGCATTGATCCAGGGGCAGGCGGCGCAGCGGAAAGGGAAGCAGCTTCTGGGTCTCTTCCAGGAATTTGGGCACGCCCCAGCCGTCCAGCACATATTTGAGCCGGGCGCGCTTGCGGTTGCCGCGATCCCCGTTCATCACATACACGCGGATCATGGCGGCGATGACGGAAAGGGATTCCTCCGGCCTGAGCAGGAGGCCCGTGTCCTTGGCCAGGTCCCCATGGCCGGTGATGCCGCCCAGGGCCAGACGGAAGTATATCCCGGCTTCCGGGCCGTGCCCGGCCTCCACTCGCACGGCCTTGAGGCCTATGTCGTTGGTGTCTTCCAGGGACGAGATGGAATTGCCGCCGTCGAAGGCCACGTTGAACTTACGCGGCAGGCCGTAGAGGGCGCGGTCGTGCAGGATGAGATGGTGCAATTGCCGGCATAGCGGCAGCACGTCCAGGAATTCGTTCGCGTCGATGCCGCAGGTGGGATTGCCCGTGACGTTGCGGATATTGTCGGCCCCGGACCCGCGGGGAACGATGCCGGCCTCGTGGAGGTCGGTGAGCAGGCCGTACATGTGCCGGCCGGGAATTTCGCGAATCTGGAGGTTGGCGCGCGTAGTAACGTCCACGTATCCCCCTCCGTAGGCTTCCGCGGCGGCCGCGATGGCCTCGGCCTGATAGGCCCGCAACACTCCTCCGGGAATGCGCAAGCGGCACATCATGGACGTCTGGGCCGGAGACACGTTCCATAAGCCATGGGTCTTGAACCGGAAAACGTCTTCGCCATCGGGCAGCTTGTCCTGCGCGGAAAGTTCGGCGATTCGCGGCCAGGCGTCGAGAGGATCCGCGTCGAATTTGATCTTTTCTTCTTTGGAGAGGCGCTTACCGGCCGCGAGCCAGGCCGCTTGCGCCCGCTTTCCCGGTGGCAAATCCTGCGGCCCCGTTCCCGGTTCCCCAGTGGACGCGGCCGAAGCCGCCCCGGATCGGTTATCAGCGGGTTGTCCGGACAGGGCCCGGAGGAAGCCGTCCAGATATTCCTTTTGCTGGGCCGTGAAGGCCTGTTCCGCAGCATTGGAGGAAATCATTTGCAGTTCTCCCGGCGTTCTTCCGTCGCCGGGCTTTTGGTCCGATGCCATAGCCCTCTCCTCTGTTACCAGGGGATTTTGCAATGGCCAAAGGTGCGGACGGACCGGAGACAGTTGGCTTGTTCGCATCCTTGAAGCGCAAAGCCCGTACCAGAACGAAGGAAGGGCTGAGAGGCCCAAACGGGGCATTACAGCGGCAATGCGTAGGCTGGGATGCCATTCGTGTAGCCATTCGTCAGTTTATGTCATCGCGGGTTTTACAAATGCGACCAACTTTCGGGTCTTTGGCGATTGTGCGGTTCACAGCGAAGGATTGCCCGGAAGGCCGCCATGGCCGCATCCGGCGGGAATAGGAGGCCTACCGTAGGTCGATATCCGCGGGGCCCGGGCCTTCCGGACCGCGATGGCGCGGACTTTGCATTGTCATGCCGACCGGGAGAATTCCGACATGCGATTGAAAGACTTTGCCAAAGCCGGCCATGCGCCCACGCTCTTTTCCGCTTTTCTTTATTTCGACATGAGCTTCATGGTGTGGGTGTTGCTCGGCCCGCTGGGCGTCCATATCGCCGAAGACCTCGGGCTCAGCCCTTCCGAAAAAGGCATGATGGTGGCGGTGCCGGTGCTCGCCGGCGCCGTGATGCGGGTTTTCATGGGCCTATTGGTCGACAGGGTGGGGGCGAAGCGGGCCGGCCTTTTCGGCCAGGGAACCGTCTTATGCGCTTTGATGGCCGCCTGGCTTTTCGGCCTGCACAGTTTGGAATCGGTCTATCTGCTCGGCATTTGCCTTGGCGTGGCGGGCGCGTCCTTCGCCGTCGCCTTGCCCCTGGCCTCCCGCTGGTATCCCCCGGAAGCCCAGGGGTTGGCCCTGGGTATCGCAGGTGCGGGCAATTCCGGTACCGTCTTCGCCGCTCTCTTCGCGCCTTCGCTTGCGAACCATTTCGGATGGAGCAATGTTTTCGGTCTGGTCCTGATCCCCCTTTCCATAACCATGGTTCTCTACACCTTCATGGCCAAGGACGCTCCCGGCACGCCGCCCCCGCAAAAGTTCTCCAAGTATTTCCAGGTGCTCCGGGAAAAGGACGCCTGGTGGTTCATGCTGTTCTATCTGGTCACCTTCGGCGGATTCGTGGGGCTGGCCTCCAGCCTGGTCATCTATTTCAATTCCCAATTCGGCCTGGATCCGGCCGTTGCCGGGTATCTCACTGCGGGATGCGTGTTCACGGGCTCCATGTTCCGTCCCATCGGCGGATCGGTGGCGGATCGCGTCGGGGGCGTTCGCGCCCTGCAATGCCTCTATGTGCTGGTAGTGGTCTCCATGCTGGGCGTGGCCCTGTTGCCGACCTCCCTGTCGCTTTCCCTGACTTTTTTCATGACGGGAATGATGGCCATGGGCATGGGCAACGGCGCCGTTTTCCAGCTTCTGCCGCAGCGCTTCCAGCGCGAGATGGGAACCCTCACCGGATTGGTGGGAATGGCCGGCGGCGTGGGAGGATTCTATCTGGCCTCGTCCCTGGGGATGTCCAAACGACTTACCGGGGATTACCGCCTGGGGTTCCTGATGTACGCACTCATGGGCGTTTGCGCCTTCGGCATTCTGTTCAAGGTAAAGGTGCGCTGGCGCGCCACCTGGGGCGATCCGGCCGTGGCCCGGGCGAGGGTCTGAACGGGCCCTGGGCGGCCCGGGAGCATCCGGGCGGGTGATGGCGGCGCGCGAGCCCGCCGCGAAAGGATTGCGTGCCCGAAGAGACGGTCAGAATCGGATTCGTCCCCCTGGTCGATTGCGCCTTGCTGGCTATCGCCCGGGAACAGGGTTTTTTCTCCCGCTACAATGTGGAGGTGGAACTCCGCAAGGCCCAATCCTGGGCCCAGGCGAGCGATAAGCTCCTCTCCGGGGAATGGGACGCGGCCCATTTGCTGATCACCATGCCGTTGCGGTTCGCCCTGGCGTCTGCTGGTCCCCCGCCTGTCAATTACGCTTTCTCTTTGAGTTGCAACGGCAATGGCCTCATCCTCGCCAATGCCTTGTGGAACGACGGGGTCAGGGATGGATCCGGTCTTTCCGCATGGATGTCGGCCCATCCCGGCAGGACATTGCGATTCGGTGTCGTCTTCCCCCGCGGCACCCAGGAATATTTCCTGCGCACATGGTTGATCCATGGTGGCTTGACCCTGGGAGAGCGGATAAACCTGGCGATCATTCCGCCCCAGGAAATGGTGGGCCGCCTGCGCAAGGGGGAAATCGACGGGTTCTGCGCGGGAGAGCCCTGGAGCCGCAGAGCCGCGGCTTCCAAGCTCGGGAGGCTCGTGGCCGAAAGCGGACGTCTGATGCCGGGACTGGGGGAAAAGGTCCTGGGGACGCGCCGGGATTGGCATCGCGGCCATACCCTGGAGCATTCCCGGCTGATCCGCGCCCTGCACCAGGCGGCGACGTGGATGGCCGACCCCGGCAACCTCGCCGATGCCGTGGAAATCGTGGCCTCCAAGCGCTATGTGAATGCGCCCAAATCCGTCGTGGAAGATGCCCTGCGGGGCGCCGCCGCCGGAAGTCCGGTATCCGGCGGGATGGTGGACGGCCGCTTCCCAAGCGCGCGGCCGAACTTCCCCTTGCGGGCGCATGCGGCGTGGTATCTGGATCAGATGCGGAAATGGGGACACGCCGATGCTACCTCCGTATCCGCCCTCGATCTCCAGTCGATATGCCTGGAGGGATTCCACGAATCGTCCCTGTCTTTCGCGCCGCAAAGTCCGCGGCCTTCCGCGCCCGGCTGAGTCCCCGGCCCGCCGGCATTCCATTGTCATCCATTGTACGGCAAATCCTCACACATCCTGCCATTCGCGCCGCGACCATGCGCCCGCCATCGGCATAGCAGGCGAATCCCGGGCTTTCTCCCGGCCGCATGGTTGGTACGCGCTTTGCTTTTCCATGGTAACGTCCGTGTAAAACGCCAACTGATTATATGCGGCGGCGGTTTTACGGACCAAGGCAAGGCGGCGCAAGCCTCCGAAACCTGGATCCGCCGCATCTGATGGGCAGGGGCCCGTAACGCCCCGCCGCCGCGAAAGCCGCGGCCGCCCACTCCGGTCCGCCCGGGCTTTTGGACATACGAACCCCGGCTGAAAGCCGAAGGAGTATGCCCAATGTGTTCGGTAAAGAGGAACGGCGGGAACGGTTTTTTTTCAGAGCCCCAGCGGACTCCCGGCGCCGCCCTACCGTCCAACCGCGGCAGGGGATTACCGGCCCCGGGAAGGGATGCTCCCCATCCCCATCCCCCGGCAGGAACATGTCCCGCATGCTCCCTCCTGCCGGGGGACCGCACCCTTCTTCCATTCCGATTCAGGA
>Ga0079224_100004978_pt1 | contig 17377 bp, 10 predicted proteins | sample Stecom2015_FD_80414 | JGI IMG/M metagenome (GOLD analysis project Ga0079224, IMG submission 80414) | Agricultural soil microbial communities from Utah to study Nitrogen management - Steer compost 2015 | ecosystem: Environmental > Terrestrial > Soil > Agricultural land | place: USA: Utah...
CGGACTTGGCATATACCAGATCCCTGAGTTGTTTCAATTCGTGGGGATACTGGGTCAATGCCTTGGCTGATGCTACAATAACAAAACAAGGCCAGGGGGTCGGTATCTCTCCTACCCTCTTGAACAGACCTTCATCTACCAAAGGCTGGGTCATGAACTTTTCCCATAAAAAAAACTTGGGCTCCGGGCTGTCCAAAGCAGCCTTTGCACCATCGATGTCCCCCACGACCTCAAATTCCAGGCGACCCAAATCCCAATTGGCGTAATCTGCCAGAAGAAATGCCATCAGATGGGATCCTGATCCAAATCTACTGATCGCAAACGGAGCTATTTGCAGTTCATCTATGGTCTGTGTGGGAAACTTGGAGGAAACATGGATGCCCCAGATAAGGGGCGATTGTACATGGAGGCCGATAATTCTTCCAGGATTACCTTCTAAGCGGTCATTGATAAAGCTTTCGGTCAGGATGACGGCGACATCTGCTTGATCTTCCCTTAAGGCTTTGTTCATTGCTCCAGATCCTTTGGGTTCATCCTTCCATTCCAGAAGAATACCCTTTTCTTCGAAAGGCTGTTCCTCAACTGTTTTTACCCAAGGGAAATTGAAATGCTCCGGGACACCGACAATTCTTATTTTATCCATTTCCAAAGATAGGCAGCCCTCGGCAATTGTAAAACTTTTAGCAAAGGCACTTTGTTGTAAGTTGGTGATCGTTGGAATTCTTCCAACAACGCCACCCTTCTTTTGCCACAATGATAATTTAACCCGGCAATCCAAGGAAATTAGAACAGGTATTTCTATCTTTGACCCTATTGGTCGTAGCCCATTTTCGGTTCGGAACGGGCATTTATCAACTCATCATCAAACCTTTAAATATTTTATTATGAAATTTAAACCAGGCGTTAAATACGGCGAAGAGCTCAGAGATTTGTTGGCTTATGCAAAAGAAAGTGAATTTGCCATGCCCGCAGTGAATGTGATTAACTCCAATACCGTCAACGCTGTGCTGGAAACGGCTAAAAAAGTGAACTCACCCGTTATGATCCAATTCTCAAACGGTGGAGCGCAGTTTTTTGCAGGCAAGAGCCTGGCCAATGATAAACAACAAGCTTCTATTGCAGGTGGTATTTCCGGTGCACTTCATGTTCACAAAATGGCGGAAGCTTATGGCGTTCCCGTTGTCTTGCATACTGACCATGCCGCAAAAAAATTATTGCCCTGGATCGATGGCTTATTGGCGGAGGGCAAAGCTTATTACGAAGCATACAAAAAACCACTCTTCAGCTCTCACATGCTGGATCTTTCCGAAGAATCCATTGAAGAAAATATTGAAACGTCTGTTAAGTATTTCAAGGAATTCGCTAAGCTTGAAATGGCCATCGAAATTGAGTTGGGGGTGACCGGCGGTGAAGAAGATGGGGTAGACAATACGGATGTAGACAGTTCCAAGCTATACACGCAGCCGGAAGAAGTGGCTTATGCCTATGAAGAACTGAAAAAAGTAAGTGATCTGTTTACCATTGCGGCGGCTTTCGGGAATGTCCACGGGGTTTATAAGCCTGGAAACGTCAGCTTGACGCCTGTTATTCTCAAAAACTCCCAGGACTACATCAACCAAAAATTTGGGACTACAGGGAAGCCTGTCAATTTTGTATTCCACGGGGGATCTGGCTCTACCGTCGAAGAAATCAGGGAAGCCAACAGCTATGGCTCCATTAAAATGAATATTGACACTGATATGCAGTGGGCATTCTGGGAAGGTGTCCTGAAGTATTACCAAGAAAAAGAAGGTTATCTGCAGGCACAACTCGGCAACCCTGATGGAGCTGATAGTCCAAACAAGAAAAACTATGATCCACGGGTATGGTTGAGAAAAGGGGAAGAAAACTTTGTCAAAAGACTAGAACTTGCCTTCGATATGCTCAACGCCGTCAACAGGAATTAATCATTTGATATTTCATAAAAAGTAAAAAACCGTAAGGGAGCCCTTACGGTTTTTGCTTTAATACATTCAGCGGTAAGCGCCAAACGGAAAGAAATCCTACTTCCAGCTTGCGGCTCTTCATCTTATCAGGTTGACAAAATCTTGGCAATTCGGAAATCGTCCTCGTCTACCTCCTTATCATCTACAATGGCTTTCTTAATGGGCGTATAGACCACTTTGTTGTTGATCACGCCAGCCATCACATCGTATTTTCCGTACATGAGACCCTCCACGGCGGCTAAGCCTAACTTACTGGCCAACACCCTATCGAAGGAACTTGGGGATCCGCCTCTCTGCAAGTGGCCCAAAATAGTCACTTTAATATCGTATTGTGGCAGGATTTTCTTAACCTTCTGGGCAATCTCCAATGCCCCACCACTTTTTCCGCCTTCTGCTACAATAACAATGTTTGACTGCTTTTTGGCCTTCGCCCTGATATTGAGCCTCTTGATCAGGTTCTCAATGGGCATTTTCCTCTCTGGAATAAGCGTGGCAGCAGCACCACTTCCTATACCTGCATTGATGGCAATGAATCCGGCATCCCGGCCCATTACCTCCACAAAAAACAGCCGATCATGGGATGATGCCGTATTTCTGATCTTATCAATGGCCTGAATCGCCGTATTGCAGGCAGTATCAAATCCAATGGTACTGTCCGTTCCAGACAAGTCATTATCAATTGTTCCGGGTATGCCAATAGAGGGCACCCCAAATTCTTCGAACAATAAATGGGCTCCTGTCAGGGAACCATCGCCTCCAATTACCACCAAGGCTTCAATGCCGTGTTTTTGAAGGTTTTCGTAAGCAGTCTTGCGACCTTCAGGTGTTCGGAATGCAGCACTTCGGGCGGATTTAAGGAAAGTCCCGCCTCTTTCCAGGATGTAGGCTACATTTTTCGTATCCAGTTTTTTGATGTCATTGGTGATCATACCTTCATAACCCCGGTAGATTCCGTAGACTTCCATGTTATAATATGTGGCAGAACGCACCACCGCCCTTATGGCTGCATTCATTCCAGGTGCGTCCCCTCCTGAAGTCAACACACCGATTTTGGAGAGGGTCTTATTTTCCATTTAATTGAGGAGTCGTTAGTTGTTGAAAAATCAATTCGGCTGTGGCAAGATTAGTCGCCAATGGGATATTGTGCACATCACAGATCCGCATCAACATCTGAACATCCGGTTCGTGAGGGTGTTTGCCCAAGGGATCCCTGAAAAAAATCACCAGATCGAGTTCCTTCTGGGCAGCCATAGCAGCAATCTGTGCATCCCCGCCTATTGGACCGGATAGCAATTTTTGCACTTCAAAGCCCGCTTTTACAATATGATTGCCCATGGTGCCGGTAGCTACCAAAGAAATCCCTTGAAGCTTTTCCTTGAATCCACTGAGAAAATGAACCATTTCGGCCTTCTTACCATCATGGGCAATTAATGCTATTTTCATTTAAAATCGTTTTAATAGGTTGGAGGGTTAAAGTTAAAAAAAATTATCGTTAAGTGGGTGTGCGGCTTTAAGATTTGAGACATTAGACGCAAAGGACAGTAAGCGGGGAACCTGAGAAGAAGACAGGATAGCAAAAAAAAACAGTGAAAGAACAATCGTCTGCCAATTAATATGGAGGCCTTCAAGCACGGTTTAAATGGTAGCGGACTACAATAACAAGCAATAAGGCGAAATCAAAAATTCCCGCAGATCGCCGTCATTCCACCGCCTATCTGCGGGAAGCAGCGTGATCTGCAGGATACCTTTCTTGCATTACATGCCCCTAAATGCCGGCGGATCAATACCGTTGGATCGAATATAGGACACTGCCGCTCCCCTGTGGTGGGTAGCATGGTCGTCGATCAAGCCCAACATCTGCCTTCTAGTTACTTTCCCCGCAAAGGTGTCAATTTCCTCCGCCAGTTGGGCTTCTGTCAACTTGCTGATGGTGGCTTTCCCATAGTCGTAGCAATCATTGATGAATTGCTTCAACTCTTCCCTCGTCTCTGGCTTGGCATCCATTTTAAAGGTCGGCTCAGCGCCTAACATAAAACCTTGGGACAACCCACCAACGCTCCCAGCCACATGGGCCACCTGCTCCTTAAAGCTCATTGCGGATTCATGTGGACGGTAATCCAGCAGATTGTCGGGCATTTTCTCCAATACCTCTAGTGTAAAAGCCTTGCTGTTGTCCCACTTGGCCAGAAATTCCTCCATCGTGGTCTGGGCTTGGGCGCCATACATTCCTGACAGCCCCATAACAAAGGCCAGTGTCATTACCCGGTAGATCATTGTTGTTTTCATAGGTTATTAATCGGTTTTTAAGTACAGACAAACTTAGGGATTTTTTGGGGTAGTTGGGCAATTCCTGTGCGGGTTCTAATTTTTTATTCTATAAGAATGTTCCTCCTATAATAACCTATCCACGACCTTGGAGCGCTATTTACGGTACTGATTTCGCCTATCCTAATACTATATTTGCCTGTCCTCCACCCTCCTGTAACACAACATCAACATGGCTTTTCACCCCATCTTCCTGTAAAGACGTCAATGATCAAAACAGTTTGTAACAACGTCACTTTCACGACGCCCTAATCAAAATGGCCTGATCAAAATTTTTGATCAGGCCATTTATCCTATTGCTTTATCCCGTTAAGAAACCAGATTCCAACATCGAAGGCGATTACTTCTTTGCATCTCTCAGTTGTTGTTTGAAATTTCAATCCTTATGTTCTTACAGATTAATCTTCTCTCCGAAGAACAAAGCATTGATCAATAGGCGATCTGTGCCGTGCCAATAGCTTCTGTAGGTCGGGTCATCGGCAAAAAGAACAATGGTGCCTTGACCTTTCTTTTCCGCTAAAATAGAAGCTGACTGACTGATTTTCCGGATATTGTCCTTAGACACATAACCGCTGACATAAGGTTCGGGCAGGTATTTTGCCACTGTCGCGTACTTGTTTTTGCTGGGCTGGAACAAAGTAGTGCCTGTCTTTACCAGGTAATTTACCCTTTGTGACAAGCCAAAAGTCAATGGATTGCTGATGTCAAGATCCGATAAGAAGATCCCGCCGTTTATCCTGCCTGGTACTTCCGTAACTTCCCTTTTGTCATAATCCACCCGGGTAGCGACATCAGTCCTTGTCAAGGTATCCTGATACAATTTCTCTGAAGAAATACCGGTTCGAATGTCCCATTCGGCACCTCCACGGAACGTCACCAGCGTTCCGCCGCCATTCACCCAGCTTTTGAGCTTATCCACTACTTTTTCATCCCAATCATTATATACCCCATGAGGCAGAATAATCACATTGTAACGATTAAGGGGAACATTTTTGAAATCATCAAAATCCAGTTTGGCCAAGGGCAGCCCCACATGCCTATCAAGCAATTGCCAGATCTGACCGGCTTCTTCATAATTAATTCCCCGACCGAACACGGTAGCTACTTTAGGGGCCGAAAGGGTCGTAAAGCTTCTGCTCCCCAAGTCGATGCTGTCATCCAGCCATCCCGTGGAGACGGCATAAGCATTAACTTTAGCATCGGCAGTAATTTCACTTAGGTGTTGGAAAAGTACATCGGCAGAAACCTCCTGCCCGGTCACCGGGATCAATAAAGAACCGTAACCAAAATCTTTAATACCGTCCTCGGTAGCAGATTTGAACGGCGACATAGACGCCTTCACGCGGATCCCTTTATTCAGCAACTGGGTCAAGGCTTTAGAAGAATTGTAGTCTGTCCACTGCAACAGGTAGGCATAATTGCTCTTGCCTCCAACGACCTGCCCGACATGATCAGGAACGCTGATGATTCTTTCCCCATTCACGCGGATCGCCGAGGTGGATTTAGCTTGTTTGATGCCATAAGCATGGATCATCGACCAAGCCGTATTGTCATAGTACAGGCTGTCTTTTAACAGCGTCATTTCTTCAAAAATGGAATGGATCAACCTGAATTGGGGCTGAGAAGCAGGAACCACAAATGCATGGTCTTTTTTGAATTCCTTTCCCGCCAAAGCCAGATCATTGTTTAAGCCATACACTTGGATTCTGTGACTCAACAGTAACTGTAAGAACCTGTGCGTCAATCCGGCATCATTTTCATCCCCAAAAACATAACTCTTGGTCGGATGGGCTTTGGCCTGATCCAAAGAGGATCTGAACACATCCTTCTGCAGTTTAAATAGTCCTTCCTTTTCGGATACTGCAGCTCTTAATGTTCCTATACCGGTGACAAAATGGTTTCTGATAGTAAAGGCGAAAGGCAGGTCACCGTTCTCACTTTCCTGTACCAAACCTCTCGAACTTGCCTGTTCCAAAGTCACGCCTACAGCCCCATGAAAATCAGGATAGGTAGAACCATAGATAGGCGAAAGGTTGTCGAAAACCTCTCCAGTAAAATAAAATGATCCAATTTTATCCAGTTCTTCGATCTGGTATTTGGCTACGACTTTGTTAAACTCGTAGGAGAATTTTGGCATAATCGGGCTTTCTGTTCTTTCTGGCGATGGTTCGAGGTAATAGGTGCTGCTGGTTCCCATTTCATGGAAATCAATATGCACATTGGGATACCACTGGTGAAAAAATTCCAACCTTGCCTGACTCTCCACTTGGGTGGCGCTTAGCCAATCCCGGTTCAGGTTGGCCAGGTAGTGGTTGCTACGTCCATTGGGCCAGCCTTCACGGTGCTCCTTATCAAAGGGATCTGCAGAAGGGAAAGCCGACTTGTAGGAATTGTGCCAACTTGCTGCACGGTCTCTACCGTCGGGATTTTGCGCGGGATCGATCAGGATCACAGCCTCGTCAAGAAACCGTTGGGTTTCTTCGCTTTCATTGGCCACCAAGTAGTAGGCAGTCAATAAAGCCGCTTCCCCACTGGAGGTTTCGTTGCCATGCACGCTGTAGCCCAAAAGGACTACTACAGGGTTTTCCTCAGCTGAAATAAGCCCTTGCGCAGGATCGACCAATTTTTTATGTTCCTGTTTGATACCTTCCAAATTGGCCAGATTTGAAGGGCTAGTGATGGTGGCAATGATCAATGGTCTTTCTTCATAGGTTTTTCCAATTGTCTCGAGTTGGATTTTATCAGAATGCTTGGCCAATTCTTCAAAATAAGAAACAATCCGATCATGACGGGTAAAGTGGCTGCCGACAGGATAACCCAGAAACTCCTCCGGGCTTGGAATGTCCGGGTTCAACTGGGAAGTGTCCGCGACATAGTAGGAAATACCCTGGGCATTGGCCGCCCACACCGGGCCAGCCAGCACCGCCCACAGCAGGAAGAGCCGAGGGGTTAAAAGTTTTATGGTTAAACTGTTCTTCATCTTTTTATAGTTGTGATTTACGAATTGCGATTTGAAATCTTTTAGTTAACTAGGTCATTCGACCGCTCTGAGGTCGAATGTGTATTAGAGCATCGTGTTTTCTGTAAACGTATGACCCGAACGGGGTTATACCAGCAGTTGCTATAGGACATTCCATTATTACTGTGGATGTACCACTCAGATCTTCCGTGACTTCCATCCGCGGCCTCCCCAAGCACCGTTAGCACCGCATCCTATATCCGGCATCGGATCTTCTTTTAGTATCCCGGATTTTGATCCTCGGGATTCAAGGCCTCGTCTGCCACGATTTCATTTAAAGGGATAGGATAGAGGTATTTATCGGTATCCGTCACGCCCAACACTTCCGCTGCCCTTCCTGTCCGGATCAGATCAAACCATTGGTGGCCTTCAAAAACAAATTCCAGTTTTCTCTCCTGTTCTATAGCCACTAGAATCTCTTGGCCATCGCTTAGGTTTAGCGGATCTAATCCTGCCCTGTCCCTCACTAGGTTCAAATCAGACAAAGCTCCACTAATATCAGATGCAGACTTCTTGACCCTAGCTTCCGCCCGGAGAAGGTACTGCTCTGCTATTCTGAGAATATAAGCCGGATCATCACCCGAACCTATACGGTAATATTTTGTAGAATAGGGATTGCTTCCGTTGTAGGAAATTAACTCCCCACGGTTGCCTCCTTTGGCTGGGTCTGTCAATTCCGCAATCAGTTGGTCTGCCGGATGCCACTCATATCTTCCACCCATGCTGCTGGGATAACCGTAATGGGCGTGAGAATTTCTATCCGCATTGTTGTAGGAAAGCTCAAAGATACTTTCTTCCGTCTCTTTTGTTTGTACAAAAGCCGTGTATGGTGCCACCAAGTTGAAATTTCCGCTTTCGATCACCTCCGTAGCCAATTGCTCGGCATGCTCCCACTCTTCTAGGTAAAGATGAAGTCTAGCTTTCAAGGCCTTTGCGGCCTCTTTGGATGCCCTGGTCCTCACGGTAACGGCAGAAAGTAAGTTTTCAGCCTCATCCAAGTCAGACAAAACCTGGGCATAGGTTTGGGCCAAAGTTGCTCTTCCGATAGCCGCACCGTCATTTTTTGTTCCGGTAGGCGACAACACCAATGGAACACCGCCCCAAGCTCTTCCCAAATCAAAATAAGCCAGTCCTCGGATAAAATAAGCCTCACCTAAGATCTGGCTACGCTCTGCCTCAGTGAGATTGCGGTCTTGTATGAGCGGAACCTTTGCGATCAGGTGGTTGGTTGTATTGACCACTCTATAAATCTGGGCCCACATCGGAGCCAAAAAGTTATTATCAGCCACGATATCATGTTGGATAAACTGCTGGTATTGGTTATAGGTACCTGACCACTCAGCCTCGCCCGAAGACAGGTAAGAAAAGGCAACGTAATCCCGACCATAGTAACTGTTGTTCTGTAGCTCACTATAGGCACCCAAAAGTGCGGCGACTGCTCCTCCCTTATTGGTAATGGCTTTTTCGGAGTCAATATCCAGTACCGGATCCTGCTCCAATACATTACAAGCTGTAAACGAAACAACAAGTAATGCCAAGAGAAATGAATTGAATAATTTATATATCGATTTCATGGCTATTGCAATTAAAAGGTAAGATTAAGTCCAACTTGGAAGCTCCTGGGTTGAGGTACGGTCGCATGGTCAATGCCGCGTACATTCTGGTTACTTTCTGCTACGTTTACCTCTGGATCAAGCCCACCATAGGAAGTTGCCGTCCACAGGTTGGTCCCCTGTACATAGATCCTTGCTTTCTGGATTTTTAGCCTCGTCAGTGTTTCCACAGGAATAGTATAACCTAAAGAAACTGATCTAAGCCTTAAGAAAGAAGCGTCAGAGATAAGCCTACTACTAGGCAAGTTGTAATTGTTCCCTGTTCTTGTAAGACGGGGAATGTCGGTAATGTCACCAGGCTGCTGCCATCTGTCCAGTTGCCCGGGCAGGAAGGTGATCGACCCGTTTCGCGTGCCCCCATGCTCCATAAAGAAGCGGTTTAGATCTAAGATGTCGGCACCCAATTCATAATTGAACAAGAAGCTAAAGTCGAGATTTTTATGAGTAATGGTATTGGTCAGGCCACCAAAGAAGTCAGGCGCTGCGTTTCCTTTGATGATTCGGTCAGCAGCGGTGATTTGGCCGTCTTGGTTGACATCACGGTAGACGGCATCGCCGGTTTGAGGATCCACATAAAGCTGCTCATAGACCCAGAAGGAGTATAAAGGCTGGCCTTCTTCCATCCTTACCCAGTCACGGCTATGCTGTGTAATGGGCACAGGAAGGGATTCGATTTTGTTGACATTCTTCGCGATATTGAAGGAGGTGGTCCACACCAATCCCGGTCTTTCAATATTGGTGGTGTTGATGCTCAGTTCTACCCCTTTGTTACTGATTTCCCCCAAATTCTCGAAGATGCTGGTGAAACCCAGTTTTCCTGCTACCGGAACACGCACCAACAGGTCTGAGGTAAATTTGTCGTAATAGTTTGCTTCGACCTCAATTTTATTCTGCAAAAAGGCCAAGTCCAAGCCGATATTCCACTGCCTGGTGGTCTCCCACTTCAGGTCAGGATTGGCCAATTGCTCCGGACTGATGCCAGGCTGCTGTAAGTAATTGTTTCCGGCTCTCCATAGTCCCAAGGATGCAAAGTCATTGATCCCGTTTTGGTTTCCAGTGATACCAATGTTAGCCCTCAACTTGATCAAATCAAATGGCAAGTCTTGCGCAAATGATTCCTCAGACAGTACCCAAGACGCACCTACGGAAGGGAAATATCCCCAACGGTTAGATGCACCGAATCTGGATGAGGCATCCGCTCTTATACTGGCATCCACACCATATTTGTTGTTGATATTGTAACTGGCCCTTGAGAAAAAGGATAGCAAACCGTAGCTGCTGGCCGAAGTACTACCGGTCTGCAGGGAGGAAGATCCGATTTCCTTGAAATCATTGCTGGGGAAATTCTGACCCGTAAGATCTAAATAACTGTTGTTGGTCTGTTGGATGGTATTCCCCAAGATCACATTCAGGAAATTTGAGCCAAAGCGCTTGTTGTAGGTCAATACCTGCTCGTTGATCAAAGTAGTCACTTCACTGATATAACGGGAAGCATTTCCCTGAGGCTGACCCGCACCGATCAGGGTATTGTTGTAAGAGCGGTCCTCATAATTATTATAATCAATGCTCCAGCTTGACCTAAGGGAAAATCCGTCAAAAAACTCGTAATCCGCATAAAGATTACTTACAAACCTTTTGGAAATCGCACTGAGATCCAGATTCTCGATCATGGCAAGGTGGTTATCAAATATCCCATGCTTGGCATAGCTGCCGTCTTCGTTGAATACGGGTAGGTACGTCGGCACATACAAAGCGGAGTTGATCACCCCAAGCGCACTATCGTTATTCTTGCTGTGAATCCTCTTGGATTGAGAGACGGAGGTACTGGTCCCCACCATCAGCCTACTGTTGATGCTCTGATCAAAGTTAAACCTACCTGAATATCTTTCAAATCCCGAAGGCTTTACGATTCCGTCCTGGTTGAAGTAGCCTCCCCCAATAAAGTATTTGCTTTTTTCCGATCCGCCGGAAAGGCTCAGATCATAGCTCTGCGTCAATCCAGTCTGGAAAACGTCAGGAACCCTCGAATAAGTAGTCTGCTCTTCAGGAAGGCCTCTCCCACCTTCAGATACCGGCCTAAATGGCCTATTGGCAAATTCGCCGCCGTCGTTTAGGAAAGTCTCATTGATCAGCTCCGCCTCCTGAGTAGCATTGACGGTCTCATATATTTTGGGGGCTTTGGCCACGCCAAAATAAGTATTAAAGGAAATTTGGGAAGCTTCATTGATTTTTCCCCGTTTGGTCGTGATCAACACTACCCCATTGGCGCCCCGTGCACCATAAATAGCGGTAGCGTTGGCATCCTTTAAGATCTCCAAGCTTTCAATATCATTGGGGTTCAGATCGGCCAAAGGATTGGTGGACTGGCCGCCCAAGCTGGCAGTAGAAAGGTTCTGGTTATTGATGAACACCCCATCAATGATATAAAGCGGGGAATTCCCGGCATTAATAGAGGTGGTACCCCTAACCCTTACGAAGATGCCCGCTCCCGGCACACCTGATCCGGCGGAAACCTGTACACCTGCCGCCTTTCCCTGCAACAACTGATCCGGTGAAGGAACGGGGATTTCCTTTAATTCGGCAGCATTGACCGAAGTAACGGTACTTGAAATTGTCTTTTTGGACTGGGCGCCATATCCCGTCACCACTACTTCGCCCAGATCCGTAGCGCTTTCCACTAGATACACTTGGAGCTTGGAACTGTTGTTCGGCCCAATGGTGATTTCTTGGTTTTGAAAGCCTATGCTCGAGAACACCAATGTTTGTCCGTTGGCCACTTCTAGGGAAAAATTACCATCGATGTCACTGACCGTGCCCCGATTGGAAGATTTGATGAGTATGTTTACTCCTGGTATCCCCAGATCACTGTTCTTTTCCAGAACCGTTCCGCTTACCTGAATATTTTGAGCCCAAGACCATCCCGTATAGCTGAACAGGATGAAAAGCACAAAAAGAAATTTCTGTGGTATTGTTGTTTTCATTAGAGAGAATGGGTTTTGGCATCACCTCCATCACCTAGGCCGCGACCTGGAAATGGGATGAACCGGTAAATAATTTACAAGGTTTGAATAGGTAAAATTGGACTAGATAGGGTATAATTATCCTGTACTATGCCCAATGGCCAGATAGGTTGGATTGATCAAAATCAATAAAACTTCTCGCAGTTTTTGGTTAGTGGGACATCATTTTCATTTCCATACAACAACCACCCATCGTAGAGTACATGCAGGGGAGGTATTGAAAAAAATTGGAAGGTGCGAATAATCGGGACTTTTTCATGTGGGTTTGATTTATCATTCCTTTAATAATTAAGGCAGGATGTAGCACCTTTCAGTTGTACTGGTGGTTGCCAGAGTTTCATTGAGCCTGATCTCTCAACTCTTCGTTATAAATTCCCCACAAACTTAATAGGTTTTATTCCAAAATAAAATTTATTGCTATATTTTGTTAAAAATTTTATTCTGAAATCTCAGAATGTCTTAAGCTCCCATAAGAGATCGCGTAGAGATTAAAAATAATGACCAATTATTATTTTGCAAAAACAGGATAATGACTGAAAACGGGAGGGTATTTTCTTTCAATACCTACGCAAGTCATAATGGTTCTAAATAGCATCAAAATTATTAGTTAATTCCAATTTAATTGCCAAAATTAATTTTTTAAATAATCTTTGCTTTAGACTAAATCCCGAAGAGCGGGATTTGATCCCTAACATTTATTCGTTTAGATGCACGTGTAACCATGGAACCTACCAATACCCAAAATCCCGAATATTATCACAAGGTGGTGGATTGTCAATACGCCTGCCCCGCCCACACACCGGTACCTGAATACATCCGTCTTATAGCTGCAGAGAAATATACCGAAGCGTATATGGTCAACTGGGAATCCAACGTTTTCCCAGGTGTTCTTGGGAGAACCTGCGACCGACCCTGCGAGCCGGCCTGTAGAAGAGGTCGTGTCGAAGAAGAACCCGTTGCTATCTGTCGCCTCAAAAGGGTAGCGGCAGACAACAAGGACGATGTCCGGCAATATATGCCACAAGCTCCTTTCCCTTCAAATGGGAAGAAAGTGGCGCTGATAGGCGGTGGACCTGCCTCTCTTACGGTGGCCAGGGATCTGGCACCACAAGGATATGAAATCCATTTGTTTGATGAACAGATCGCCGGGGGCGGTATGATGCGAAGCCAGATTCCCTCTTTTAGGCTTCCTGAGAATGTTTTGAACGAGGAGGTGAATTTTGTACTTGATCTTGGAATCCACACCCATTTTAACCACTACGTAAAAAGTTTAAATGAAATCCTGGAAAAGGATTATGATGCGGTATTTGTGGGTACAGGCGCCCCGCGGGGCAGGGATCTCCCCAGTCTCCCAGGTCGGGAAGAAGCTGCCGCACATATCCACATCGGGATCGAATGGCTTGCCAGCGTAGCCTTTGAACACACCCATGTTATCGGCAAGAAAGTGATCGTCCTGGGTGGTGGAAATACCGCCATGGACTGCTGCAGGACTTCCCGAAGATTAGGGGGTGAGGAAGTAAAAGTGGTGGTACGCAGTCCTTTTGCCTCTATGAAAGCTTCTCCCTGGGAAAAGGAGGATGCCATGCATGAGGATATCCAGATTTTTGACAACCATGTCCCCTTAAGCTTTGAAGTGGAAAACGGGAAGCTGATCGGAATGAAATTTGAAAAAGTGCATGCCGTCTACGATGAAAACGGCAAGCGTCAGCTGCTTCCGACCGGCGAACCCGACGTATTTATTGAAGCGGATGATGTCTTGATCGCCATAGGCCAGGAAAATACCTTTCCTTGGATAGAAAGAGACTGCGGAGTAGATTTTGATGAATGGAACATGCCCAAAGTGGACAAAGCGACATTTCAGTCTACCCATCCGCGGGTTTTCTTTGGAGGAGATGCTGCTTTTGGGCCGGAGAACGTCATTACTGCTGTAGCTCATGGGCACCAGGCGGCAGTTTCCATGCATTTATTCTGCGAAGAAAAGGACCTGCATAAAAGACCTTCGCCCTACACGAATTTGGTAAGCCAAAAAATGGGAATCCATGAATGGAGCTATGACAGCTATGTGGCGGTCGACAACCGGTACGTCGTTCCCCAGGCTGAAAAAGCCCTCACCTTGGTCAACCGTAAAAAAGAAGTGGAATTGGGATATGTCGTGGACACCGCCTTCAAAGAAGCCCAAAGGTGCTTAAACTGCGATGTTCAGACGGTTTTCACTGAAAACCTGTGTATAGAATGTGATGCCTGTATGGACATCTGCCCGACCTCCTGCATCACCTTCACCCCTAATGCGCCGGAAGAAGAGTTGAGACAGAATCTACTGGTGCCAGCTGAAAACCTCAGCCAAGACTTACTTGTTTCAGATGCGCTGAAAACAGGAAAGGTAATGGTAAAAGATGAGGATGTTTGCCTCCACTGCGGGCTATGTGCAGAAAGGTGCCCCACCTCCGCGTGGGATATGCAAAAATATTTCTACAATGTTAACAAAGCATCGAGTTTATGAGTCTTTCCCCCATACATACCAACGGCCATTCCAAAACAAACGATTTTGTAGTGCGATTCGCCAATGTGAACGGAACGGGTTCTGCCAGCGCCAATTTTCTTTTTGCAAAGGCAATATTCAGAATGGGCATACCTGTAAGTCCCAAAAACATTTTCCCCTCTAACATCCAGGGACTACCGACGTGGTATGAAGTCCGGGTGAGCGAAAAAGGATACCTCGGACGAAGAGCCGGCATCGATCTGATGGTAGCGGTAAACGCCCAGAGCATGGCCCAGGATGTAAGGGATGTCCGTCCCGGCGGCTACTTTATGTACGACAGCACCAAACGTTTGCCTGCAGAATATCACAGAGAAGACATCCGTTACCTTGGTGTGCCTATGATGGCCATGTCCAATGAGGCCTTCACCGACCCTAGGCAGCGGCAGCTTTTCAAGAATATTATTTATGTCGGTGCGTTGGCACAGTTGCTGGGGATAGAATTTTCCGTCCTCGAAGCTTTGTTGGCCGAACAGTTTGCAGGCAAAGAGCGTCTAATCGCACCCAATATAAAAGCCTTGAAGCTGGGAATGGATTACGTTGCGGAGCATTTTGGTCAGCGGCTGAACTTTCACCTAGAGAGGCGGGACAAAGTAGGCAACAGCATCCTTATCGACGGCAACACTGCCTGTGGTCTGGGAGCGGTATATGGTGGAGCAACAGTGATGGCTTGGTATCCTATTACCCCTTCCACTTCGGTGGCAGAAGCTTTTGAAAAATATGCCTCCAAATTAAGGATCAATCCCGTGACAGGAGAAAAGAATTTTGCCATAGTACAGGCAGAAGATGAGCTCGCTGCCATGGGTATGGTTATCGGTGCAAATTGGAACGGTGCGCGTGGTTTCACCGCTACCAGCGGGCCCGGTTTATCATTGATGAATGAATTTTTAGGCCTAGCCTATTTTGCGGAAGTGCCGGCTGTGCTTGTGGACGTGCAGCGAGCCGGGCCAAGTACGGGAATGCCCACCCGGACGCAGCAATCAGACATCCAATTGGCGGCTTATGCTTCCCATGGCGACACCAAACATGTACTTTTATTGCCTTCTACGCCCAAGGAATGCTTTGATATGACAGCCGACAGTTTTGACTTGGCCGAACAGCTCCAGACCCCTATCATCCTCCTGACGGACCTCGATTTGGGTATGAATGACCATATGAGTGAGGCGTTTGACTGGGATGATTCCCGGGTTTATAAGAGGGGAAAAGTCCTCTCTGCCGAGGATCTCAATAATATGGGACGCTTCGGAAGATACCTGGATGTAGATGGGGACGGCATCCCCTACCGTACGTATCCAGGAACCCACCCTACCTTGGGATCTTTCTTTACCAGGGGAACCTCTCGGGATGAGTATGCCAGGTACACCGAGGACGGCACGGTATACCAGCGAAATATGGAAAGATTGATGGTGAAATGGGACACCGCCAAAAGCCTGGTTCCCGCCCCTCAATTTTATCAAGAGGCCAACCGCAGCGACATCGGCTTGATATTCTTCGGCACGTCTACCTATTCGGCAGAAGAAGCAATGGACGATATGAAAGCGGAAGGCATAGAAGTCGACGCAATACGCCTTAAGGCATTCCCTTTCAATGCGGATGTAGAGGAGTTTATCGCCTCCCACAAGACCGTCTATGTCATCGAGCAAAACCGCGACGCACAGATGCGCGGCTTACTGATCCTGGAGCTGGAGGTAAACCCTGCCAAATTGATCCCGATTTTGAACTATAACGGTATGCCGATCACCGCATATGAAATTGTTCAAATGATTTCCAAACATCTGACCCCATCAAAACCCCGCTGCAATGACTTATCTGCGACCTTTATATAGACATCCAAAATTACCCAAAAACAAAAACGGCTATACCCTAAAGGAATACGAGGGAGCTTTATCCACTTTGTGTGCGGGATGCGGTCACGACAGCATCAGCTCGGCTATAGTCCAAGCCTGTTTTGACTTGGACATAGAACCCCATCATGTCGCCAAACTTTCCGGCATCGGCTGTTCATCCAAGACCCCAACTTATTTTCTGGGCAATTCCCACGGATTTAACTCGGTGCATGGGCGAATGCCTTCCGTTGCCACAGGGGCTAGTATGTCCAACAAAAACATGGTTTATCTGGGTGTGTCAGGCGATGGGGACACGGCTTCCATTGGGATGGGTCAGTTTGTCCATGTCATCCGCCGAAACCTGAATATGGTTTACATCGTCATGAACAACGGCTGTTATGGATTGACCAAAGGGCAGGATTCTGCTACCGCCGACCAAGGCTCAAAGAGCAAGGCAGGATCCGTCAACCCCTTCCAGGCCATCAATCTGGCCAGCCTGGCGGTGGAACTGGGGGCGACCTTTGTGGCGCAGAGCTTTAGCGGCGACAAAAAACAGTTGGTTCCACTTTTAAAAGCCGCTATTGAACATCCCGGTTTTGCATTTGTGAACGTCATCTCCCCTTGTGTAACCTTCAACAACAATCCAGGCTCCACGAAGTCATACGATTATGTAAGGGAACATCTGAAGGCAACCGACACGACTGATTTTGTACCGATAAGAAAACCTATCACTTCGTCCTATGAAGAGGGGACCAGCACTACCGTAACCATGCATGATGGTTCCGATCTCCACCTCAACAAACTGGCACAGGATTGGGATCCCGAAGACCGTTTTTCCGCCATTAACGCCCTTCAGCAGGCGCAGGCAAAAGGCGAGATTCTAACCGGATTGCTCTATGTCAACAAGTCCTTCAAAGACCTCCACGGCACACTAAATACCAGCCAGACCCCACTTAACCAACTGTCGGAAAGGGAGCTATGTCCAGGAGCTGCAATATTGGGGGATATTAATGGGACATTTAGATGAGGTAGAAAAAAATCAGGCTCTATCCC
>Ga0079224_100004979_pt1 | contig 17375 bp, 14 predicted proteins | sample Stecom2015_FD_80414 | JGI IMG/M metagenome (GOLD analysis project Ga0079224, IMG submission 80414) | Agricultural soil microbial communities from Utah to study Nitrogen management - Steer compost 2015 | ecosystem: Environmental > Terrestrial > Soil > Agricultural land | place: USA: Utah...
AAGGCCGGGATCACCGCGATCGCGGTCGACGGGGCACGGATGTGCCAGAGGTACGCCGAGATCTACACGCCGGACACCGACATCTACTACGAGTACTCCCCCGAGTCGTACACCGGCACCGAGCTCGAGTACGCACTCGAGGTGTGCTCGGCGGTCATCGACGTGATCGACCCGACGCCGGACCGGCCGTTGATCGTGAACCTTCCGGCCACAGTGGAGATGGCGACCCCCAACGTCTACGCCGACTCCATCGAATGGATGCATCGCCACCTGCCCCGGCGCCAGTCCGTGGTGCTCTCGCTGCATCCGCACAACGACCGCGGCACCGCGGTGGCCGCCGCCGAGCTCGGCGTGATGGCCGGCGCAGACCGGGTCGAGGGCTGCCTGTTCGGCAACGGTGAGCGCACCGGCAACGTCGACCTCGTCACCCTGGGGCTCAACCTCTTCTCGCAGGGCATCGATCCACAGATCGACTTCCGTAACATCGATGAGATCAAGCGTACGGTGGAGTACTGCAACCAGCTTCCCGTACACGAACGGCATCCGTACGCCGGGGATCTCGTGTACACCGCCTTCTCCGGATCCCACCAGGACGCCATCAAGAAGGGCTTCGAGGCGCTCGAGCGGGACGCCGCGGCCGCTGGGATCAGCGTTGACGAGTACGAGTGGGGCGTTCCCTACCTCCCGATCGACCCCAAGGACGTCGGTCGCACGTACGAGGCCGTCATTCGGGTCAACTCCCAGTCCGGCAAGGGCGGCGTGGCCTACATCATGAAGACCGAGCACCACCTGGATCTGCCGCGCCGGCTGCAGATCGAGTTCTCCGGCGTGGTGCAACGCCACACCGACAACGAAGGCGGCGAAGTCTCACCGGCCGAGATGTGGGCAATCTTCTCCAAGGAGTACCTGCTCGAGCACCAGGCATCCCCGCGGCTCACCCTCGCCGGCTACGATGTGGCCACTGTGGACGGAAAGGTGGAGCTCACCGCGGACGCCTGCGTGGACGGTGTCCCACGCTCGCTCAGCGGTGTCGGGAATGGACCGATCGACGCGTTCGTCCATGCACTCACGGACGCGGGCATCGAAGTACGGGTGCTCGACTACGCCGAGCACGCCATGTCGGCCGGCGGTGACGCCCAGGCCGCCGCGTACGTGGAGGCTGAGATCAACGGCGAGGTGCGGTGGGGTGTCGGCGTCGACCCGAACATCGTCACCGCCTCCCTGCGCGCCGTGGCCGCGGCCGTCAACCGCGCCAGCTGAGCGCCGGCATTACGGCAGCACGATCGCCTCGGGGCCGGCGGGAACCTGGACGTCGGCCTCGGGGCGGACGAGCTGAGCGTCGACCTCGCGCGGGCGCAGGCGGCCGCTCTCGATGTCGTCAACCCAGTGGCAAGCGACCCGGTGGCCGGGGCGCTGCTCCACCAGCGGTGGACGCTCGTCCCGGCAGCGCGTCGGCTGCACCCACGGACAGCGGGTGTGGAAGCGGCAGCCGGCGGGCGGGTTCGCCGGCGACGGCAGGTCTCCGGCGAGAAGGATCCGCTCCCGGCGGTCCTCGACGACCGGGTCCGGCACTGGCACCGCGGACATCAGCGCCCGCGTGTACGGGTGCAACGGCTGGGCGTACAGGTCGTCGCTCGCCGCCTCCTCCACGATGGTGCCGAGATACATGACGCCGACCGTGTCCGCGATGTGTCGGACGACGGCGAGATCGTGCGCGATCACCAGGTAGGTGAGCCCAAGGTTCTCCTGGAGCTCGTCGAGCAGGTTGAGCACCTGCGCCTGGATCGAGACGTCGAGGGCGGAGACCGGTTCGTCCGCGACGATGAGGTCCGGCCCGAGGACCAGCGCCCGCGCGATGCCGATGCGCTGGCGCTGCCCGCCGGAGAACTCGTGCGGGTAGCGCGACAGCGCCCACTGCGGCAGGCCGACCGAGTCCAGGGTACGGGAGATGATCTCCCGCCGATCGGCGCGCGAGGCTCCGATGCCGTGCGCCGCCAGCCCTTCGGCGAGAATGGACTCGACGTTCTGCCGTGGGTCCAGACTGGACATTGGGTCCTGGAAGATCATTTGCATGCGGCGCCGGGTCATCCGCAGGCGTTCCGGGCTAAGCGTGGTGAGGTCCGTGCCGTCGAAGATGACCGAGCCGGAGGTCACCGGCGCCAACTGGAGGATCGCCCGCCCGAGCGTGGACTTGCCGCAGCCGGACTCGCCGACGAGACCATAGGTTTGCCCGCGGGCAATGGTCAGGTCGACACCGTCGACCGCCTTGACATGGCCGGCGACCCGCTCGAAGATCACGCCGCGGTAGATCGGGAAGTGCACCGCGAGGTCGCGTACCTCCACCAGCGGGGTCATGGTTGCTCCTTCGCCAATGCCGCCGGGGGCGTCGTGACCGCCAGGACGGGGTTGACGCAGCGGTAGGCCCGACCGCCCGGTGCCGCCGTCATGGCGGGTGGCTCGCCGACGCACGCGTCGACCCGGCGGTCGCAACGCGGTGCGAACGCGCAGCCGTCCGGCCACGGCAGGACATCCCGCACCGAACCTGGAATCGGTCGCAGCTTGTCCTCCCGGGCACCGTCCAGGCGCGGGATGGAGCCGAGCAGCCCCACCGTGTACGGGTGGCGCGGTTCGGCGAAGAGCGGGCGGCGGCTCGCCGTCTCGACGACCCGACCGGCATAGAGAACGTTGATGGTGTCGCACATGCCGGCCACCACGCCGAGGTCGTGAGTGATCATGATGAGCGCGGTTCCCGACTCGCGGACCAGACTCTTGAGCAACTCCAGGATCTGCGCCTGGATCGTCACATCGAGCGCCGTCGTCGGCTCGTCGGCGATCAGCAACCGGGGCCGGCACGCGACCGCCATCGCGATCAGCGCCCGCTGGCGCATGCCGCCGGAGAGCTGGTGCGGATACTCGCGCAGCCGCCGCTGCGGATCGGGAATGCCGACCCGGTCGAGTAGCTCGGCGGACTCGCGGCGGGCCTCGGCGCGGTCCAGCTTGCGGTGCCGGATAAGCACCTCGGCGACCTGTACACCGATCGGGACGATCGGATTCAGCGACGAGAGTGGATCCTGAAAGATCATCGCGATGTCGCGACCGCGGATGTCGCGCATCTCGTCGTCGCTCAACGTCAGCAGGTCCCGCCCGTCGAAGACGGCCCGGCCCGACACCTGCACGCCCCGCCGGGGGAGCAGTCCCATGATGGCGAGTGAGGTGACGCTCTTGCCGCAGCCGGACTCGCCGACCAGGCCGACGACCTCGCCCTCGTCCACAGTGAAGGAGACACCATCGACGGCGTGCACGGTCGGTGCACCCCGGTGAGCGAAGGTGACCGAAAGATCGGCCACGTCGAGCAGTGCTGAGCCTCGGCGCTCGGCGCGGTGCGCTCCTCGCTCGCTGACGCTCGCTGCGATGCTCCCAGATTGCCTCGCCATGGTTCAGGTCCTCAGCTTCGGATCCAGAGCCTCGCGCATGGCCTCACCCAGCAGCGTGAAGCCGAACGCGGTGACGATGATGGCGGTGGCCGGATAGATGGCCAGTCCGGGCGAGATCTCGATGTACCGCTGGGCGTCAGCGAGCATCTTGCCCCACTCCGGTGTGGACGGATCGGGATTGCCCAGGCCGAGGAAGGACAGCGCCGCCGCCTCGATGATCGCAGTGGCCAGCGTCAGGGTCATCTGGACCAGCACCGGCGCCAGCGAGTTCGGCACGATGTGGCTCAGGGCGATGCGGTGCTTGCGTACCCCCAGCGCGGTCGCGGCCAGGACGTACTCGGAGGTCGCCTGAGCGATCATCGAACCGCGGAGCAACCGGGCAAAGATCGGAACCGCGATCGCGCCGACGGCGATCATCACGGTCGTGAGGCTGGGTCCCAGCAGGGCGGCGATGCTGATGGCGAGCAGCAGGCTGGGCAGCGCCAGCATCATGTCGACGGCCCTCATGAGGACCGTGTCGACCCGCCGACCCCAACGGCCGCCGAGGCCTTGCGCCGCGCCGGCGATGCCGCCGAGGATGCACCCGGCGGTCATACCGATCAGCGTCGCGACCACCCCGACGAGCAGAGTCTGCCGGGCACCCACCACCATGCGGCTGAACTCGTCCCGTCCAAGATGGTCATAGCCGAGCCAGTGCTCGGCCGACGGGCCAGGGATGACTCCGGCGGCCGGCCGGACCTCGCCGCTGGCCACGCCGATCGTGTCGGTCGGCCCGTACGGCACGAAGAACGGGCCGAATGCTGCAACGAGGACGAACAGCCCGAGGATCGCGGCGCCCACGATGGCGCTCGGGTTGTGCCGCAGGCGCCGCCACGCTTCACGCCAGAGACTCGCTCCTCGCTCGTGCGCGGGAGCGGCGGCGAGCTCGGCGAGCCGATCCAGCTTCTCGACCTTGCGGCCCGGCGTGAGCACACTCATCGGACCCTCACCCTCGGATCGATGAGCGTATATGAAATGTCGACCACCAGGTTCACGAGCACATAGATCAGTGCGATGATCAAGATGAAGCCCATGAGCACCGGGTAGTCGCGGGTGGCGATCGAGGACGCGACGAAGTGCCCGATCCCGTTGAACGCGAAGACCGTCTCGGTCAGCACGGCACCGGAGAGAAGGCCGCCGGTGAGCAGGCCGATCGTGGTGACCACCGGCAGGAGTGCGTTGCGCAGCACGTGCCGCCCGCGCACGACCCGCTGGGTGAGCCCCTTCGCCTGAGCGGTCCGGACGTAGTCCTCGCCCAGCACCTCCAGCACGCTGGCGCGGGTCATCCGGGTGATGATCGCGAGGGGGATGGACGCGAGGGCAATCGCCGGAAGGATCAGGTGCCAGAGGGCATCCCAGGCCGCGTCCCACTCGCGCGTGATCAGCCCGTCGAAGACGAAGAACCCGGTGACCCGGGTCGCGTTGATACCCACGCTCTGCCGGCCCGTCGCCGGGAACCAGCCCAGCTCGACCGAGAAGGCCAGCCGGAGCATGTAGGCGAGGAAGAAGATCGGTATGCAGATGCCGAGCAGGGAGCCGCCGACCGAGAGGGTGTCGAGCCATGTGCCGCGGCGGCGGGCGGCCAGGTAGCCCAGCGGGATGCCGATCCCGACGGCGATGATCATCGCGACCACGGTCAGCTCGAAGGTGCCGGGGAAGCGCTCCGCGAACTCGGTCCACACAGGCCGCTTCGTCTGGATCGAGGCACCCAGGTCGCCGGTGAAGAGACGCCGGATGAACCGGCCGTACTGGACCCACAACGGCTGGTCCAGTCCCATGCTGCGGCGGACGGCCTCGCGCAGTTCTGGCGTACCCCGTTCGCCCAGGATCGCTGTCTCTGGGCCACCGGGTAGCCGGTGCAACCAGATGAAGAGCAACAGCGAGAGGCCGAACAGCGTGGGGACCAGCTGCAGCAGCCGACGGAGGATCAATCGGATCAACGAGAGCCTCGCACGGATGGGGGAGCCGGCGCGCCGGGCCCGTCGGGGTCACCGACCGGCCCGGCGCGGAACGTTGACTGACCTTACGACGAGGCGAACTCCACGGTGTGGAACCGCTCGTCGGTCAGCGGACTCGGCGCGAGTCCGGTGACGTTGGCCGCCAGCACCAGGGACGGCGGCGAATGCACGATCGGCACCCCTGGCAGGAAGTCGGCCAGCATCGCGTTGATGTCCTCGTACATCGAGTTGCGCGTCGCGTAGTCCGGCTCCGAGTCGGCCGCCTCGAACGCCGCGAACAGCTCGGGGTTGTTGAAGCCCCACTCGCCGGTCTGCCGGGCGAAGAACGTGCCGATGAAGTTGTACGCGTCGGCGTAGTCACCCGTCCATCCGAGCAGGTGCAGGTCGTGGTCACCCGGCGCCTGGACCGCCGCGAGGTAGTCCGGGCTCCACGGCAGCGGCACCGGCTCGATCGTGATACCCACCGCCTGCAGATCCGCCGAGATCAGCTCGAAGATCGCCGTCGGATCGGGCATGTACGGCCGGGAGACGTCGGTCGGGTAGTAGAACTTCAGCGTCAGACCGCTCTCGTAGCCGGCGTCGGCAAGCAGCTGCTTCGCCTTGTTCACGTCGTAGTCGTACTTGGTGACGTTCGGGTTGTGGCCCGGCAACGACGGCGGCATGAAGTTCGACGCCACCTCGGACCCCTGTGGATAGACCGACGAGACGATCGCCTGCCGGTTGATGGCATGCGCGATCGCCTGCCGTACCCGGATGTCCTTGAGCGCCTCATTCGCGCTCTGGTTCATGGCCAGGTACAGGATGTTGAACGGCGGACGCGTCAGGACGTTGAAGCCCTCGCCCTTCAGGATGTCGACATCCTCAGGGGCGACGAAGTCGTATCCGTGGACCTCGCCGGCGCGCAGAGCCGTCTTGCGGGCGTTGAGGTCACCGATCGCGCGGAAGACGAGATTCGGAATCTTCGCCTTCTCGCCGTGGTAGCCCTCAAACCGCTTCAAGGTCACCGTGCCGGTCGCGGTGTCCCAGGACACGAACTCGTAGGGCCCGGTGCCGACCGCGTGCCCCATCGCGTACTCGGGGTAGGTCACGTTGTCGGGGGTGCCGCTAATGGCATCCGCGTTGTATTGCTGCAACGCCGTCGGGCTCGCGATGGAGAACGCCGCGAGCGCTAGCGCTGCGGGGAACGCGCTGGTCACGCGAGTCGTGGTGATGACGGCGGTGTATGTGTCACGAGCCTCGCACGACTTGAACAGGCTCTCACCAAGCGACGGGTCCTCGTTCTGAGCGAACCCGCCGAAGACCGCCTGCCAGTAGTACGAAATGTCCGCGTTCTGCAGCAGACCCTTGAAGTTGTACCACCGGTTGAAGTTGAAGCAGACAGCCTCGGCGTTGAAGTCGGTGCCGTCGTGGAACTTGACCCCTTCCTTGAGGTGGAAGGTCCAGACAGTGCCGGTCTCGTCGGGTTCCCAGCTGGTCGCCAGGCCGGGAACGATCTCGGCGCCGCCAAGCTCCGGCTGCACCAGGGTCTCGTAGATCTGCCGGGTTACACGGAACGTCTCGCCGTCGCTCGCCAGCGCCGGGTCAAGGACCTTCGGGGGGTTCGCGGCGGCGAAGATCAACGTGTCGTTCTCTTCGGTGGATTGCCGCTCACTCTCCGCACAGCCGGTGAGGGCGAGGCTGGCAGCCGCAGCGATCGCCAACACGGCCCGGAGCCTTGGTGCACGCATCTGTGTTCACCTCTGTCCCAGGGGAATACGCATCGGTGACTGTGGTCGCCGATGGCGAGACATTAACGGGCGTTTGACGCGCTGCAAGGCACCGGACACGGGTTGGTATCGGATCGTGTCCAAATAATGGTGAATTGCGTATATACCGCAATGAAGCAATACTTACCCGGAGGAAAGACGTGGCTAGCCGCGTATTCGCCGGGTCGTCACGACACGACGGCAGGCACCTCCGGGAAGTGGCAGGCGACGAGATGGTCGGCCGCGGCCGGGCCGACCGCGAGCGGGGGTTCCGTGGTGGCGCAGACCTCCTGCGCCTTCCAGCACCGCGTGCGGAACCGGCAGCCCGATGGCGGATTGATCGGGCTGGGTACGTCGCCGGCGAGCAGGATGCGCTCCCGCTGTGCCTTGTCACGGCGGGCCGGGTCGGGCACCGGCACGGCGGAGATGAGCGCATTGGTGTACGGGTGCATCGGCCGCTCGTACAGCGCATCCCGGTCGGCCAGCTCGACCACCTTGCCGAGGTACATCACCGCGACCCGGTCCGAGATGTGGCGCACCACCGACAGGTCGTGGGCGATCACCACGTAGGTCAGACCTAGCTCGGCCTGCAGGTCATCGAGGAGGTTCACCACCTGCGCCTGGATCGAGACGTCCAGCGCCGAGACGGGCTCGTCGGCGACGATGAGCTTGGGTCGCAGGGCGAGGGTGCGGGCGATGCCGATGCGCTGCCGCTGACCGCCCGAGAACTCGTGCGGGTAGCGGTTGTAGTGCTCGGGGTTGAGCCCTACGAGTTCGAGCAGTTCCTGCACGGCGCGCTTGATTCCCTGCGGGGGTTTCACTCCTTGGATGCGAAACGGAGCGCCGACGATCGTGCCGACCGTATGCCGCGGGTTGAGCGACGAGTACGGGTCCTGGAAGATCATCTGGAGGTCACGCCGGAGCGGACGCATCCGCGATTGCGACAGATGGGTGATGTCCTGACCGTCGAAGACGATCGATCCCGCGGTTGGCTCGAGCAGGCGGGTCAGGAGCCGCCCGGTGGTCGTCTTCCCGCACCCGGACTCGCCGACGAGACCCAACGTCTCTCCCTTATGGACGACAAAATCGACACCGTCGACCGCCTGCACGGCGCCGACGCGGCGCTTGAAGACGCCCTTCGTGATGGGGAAGTGCTTCACGAGCCCGCGCACCGACAGCAGCACCTCACGTCCCGGGGAAGTCATCTCAGCTCCAGACTCGGTCGGACATCGGCGTCGAACGCCTCACTTCGCTGTGCCGCGGTGAGATGGCAGCGGGTGAGATGGGTGCCCGGAAGCGCCACGAGCTCGGGCACGACGGTGTCGCAAGCTCCGTTGGTGCGGTCGGTGTAGCGGCAGCGCGGGTGGAAGGCGCAGCCTGGCGGCACATTGATGAGCGATGGTGGCGTCCCCTTGATCGGCACCAGTCGCTCGGTACGCGTGCGGTCGATGCGGGGCATCGAGCCGAGCAGACCCCAGGTATACGGGTGTTGAGGTTGTTCAAAGATTGCCGTTGCGGATCCGTACTCGACCGCCCGGCCGGCGTACATGACGAGAATGTCGTCGGCGAGCTCGGCGACGACGCCGAGGTCGTGGGTGATGATGATCAAGGCGGAGTTGAAATCCTCCTGCAGGTCGCGCATGAGGTCCAGGATCTGGGCCTGGACGGTCACATCGAGCGCGGTTGTGGGCTCGTCTGCGATGAGCAGTTCTGGGTCGCAGGAGAGCGCCATCGCGATCATCGCCCGTTGCCGCATACCACCGGAGAACTGATGCGGGTAGTCGTCGACCCGCTTGTCCGGGTTCGGGATGCCCACCCGGCCCAGCATGTCGATGGCGTGGCGCCGGGCCACCGCCTTGGAGACGCTGTTGTGCACCCGGTACGCCTCGATGATCTGGTTGCCAACGGTGTAGTACGGGTGCATCGCGGAGAGCGGGTCCTGAAAGATCATCGCCATCTTCTTGCCCCGTAGGGACCGGACCTGCTCCGGTGAGGCTCCGACGAGCTCCTGGCCGTCGAGCCAGATCTCGCCGGACACATTGGCGTTGCGCCGGTTGTGCAGGCCAAGGATGCCGAGGCTCGTCACCGACTTCCCGGAGCCCGACTCCCCCACGATGCCCAGGGTGCGGCCTCGCTCCAGCTGAAAGGAGACGGAATCGACGGCCCGAACCAGCCCGTCGTCGGTGGGGAAGTGGATGCGTAGGTCCCTGAGCTCCAAAAAGGACGGTGACGGGGCAGTCCCCCGAGATACCTCGGTTACGGCCACATGAGACGCCGTCATCAGTTGAGCCTCACCCTCGGGTCCACTACGGCGTAGAGCAGGTCGACGATCAGATTGGCGATGACGACGAAGAACGCCGCCAGCATGGTCACACCCATCACCCGGGGCAGGTCATTGCTGCCGATGGCGTCGATCGCATACTTACCGAGCCCTGGAAGCGAATACACGGTCTCGGTGAGGACCGCGCCGCCGAGCAGCAACCCCACGTCCAGACCGAAGATGGTGACGATGGGGGTGAGCGCCGCTCGCAGCCCGTGCTTGGTGACGACAACCCGCTCCGGCAAGCCCTTGGCCCGGGCCGTGCGCACATAGTCCTCGCCCATGGTCTCGAGCATCCCGGCCCGGGTGAGCCGGGCATACGCCGCAGCGAAGAGGAAGGCGAGGGTGACCCAGGGCAGGAGCAGGTCGTACGCCCACTTGGCCGGGTTCGCGGTGAACGGCGTGAAGCTCGCACCGGGACTGGTCCAGCGCAGCGTGTAGCTGAACAGATAGAGCGTCAGCAGGCCGGTGAAGAAGATGGGCAGCGAGACGCCGCTGAGGGCGACGCCCATCGCCGCCCGGTCGAAGAAACTGCCCCGCCGCAGCGCCGAGATCACCCCGACCGAGACGCCGCCGAGGAGCCAAATGATCGCCGCGCCGACCGCGAGCGACGCCGTGACCGGGAGGCGGTCCACCAGATCTGGCCAGACCGGTGTCTGGGCGAGGAAGGAGTACCCGAAGCACGGCGCCGGACAATGCTCGACGCCGGGACCATAGTCGTACTCTGCGCCGACGACGATCGCCTTGACCCAGCGGCCGTACTGGACCGGAAGCGGATCATTGAACCCGAGCCGTTCCGCCGCCTGGGCTATCTGCTCCTCACCCGCCGTTCGACCGACGTAGCGGGCGGCCAGGTTCTCCGCAGAGCCACCGGCGAGGCGCGGGACGACGAAGAAGATGCTGAACGTCACCATGCTGACGATCACCAGCATCAGGATCGCCTGGGCCACGCGCCGGATGAGATACGTCGTCACATCGTTCGGCTTGGCCGACCGGCCCACCTGAGCCATCGCCCCCGGGTGGGCCGGTCGGACCGTTGCCTTCACCTACCTATCGGGTGACTTCTGCCATTGGTTCCATTGAGGACAGTGCGCAAGGCACCGCCGGTTTATGGCTGCTCCAGGCCGAGCATCATGTAGTCGTACTGCCCGTACGCCTCATTGATGAAGACGTTGGTCAGCCCCTTGCCGCGAAGCGTGAGCGCCTTGGAGTACACGCCCGGCAGGATGACGGCCTCCTCCATGACTCGCCGGTCGATCTGGCCCCACAGCTGTTCCCGCTTCGCCTTGTCGGTTTCGGCGACGGCCTGATCGATCATCGCGTCCACCTCGGGGATGTAGACCGAGAGGTTGGATGAGCCGCCAGACTCGCGAATGGTCCGGCTGTCCACGATCTGTGACAGGAACCCGAAGCCGTCGTTCCAGTCCGCCTGCCATCCGTTGGTCATCAGCCCCAGGCCGTTGCTGTCCCGATAGCTGGGCCGGCCAGCGTAGAGGGAGAAGTAGTCGCCGGTAGGCAGCGGCACCAGGGTGAGCTGGATGCCGACCCGGGCCAGTGACTGCTGCAGAGACTCGGCCGTGGCCTGCTCCTTCGGGCGGTCGGAACGGTAGGCCATCTTGGTGGCGAAGCCGTCCGGGTGGCCGCACTTGGCGAGCGCCTCGCGCGCCTTCTCGAGGTCGCCCTTGTTGTCCGGTCCAGCCGGGTACAGATCGAAGTGCTGGTAGCCGGGAATCTGCGGCGGCAGCAGCGTGGTGGCGATGTCACCGCCGGCGAACTCGCCGCCATACGCAGCCTGGTAGCCGGTCCGGTCGGCGGCGTAGAGGATCGCCTTGCGGCACTCGATGTTGTCCAGCGGCGCCACCTTCGGGTTGATGGAGGTGTACCACAGCCGCGGCGCGCTCGGGTTGTCCGCCTGAGCCTTGAGTTCGGGATCGGTGAGGACCCGGCTCATCGTCGCCGGCTGCACACCGGTGCCGGCGAGGTCCACGTGCAGGGTGCCGGCGATGATCTGGTTGTCGATGTCGTTCGCCTCGACGCCGAGCGTGATCTCGTACCGGTCCGGGAGGGCAGGCCGGTTCGGGTCGGTCGCCGGATCCCAGTGCGGGTTACGTACGAGGACGAAGCCCTTGCCTTCCTCGTAGCTCTCGAACATGTACGGGCCGGTCGAGACGACGTGCTCCTTGTACCGGACGCCGGTGTCCTTGTCCTTGGGGACCGGAACCGTGGCAGGTAGCCAGGCGAAGTAGTCGAACCCGCCGAAGGGCTGCTTGAGGTGGAAGACGATGGTGCGGTCGTCGGGGGTCTCGATCGCCGAGTCCGTGTTCATGTCCGGCGTCTTGTAGGGGCCCTGGTACCCCTCCGGCAGGTTGAGGAAGTCGCCGAAGTACGTCGGGCCGTTGACGAGGACCTCCTTGTCCACCGTCCGCAGCACGGCGTACTTGACGTCGGCGGAGGTGACCGGTGTCCCGTCCTCGAACTTGACCCCTTCCCGAAGGGTGTAGGTCCAGGTGCGGCCGCCGTCGCTTGGCGTACCGGGTCCCTCCGCGAGGTCACCGACCAGTTCCTGGCTGGCGGCGCCCGGCGCGGGCTTAAACATCAGCAACGAACGGCCATAGAGACGCAGCAGGTTCCAGGACAGTCCGTAGTAGGTATCGCCCGGGTCGACGGAGTCCCAGTCCTCTGAGATGGCGAACTTCATCGTCCCGCCCTTGGCGTCGGACGGGTTGAAGATCTGGCCATTGGCCGCGTCGAACGCCGGGGTCACCGGGTTCTCCGTGTCCGGGCTTGGCGCGCTTTGGCACGCGCTGAGGCCCAAGGCGAGCACGGCGCCGATGGCGGCCGCGGTCACCAGTCTTTTTCTCATCAATACATCCCTTTCTCTTGTAGGGGTCCACGGGCGCGGCGCCGGCTGGCTAGCGACTCTTCGGATCGAAGGCATCGCGGAGGCCGTCGCCGAGCAGGTTGAACGAGAGCACGGTGATGAAGATCGCCATGCCAGGGAAGAAGACGAAGTGAGGCTGGGCGTTGTAGAACGCGACCGCGTCGGAGAGCATGCCGCCCCAGGTCACTCCCGGCTCACCGACCGGTTGCCGGGCAATGCCCACACCAAGGAACGAGAGCGCCGCCTCGAACAGGATGTTCGTCGGTATCAACAGCGTCGCGTAGATGAGGATCGGCGCGATGAGATTGGGCAGCAGCTCCTTGACGATGATGTACGGACGGCGCGCGCCGAGGCTGCGGGCGGCCTCCACGAACTCGCGTTCTCGCAAGGAGAGCGTCTGACCGCGGATGACCCGGCCGATGTACGGCCAGTTGAAGAAGCCGATGATGAAGACCAGCAGCGCCACCCGAAGGGTCAACCCGGACAGGCCGAACGCCGAGTCGGGTATCACGCCGGCGAGCGCGAGCGCGAAGACGAGCAACGGAAACGCCAAGAACACGTCCATCGCTCGACTGATCACGGTGTCGACCCAGCCACCGAGCAAGCCCGCGACGACGCCGAGCGTGGTGCCGATGGTCACGGAGAGGGCCGTCGCGAGGAAGGCGACGAGGAGTGAGATCCGGGCGCCGTAGACGATCTCGCTGAAGATGTCCCGCCCGTTGACCGGCTCGATCCCGAACAGGTGGTCCGCGCTGATGCCGCTGTTGAACGGGCCGCCGATGGGCAACAGCGTGCCCCCGGCGGTGTCGATGAGGTCCTGGTGGAACTCGTTGGGTGGATACCCGAAGAACTTGATGATCAACGGCGCGAAGATCGCCACCAGGGTGAGGAAGATGACCATGACGCCGCCGGCCAGGGCCACTCGGTCTCGCTTGAGTCGCCGCCACGCGATCTGCCGCAACGACCTGCCCTCGATCGCAGCACCAGCCGGTCCAGTGCCATCGGCGCGATCAGCCCGCGTATCGACCGACCCGGCCGGCACGGCACCAGCGGGCGTTCCGGTGAGTGTCTCGCTCCGGTCCGTCGTTGCAGGGTTCATCGCTGTGGGGTCTGTCGCTGCTCTATCTGTCGCTGCCCGGTCGGTCGCTGCTGCATCTGTCGCCGTCGGCGGGCCTGGCGGCTGCGGCCCTAGCACCACGGCCGCCCGCCTGCCGCCGGCTCGTCCGGTGGCCCGAATCTCACCCGTCGAGCATCGGCCGGCTCGTTGACCAGGCGCCTACCGCGCAGCTACTGATCTCCAAAGCCGCAGGTAGAACGCTTCTCACGTATATTGACGGACGCGCATAGATCCACTACTGTTGATGTTCAGCGCGACCGTTGACCCGGTCTGACATTCGCGGCGTACCCGTACGAAACACCCATTTGGGGCTACTAGGTGGTGGCGCCTGCACCGCCGATGCTGAGGCAGTGCGAACCCCCCGCCCGGTCATCGCCCTCGCCGCGTTCGCCATCGCTCTCACGACCGCGGCCTGCGACCCGCTCTCGGTAGAACCCGCCTCGCCCGGCTCCGGCGCCGACGTGCCGGCGGTCGCTGACGTCGCATCCGCCGAGGAGGCCCGCAAGCAGCTCGCGGCACTCGCCGTCGGCGAGTGGGCGACGATGTCGGGCTACAGCCGGGACCGCTTTGACCATTGGTCGAGCCAGGGCGACGGCTGCGACACCCGCGATGTCGTCCTGCAACGCGACGGAACGGGGGTAGTGGTCGGCGATTCCTGCCGGATCACCGCCGGCAGCTGGTTTAGTCCGTACGACGGCGCGACGCACTCCGATCCCCGGGACGTCGACATCGATCACATGGTGCCGCTCGCCAACGCGTGGCGGACCGGCGCCAAGGACTGGACCGACGAACAGCGCGAACAGTTCGCCAACGACTTGGAGCGCCCGCAGCTGCGGGCCGTTACCGCCGCGGTGAATCGATCCAAGGGCGACCAGGATCCATCCCAATGGCGACCGCCGCGGCAGGAGTTCTGGTGCACCTACGCGCAGGAATGGATTGCCGTGAAGGCGTTCTGGCAGCTGCGGGTGACCGTGGATGAGAAGGACGCGCTCGAGGAGATGCTGGAGACCTGCCCATGACCGCGAGCGACGTGCGCACCTCCGACTTCATCGCCCGACCTGGCGGCGTCATGACGGATGAGGTCGGCGTGATCACCGGCGAGCTCACGCTACGCACGGAGGTCCACGCGGGCACGGTGGTCCATCGGGTCCAGTACAAGGACGCCGACGAGTGGTACGTGATCACGGGCGGTAGTGGGCCACTCCCGGACGGGATGGACATCGACACCGCGCATGCCGAGGCCCTCGCCAAATGGAGCGCCCAGTGACGATTCATGGAGCCCCGTGACGATTCATGGAGCGCAGTGACGATTGCGGCCCGTGACGGTGGCGGCCCTTGGCCGTCCAGGTGACGATTGCGGCCCGCTGGTCAGGCGGACCGAGCGGACCGCGGATGTGATTGACGTTCCGTGTCAGTCGCCGTGGCCGCTTCAGTCGCCTTGGCGCTGGGTCGGAATCTGACCCTGGAGGAGGGCCCGCACCTCGGACTCGCGATAGCGGCGATGTCCCCCGAGCGTGCGGATCGCGCTCAGCTTGCCGGCCTTCGCCCATCTCGTCACGGTCTTCGGGTCGACGCGGAACATGGATGCGACCTCTGCCGGGGTAAGCAAGGGCTCTGGCTCGTGCGTACGGGATGCCATCGGTTCTCCTCCACACCTCGGCATGCTTGCGGCCGAGCAGACAGTGATCAGCAATCCACGCCCGCGCAGCACGTGTCGTTGGCGGCAAGGCTGGCAGGCCGTGCGATCACTTGATTCGGCGACGCTTGCGAGCCGAATATTCAACTTCTCTGCGCTGACCGGGTCGGGCCAACGCGCATCCCATCGTCCGGCTAGTCCCCGATGTCCGACATGGGCCGAACGGATGATGCGCGGTGGATGGTCGGATGAGTTACGCGTAGATTGCGCGGTTTTGTGGGTAACAATTCAGTTACAGCGCTCTAAGAGCTGAATTGCCCGCCATCGCTCGACCAGCTCCTCGTACGCCGTGGTGGCGGCCTCCGCATCGCCCTTCTTCAACGCCGCCAGCCCTTGGGCGACGAGTGCCGGCGAGTCGTCCGCGGCCAACAGCGCGTCCGGCAGCACCTCCGTGAGGCCGCCGTAGTCCAGCTCGACGACCGACGCCGGGTGGAACTCCTCCAACCACCGCGTGCACTCCTCGACCGCCTCGGTGATCGGCACGTCACCGACCGCCCGGCGCAGCACCGCGAGGGCCCGGTGGGCGCGCCGGCGCGCGTTGGCCATCTCGGTGCGGTACCGCAGCATGCGCGCACCGGGCTCGAGGACCAGCTCTCGCTCCGAGAGGTCGACCAGCACGAACCACCGCAGCGGCACGCTCCACGTGGAGATCTGCTCGTGCTGGCGTGGGTTGCCGGACTCGAGCACGCGCGAGCCCGAGTTCCAGTCCGAGATCACGGCTCGAGCAAGCCCGGCGAGCACCGGCGGGACGAACGCGTCGGCGAGCACCGGCGGGACTCCGTCCCGGGCCTCGAGGGCGGCCTCGGCCACCCGGACCCGCAGGTTCCACGGGCAGATGAGCGTCGAGTCGCCCGACTGCAGCACGTACGCCTCGTTGGGCAGGTCGGGCAGCCGCGTCCAGTTCGCTCCGAGCGCCTCGATCACCGCCGTCCGCTGCCGACCAGGGCCCTCGACCGGCGTGACCGCCCGGCCGTCATGGATGTAGCGGCGCCAGTACGACTGGCTCTGCTTGTCGAACGCGGCCAGCGGCTCGTAGATCCGCAGGTACGAGGCGAAGAGAGACGGCACGGCGCGATAGTCGCACGGATCAACCCCCAACGACCACCACTGCACGCAAGGGCCCCCTATTAACGCCTAACGCGGTATAGGGGACCCTTGCTAACACTCGCCTGACACTCGCTGGCACTCTCCTGGGCGGTTTGTGAGTCGTTTGGCCCCCCTGCACAGTGACGTCCGTGTCCTAGGCTCACAAGTGCCGGCGCTGACCGCGCCGGACTGCCGACGCGGCCCCACGAGGGCCGGTCAACGGACCGTGTCAAGGAGAGACAATGGGCGTCTTCACCTCCGGCCAACCAGGCGAGAGCACCGGCCACGAACAGGTTGTCTTCTGCCAGGACCCGGCGAGCGGGCTCCGGGCCATCATCGCCATCTACTCGACCGCCCTCGGCCCCGCCCTCGGCGGCACGCGGTTCCACCCGTACGAGAGCGAGGAGGCCGCCCTCGCCGACGTGCTCGACCTCAGCCGTGCGATGGCGTACAAGAACGCCCTGGCCGGCCTGGATCTGGGCGGCGGCAAGGCGGTGATCTGGGGAAACCCGGAGACCGACAAGAGCGAGGCGCTGCTGCGCGCGTACGGCCGGTTCGTCGAGTCGCTCGGCGGCCGGTACTACACCGCCTGTGATGTCGGTACCTACAGCCAGGACATGGACATCGTCGCCCGGGAGACCCGGTTCGTGACCGGCCGCAGCGTGGAGTACGGCGGCTGCGGCGATTCCTCGGTGCTCACGGCGTACGGCGTCTACCAGGGCATGCGGGCAGCCGCGGAACACCTCTGGGGCTCGCCGACCCTCGCTGGCCGGCGGGTCGGGGTCGCTGGCGTCGGCAAGGTTGGCCGGCACCTGATCGGGCACCTGCTCACCGATGGCGCCTCGGTGGTCGCGACCGATGTGAGCGAGAAGGCCATCGCCTGGCTCCGGTCGAACCACCCCGAGGTGGACGTGGTCACGGACACGGACGCCCTGATCAAGTCCGAGCTGGACATCTACGCCCCGTGTGCCCTCGGCGGAGCGCTCAACGACGACTCGGTCGCGGTGCTGAACGCGAAGATCGTGGCGGGCGCCGCGAACAACCAGTTGGCCCATCCGGGCGTCGAGAAGATGCTCGAGGACCGCAAGATCCTCTACGT
>Ga0079224_100004980_pt1 | contig 17371 bp, 14 predicted proteins | sample Stecom2015_FD_80414 | JGI IMG/M metagenome (GOLD analysis project Ga0079224, IMG submission 80414) | Agricultural soil microbial communities from Utah to study Nitrogen management - Steer compost 2015 | ecosystem: Environmental > Terrestrial > Soil > Agricultural land | place: USA: Utah...
ATCGAAGAAAGAGAGATTTGTTCGACGATGAGCATGGTGGCTGATGCAGGGGTCATTGTGGTGGTCATAGGTGTGATGGATAAAAATTAAGGATTAGGCGTCGAGGTGGGGGGTGGTGCCGAGGGGTAGGTTGAAGGTGGTGTGGGAGTGGAGGTGGGAGGAGGAGTTGGATTCGGCGTTGAAGTTGGTGCGGGAGTGGAGGTTGGAGGAGGAGTTGGATTCGGCGTTGAAGTTGGAGTTGATTGAGATTCTGGTTTCCCAAGCTCAATTTTTTTTGCATTAAACTCAACTGCCGTTAGGCTCGGCGTTTCATTTTTTTGCGCAGATAAGTTCCAGGAAACATAACTCCCATCTGGTTTTTGTACCGTAAGTATGGGTTTTTCAGGATTACTGACATCAATAAAGCCCACTCTTTGTTCGCTTTTAATGATAAAACCGTTGTATTTACCACTGGGTTTTCTGATTACTGAAAATCGTCTTTTATTAATTAAAACCTGTTGGCCAAGTGGCAGGTTTTTAAGCCTTTCGACTCGGTCTTTCACCTTATCACTTTCTTTGTTCAGCGCTCCTCGATCCAAATATTTATCAAGGTAAAAGGCTTCCACATCGGATTTGCTGAAAGTTCCCAAACGACTTCCAGTCCAGTTGGCGCGCGTGCTTCCGTCTTTCAAATATTTCAAAATTTTCCGACAGGTATCTTTTTCCAAATCGGACAATCCTAAATCAGGATGATCTTCAAAAAATTTCTCGAGTCCTCCCTCATACCCGTCCTGACTATCAACGAGTTCTCCTCTGATGACGCGGTCCAGATCTCCCGCTACCTTTTCATCATGGGATAGAATGATGCTTCTTAATCTTCCATCGAGATCACTGATTTTACTGAGGGACTCTTTTTTATTTGTACTCTTTCCTTCGACTCTCCCTTGCACTTTTTCTGCTCTTGCTTTCATTTGTTTTAAATTCTTAATTTCTTTTTCTAAATCTGAGTTCCGGATGCCCCAATATGCTTTTTTCAAAAAGCCGAGCGCTTCATTTGCCTTTTGAACTGCCTGGAGTTGTTTTTCTTTTTCCTTCAAATTTTTATCAAGATCGCCCATGAATTCTCTTAAAACTTCTCGTTTGGCTTTTAATACCATAATTGATCCTTTCGCGTGTTTTTCTATCATGTCTTCATCCAGCTGCAGCTGGGTTGCTTTAAGTTTTACCCTGTCCTCGGCCAATCTCTGCAAATCTTTCTCCATGTTATTAAGGTTCGATGCATCGAGTTTCCAATTTGAAGGAATCCACTGACCGCTCCAACTCCAGTTTTTCATCATCTGATCTATTTCCTCCTTGGACATCTTTATTTTCTTCTCGATATCCTGTTCAGCCTCCTCTGGTTTTTTCCCCAAGAAATCCTCAATAGCAAGTTCTCCTTTCGCTTTTTCGATGATTTGATTTTTTCCCTTTTCCGAATCCACCAGCCAAATCAATCTTTTGACGACCAAATGCTCTGAAGAATTGAAAAGTTTCAAATGAAGTGAGTTTTTTTGCATTTTTGTTTGAGTTATTCAGATCATTATAGCAAATTTTCACGATTTTCTCAATGGTATGAACGGCTTTTCTTTGCTATCCTTGACGCACGAGAAGAAGCTCGAATCTTGAAGCTAGAAGCTTGAATCTGTCTTTTCCCAATCGTGGTCTGTATCTCAATCGTCTCAAAAATCCCACAATTCTCACTATTCCCACCTTTCCCATGAGTCCCATTCTCACCCTCGCCGAACCTCTGCTCGCCCAAGCAGCCCTGCTGAAGCGTTTTGAGCGCGAATTTCCCGACTTGAAGAAAGTTGCGAGTCAGCGAATCGCATATGTGCAAGTGGGACGAGAGTTAAGTGCAGACGAGCAGAATACCGTTCATGAGCTTTTATTGAGCGGAAAGAGCAAAAAAGCGACTCATCAAGACTTCCCTCACGCAAAATTGTTCGAAATCGCCTATCAACCCGCGATTATGGACCCGGAGCGGATTGCCATCGATAAAATGCTGGGGACGATTGATTTCCAGGATGCGGTTGAGGAAGTAAAATTGTCGACTGTTTACGCGTTTGAGGGAGTTTCGGAAGACCAGGCGAAGGCAATTGTCTATAAGTACCTCTTTAATGAGCAGCTGCACGTCCTGTTCGCTCATGATCATCAACCAACTTCTCTGACGATCGCTTCCGAAGCCGAACCGATGCAGATTATTAGCGGTTTTCGGGAAATGAACCTGCGACAATTGAAAGAACTGAGCGAAGAGCGGAGTCTTTATATGGAGGACGACTTCTTACTGGAAACACAGCGAAAATTCCGCGATGACCTGAAACGAGACCCGACCGATGCGGAGCTCGAATACGTGGCGCAACGGACCTCCGATCACTGCTTTCATACCACTTGGAAGTCTTTGGGATTGTTTAAAAAATTGAAATCTGAAGTAGATAAAGTACTTCCGAAACGACCCGATATTATCTCCGTTTTCGTTGATAACTCAGGCGTTATGTCAATTGATTTGCCATCCGAAGGAGGGGCGAATTCTTCTCCCCTTGTAAGGGGCCGGGGGTCGGAGGAGGCTTCGGATGATCGCGCCACCACCTACATGATTAAGGGTGAAACCCACAATAGTCCGACGGCGATTGCCCCGGTGGGAGGGGTGGAAACTATGCACGGTGGATGTCTGCGCGACATCATGGGAACGGGTCAGGGTGCGTCTCCGACCATGGCGACCCAGGTGTTCATCGTTGGGAATCAGTCGAAAGAAGAAATGGCGGAAAAATATGAAGTGGACCGATTTTTGGATCCGATGGTGATCCTTCGCGGCATGATCCAGGGGGTGAGCAACTATGGCAATCCGATGGGAATTCCGAACTTCGGAGGTCGCGTCATGCTTCATCCGCAGTTTTTCGGAAAACCTTTAGCCTTAGGAATTGCGTTGGGAATTGGCGAGAAGAAATACTCGAAAAAAGGAACTCCTGAAGTCGGTGATGTGGCGCTTCTCGTCGGAAACCCCACTGGACGTGATGGGATCCATGGAGCAACCATGAGCAGTGCGGCGAACTCTGAGCAGATGGTGAAAAAAGAAAGCGCGGCCGTGCAGATCGGCGATGCGTATACCGAACGATTGATCATGGAAGCGACGCCGGAACTTCGTCCCCTGCTCCGGGCTTATGGAGACTTGGGAGCGGGAGGGATTGCTTCCTGCTTTGGAGAAATGGGGGAAGGCGTGGGAATTGAAATTGATTTGGAGAATATTCCAACGAAGTACGAAGGACTCGCCCCTTGGGAAAAACTGGAATCGGAATCTCAGGAACGTATGGGGATGGCCGTACCGGCGAAAAATCTGGAGCAGGTGAAAAAAATTCTCGAGCATCATGAAGTGCCCTACCACGTGCTCGGGGAATTTACCGGAAAAAAACGATTTGTCGTGAAGCACGGCAAGGACACGATAGTTGATTTGGACTATGACTGGTTGGAACATTTTCCGATTCCCAAAAAACAGGTGGATCAGTTCATTCCGACGAACACCGAGATGCGCCTGCACGACATGGATTTAAAAGAAGGATTGATGCAGGTGTTGAAAAATCCCGATCTTGCCGATCAGTCGATGTTCTTCCGCCGTTGGGACAGTACCGTTCAGGGGAAAACGTTACGCGAATCATTAGCGCCGTTCACAAATATGCCGTATGACCAGGGCATCACTGTCCCCATTCCTGGAGAGAAGTTCACGCAGGTGCTGTCCCTCACCGTAAATCCTTGGTGGTCTTCCAACCCTTACAAAATGGGTCAGGCGACGTTTGCCGGAACCGTTTCGAAGCAGATCGCTGCCGGCGTAAAGCGAGAAAAAATCGCGATGTGCGACAACTTTTACACGCCGAAGGCTCGACCGGAAATCGACGCTCATCTCACCGAGATGGTGCGCGCGATCACTGATATGATGCTCGACCTCGGCACGCCGATGATTTCTGGAAAAGATTCTTCCAGTGGCACGACCAAAATGATTTTGAAGACTGGGGCTGGTGAATCCTCTCCCCTTTCAAGGGGCCGGGGGTCGGAGGGGACAGTCGAAAATTTTGAAATCGCTCCGACCATTTGTATGTCGGCGATGGGGATGGGAGAAGACGCCATGAAGGTCCCGCCGAAAGCCCTGCAGAAAGCTGGAAATAAGTTGTTCTTCGTTTCAGCCGGGATCTCCAATGATGCCAGTGGATCGGTGCTCTTACCAGCGCATGAACGCCAACAGTCCTTTAATTATGATATCGATATCCAGGAGTATACGAAGACGATTGATCAGATTGCGAAGCTCATTGATGAAGGGAAAATTCAGGCGATCTCCGTAGTCGATGACGGTGGAATTTTCCATCGCGTGTTTGAGATGATGGTCGGTTCCGGATTAGGAGTTGATATGCATTCACTTTCCGAAGCTGGAGGTGGTGCTCCCCTTGCAAGGGGCCGGGGGTCGAAGGGAGCGAAGGAAAATGTTTTGGAATTTTTGACGAAGGTTCTGCCGGGATCGTTTGTGATTGAAGCCGAAGAAGAGCTCGAAGGAATTGATTCGGTGTTGCTGGGTGAAGTGATCGCCGAACCGGAACTACGCGTGAACTCCGAAGTGCTCGTCTTGAAAGACATGCGCGCGGCTTGGGAACAGACCTGGTACGATCTCTTGAAACTTCCGTACGAGTCGAAGCACATCGATGCGCCGAAGAATCCAGTTGTTTTCAAACCGACCAAGCTCACGAAGAAAAAAGTAAACGTGGTCTATAGCCCGGGCATCAACTGCCATCAGGAAATGGTCCGCAACTGGCAGCTGCTTGGTTGTGATACGAAACTGATTTCCGTAGCTGACCCGCATGCGAAATTTGCTGATGCCGATATCGTGGTATTCCCGGGAGGGTTTGCTGACGGCGACTATCTCGGCGCTGCGAAGGTCTGGCATCGTATTATGGAGACGCAATTCAAAGATCAGATGGATTATTTGCGCTCCGGAAAAATTCCGGTGCTGGGAATTTGCAACGGCTTCCAACTCATGACCCGTTCCGGATTTTTTGGAGAGAACTTGAGACTGACCTTCAACGATGTGGCGCAATTCGAACAACGCTGGGTGAAGGTGCGTATTACCGAAGAATCTTCGCAGTCTATTTGGACGAAAGGTTTGGAAGGGATGGAACTCTGCGTTCCGGTCGCGCACGGCGAAGGAAAATTTGTGATGGATGGGCCAATGACTTCCACGATCTCTATGGTCTACGAACCGAACGTGTATCCGAACAATCAGAACGGATCCGCTCAGGGCATCGCCGGAGTATTTGCCGGACCGAATGGATGTTTCTGGGGAGGCATGCCGCATCCGGAACGTGCGATTGAAGAGTGGCACTATACGAGACACGGGTTGGTGTTTTTTGAAAATATTCTGCGGAACATTTAACAATTGACCTTTGACATTTGACCAATTGGTTAACTGTCAATTGTCACATGTCACTGGTCACATGTCTTTGCGAAGCAAATTAAATCTCATCTACCTCTCCGAGTTCCTGATCTTTTTTCATCTGTTCGGAGGAGTGCTGATCCCCTTCTTCACCGGATGGGGCGGTTTGAGTCTGACGGAACTGATGACCCTGCAAGCCTGGTCTTCCCTCTGCGTGTTTTTATTTGAAATTCCGACAGGAACTCTCGCTGATCAGATCGGCCGAAGGAACACGGTGGTCCTCAGCTATCTCATTAATATTGTGGGGGTTATTTTTTATGTCATTTATCCGTCGTTCTGGGTGTTTATGATTGCGGAAGCATTTTGGGCTTTATCGGCGGCGATGGCTTCCGGAGCGAAAGAAGCTCTGGTATATGAGACCCTGATCGATCATAAGGTGGAGAAGGAATCAAAGACGATCTTTGGACGCTTCAAAATGTCTCACCTCTGGGGCCTGATGATCAGCGCCCCGATTGGAAGTTTCCTGGGGAGTCTTTGGGGGCCGCAGTGGGTGGTCTTATTGATGGTCATTCCGTTTACGCTGGCGGTGCTCTGCTTGTTGTTTTTACCGGAACCGAAGTCTCAGCGCTTACCCGAAGACCAGACGAGAATGTCCTTCCGTGACCAGATGGTTTCCGGTTGGAAGTACTTCAGGACCCATCCTTACCTGCGTATCATGACCTTCGATATGGTGTGGATCTGGACGCTTGCCTTCATGATCATCTGGTTTCAGCAAGTCGTGCTCGAAGAAGCAGGAGTCGATGAAAGCTGGTTCGGCTGGTTCGTGACCTTTGGGATCGCCAGCCAGCTGGTGGTGTTGAAGCTGTATCCGCTGTTGGAAAAAATGTTCCGTTCCAAAAAGCAGGTGCTCACCTTCAGCGGTCTGCTGCCAGCAGTTGGGTTTTTCCTGCTCGCTTTTTTCCCCAGCTGGTACACGGTATTGATCGCGTTGGCGTTTTGCAGTGGATTTGGGCTGACGCGGAGAACGCTTTATGCCAGTTATATGAATAAGTATATCGATTCCCATCATCGGGCGACGGTGAACTCTTATATCAATATAGGAATTAATGTGACTGGTTTTATCGTGAAACCTGCATTAGGGTTTTTAGCGGATGCGAGTCTATTTGCAACCTTTCTCTTCCTCTCCATCGGGTGTTTTTTGGTGGTCGGTGTGTCGAAGGTGGAAGAAGCGATGCTCATCGATTAAGCTCATAAATAAGCCATTCTCTTGACCGTTTTTAGAAGAAACAGTACCCTTTTTGAGCTTTTTTTGTTCTTTAATTCTTTTTTATGCACCACGACGAATGCAACGAAGTTGTTTTTCAACCTCTTCAAGTGGCCTCCCCTGCACCTGATTTTCGCGCAGAAGCTTTTATGCCAGATGGGAAATTTGCCCATGTTTCTCTTGAGGACTACAAAGGAAAATGGGTTGTCTTGTTTTTCTACCCACTCGATTTTACGTTTGTGTGCCCGACTGAAATCATCGAATTCAACAAAAACCATGGAGAATTTGAAAAAATGAATGCCCAGGTTTTGGGCGTGAGCGTCGACAGCGTGTACTCGCACCAGGCTTGGTCTAAGGACCTCGGCAAATTGAACTTCCCTCTCCTTTCCGATATGACCAAGGAGATCAGCATGGACTATGGCGTACTTTTGGAAGACAAAGGAATCGCTCTGCGAGGAACCTTCATCATTGATCCGGAAGGAATTCTCCGTCAGGCAGCCGTGAATGACCTGCCGATCGGACGAAGCGTAAAGGAAACGCTGCGCCTCGTGAAGGCCGCCCAAAGCGGTGAACTCTGCCCAGTGGGCTGGGAACCAGGACAGGAAACTTTGGGGAAAGCATAGGGCTCACGAGTATTAAGAACGAGAGGAGTATTAGGAAATTTCCTGATACTCTTCATGCTCCTTACGATCCTCATACTCCTTCCTCTCATGGCAAAACTCACTTACAAAGACGAGCACGGCAATACCCGGGAGATCCCGATTGATCCGGACAAATCCATTTTGGAAATGCTGGAAGCACAAGGGATTGATTACCCGTTTTCCTGTATGGCCGGCGCCTGCAGCAGCTGCAAAATAACGGTTCACAAAGGGAAGGAACAGCTGGAATTGGATAAATTTGGCACCCCCCTGATGCCCGTCGAAGACCATGAATTTCTCACGTGTGTGTGTGGCATTTCAGAAAAAACATTGGAAGATCCCCATGTAGAAATTGAACTCGAAAAAGCAGAAGAATAAAATGGGTTTCGAAAAAGGAACAGAAGCGCCATCAGAAAAGGGGATTAACTGAAGCTCTTCTGCTCCTTTTTGCTGCCCAACGAAGCACCGGTTCAGCAGCCTGTGCATTATAAGTCATAGTCTTGCCATGTCAATTGTTAGCGCTTTTCATTGGGATACCAAATGGTTTTTCCGTTTTTTCTCATGCGATCAAAACTGATGAGGCTGACTCCCATAGATATCAAGGCAATTGCGACAATGACCTGGAGAAGATGCGGGAAAATGATGATCAAAACGCCAAGGCCGACGAATAGGAGACCGATATTGAAGAGAGGAGACATGGGTAGGAAGTTAGGAATTTAGCTTCTGAGCTTTTTAGAGCATTTCCTAGGAAGCTAGAAAGCTAAGAAGCTACCTTCCTTTTTCGTTGTTCTTTTAGTGCTTTTAAGAATTTCTCCCGCGGAAGCGTGTTCATCACGTCTTCTTTTGTTAACCATCCCCTTCTGGCAATGGCGGCTCCCAGCTCACGAGACCAGAGAGAATCCATACTGTGCGAGTCGGTGTTAATAACAAATTTCACTCCCATCTCTTTGCCCCGGCGCAGGTGATCCCAGCTGATATCTTGCCGGGAAGGTTGGGCATTGATCTCGATCCAGGTTTCTGTTTCAACGGCTTTTTTAAAGAGTGCGTCATAGTCGATTTTGTAGCCTTCGCGGGTACCGATCATGCGTCCTGAAATATGGCCGATGATGTTGACGTAGGGATTTTCCATCGCCTTCATGATCCGCTCGGTGTTGTCTTTTGTAAATCCAGAATGGACTGAAGCGACGACTACATCGAAATCTTTCAGAATTTCTTCCGGATAATCCAGAGACCCATCGGCAAGGATGTCGACTTCAGAACCCTTCAGAAGTTTCACTTTTACTTTTTTTTGAATCTTGGCCATTTCGACATGCTTTTTCTTCAGTTTCTCCGGCGTGCAGCCGTTGGCAACGATGAGGCTGGGCGAATGATCGGTGAGAGCTAAATACTCTATCCCGAGTTCATCGGCTTTTCTGGCCATTTGTTCGATCGTGTGAATACCATCGGAGCATGTCGTATGTGAATGGAGATCGCCGCGAATATCTTTCGTTTCGATGAGCTTTGGGAATTTTTGTTTTTTGAAAGCCGCTTCGACTTCTCCCGTGTCAGTTCTCATCTCCGGCGGCATCCACTGCATACCCAGGGCTTTGTATACTTCTTCCTCGGTCTTCCCGGCAATTTTCTTTCCCTTCTCTCCTTTTTTGGTCAGTTTGAAAACTCCGTATTCGTTGATTGTCATGCCATGATCGCGTGCCAGAGTGCGGACGTGGACATTGTGGTCTTTTGAGCCGGTGAAGTATTGCAGGGCAGCTCCCCATTCGTCTTCTCGTACAACGCGTAAATCAATTTGCTGGTCGCCCTTGATAATGATCGAGCCTTTCGTATCCCCTTCCGCCAATACCTTAATGGTGAGCGGATGCCGGACGAAATACTGAATCAATTCTTTGGGTTTTTTGCTGGTCGCAATGAAGTCCAAATCGCCGATGGTTTCTTCACGCCGTCGAAAGGAACCGGCGGCTTCGAGCTGGATCGCCAATTTGGATTCCTGAAGATACTTCCTCATCATGGCCTCGATCGGAAACATTTCGCCCAGCAACTTTCGCTGCTTGAGTTTTTCTTCCATGCCAATTCCCTGCATGATGTTTTCCACGGTTTTTTTGCCAAATCCCGGCAGTTCTTCGGCTGTCCCGTCCGTGAGGACTTTTTGCAGAGTGGTTTTATCAACGACCCCTAATTCCTTCCAAAGTAACTGGACTTTTTTTGGGCCGAGCGAAGGAATGTCCATCAAAGCCAAGAGGGTCTCCGGAAATTTTCCTTTCAGTTCCTCGTAGGTTTTTATTTTCCCGGTCGACAAATACTCGTGGATTTTTTCGGAAATGGCCGGACCGACACCAGGAATTTCTTTCAAACCTCTCTCTTGATCAATCTCCGCGACATCTCTCGGCAAGTATTTGATCGTTTGCGCGATGCGACGGTAAGAAGCAATCCGATATTTATCGGCATCATCTCCGCCCAGCAGATAGAGGTCTGCCATGTGGTCAAAGATCACAGACAATTCTTGGTTGTTACTCATAGTCCTGAACAAAGTTGATATACAGAACAGGGAGACCAATCCTCCGAAGCTTGTTGTCAGTTCCGGAGGTGGAGCGGAGGTGGAGCGTAGGAGGATGGTCGAAAATCAGCGATAATTGCTGGCTATTGGTCATTGTTCAGAATAATGCTGAATAAGGCTGTCATTGCGTGGGAGTGTTGGTACTTGGAGGTGGCGACCGACGCAATCCCGAATATCAGCATTTAACTCTGGTCACGGGATCGCTACGCTTCTTGTCCTTCGCTGAAGGTTCGTACTTCGCCTCTCTCCAGAGCCTTTGCAGCTTCGAAGGACAGGTCTGAGAATCCGCTCGCGATGTCACCTTTATTCTTCCTTATTGAGTTGACCTTGTTTTGATAGAGCACAATTCCTGGTTGATTTATGTCTCCCTATTTGGTTTAATGGCTACGAATCAATATGAAAAAGCACCTCTCAATGTTTCGTCTTTGAGCGGTGCTTTTTCTTTTTCGTAGGATACGATAGTTTATTGCGAAGGTTGTCCATGAAAATCATTTTTTCTTTCGCCTCCTTTTTCAGAAGGATTGAACAATACCTCTTGGAAGGGCTTAAGACTGCTTTGAGCTTCTTTTTTTCATACCAGTATTGCACGAGCGAATAGAAATCCCCGTCACTGCTCATGAGGACTGCCTGCTGATAATGATTGAATTCCACCATCGCTCTCAGAACAAGGTCTGCATCGCAATTTCCTTTGATGTTTCCTTCTTGGTCTTCCAAGGTAGGCTTGAAAATCAGGATATATCCTACTGATTGGAGATAAGCGTATAAACTCGTATTGCTTGGAACGTATCCAATAAAATAATACGCCGTCTTCACCTCGTATTTTTCCTTTAAGTAGACCCTGAGTTTTTGCCAGTCAATTTTCCATCCTAAATTTTGTGCAGAGAGGTTGAGATTCTGACCATCGATAAACGCGTAGTTTTTTGGCTCCTTTTTCAGGGGGATGTCTTTATTTATTCCAGCTTAACATATTTGCAGGCTGCTCTAAAGCGGGGTTTTTTGCCTCTTTTTAAATTGTTTCCAGCTTTTTACATAAGCGCTTATTTTATTCCACGAGAACGGCCATTTGTAGTCATGCCGTACTCTGGCAGCAGAAGAAAGCCAGATCTCATCTCCTTCCTTGCGAACCCGTTCGGAAAACTCCGTGTCTTCGTAGTACAGAAAAAAACGTTCGTCTAACAATCCTTTTTTGCGGAATGCTTCTCCACGCACGAGCATGCAGGCTCCGGAAGCATACTCCAAAATACGATCTTCCAGATGAGGAATGGATTTGCGGAATCCTCCCAGGCTGACGAGGCCAAATCCGCGGTATTCATTGCCCCAGGTGTTTATTTTTTTTGGCTCTTTCATGAGGGTCAACAGCGGCTGGACAATCATTCGTTTTTCGTCTGCTTGCATGGTTTTTAGCATGTTTTGCAAAGACCCCTGTTCCAGCCGGGTGTCTGGATTGAGCAGGAGGATGAATTCTATTCCCTCCTCCAGACATTTTTGAACGCCTTTATTCACGGCTTTGGCAAAACCTTCGTTCGTTTGATTCTTTATGACGACTACTTCCGGAAAGCGCTCGGCAATTTCCACCGACTTGTCTGTGCTGGCATTGTCCACGATCACGACGCGGATGGGAACTTCCTGTGAAAAAACGGAAGCCAGACAGGTCCCGATGTATTTTTCCGAATGATAGGTGACGATGATGACTCCAATCATAATGCAGCTTTTTAGGAATTAGCTTCATGAGCTTTTTAGGAATTTGCTAAAAAGCTCATGAAGCTAAGAAGCTAACTCCTTATTTCTCACAAATTGCGTGGCTTCAAACATGCTTTCGAATGTTCCGGTATCGATCCAGGCTCCCTTGACCAGCTCGACGTCCAATCGCTTTTCTTCCATATACATGCGCACCAGGTCGGTAATTTCCAATTCCCCGCGAGTGGATGGTTTGAGGGTTTTTGCTTTAGAAATGACCGAGGAGTCAAAGGTGTAAATGCCGGTAACAGCATATTTGCTCTTGGGAACTTTTGGTTTTTCTTCAATGCTCAGCACCTTTCCTGCAGGATCCAGTTCGACGACCCCGAATCGTTCAGGATCTTCGACCTCTTTTGCGAACACTCTTGCGCCTCCCTTGAAACTTTGGATGGCCTGGCTCAGATCATCTTCGAACAGATTGTCGCCCAGAATCATTGTGACATGGTCTTCGTCAATGAAGCTTTCTCCGATCAGGAAGGCTTGCGCGAGACCTTCCGGCTTGTCCTGCACCTCGTAGAGGAAACGGGCGCCAAAATCTTTTCCGGATCCCAGGAGATTTACAAAATCCCCGGCATGCTCGGGCGCCACGATAATTAAGATTTCTTTGATTCCCGCTTTCAGCAAGGTTTCAAGCGGGTAATAAATCATCGGCTTATTGTAGATCGGCAAAAGCTGCTTGCTCGTTACTTTCGTGCAAGGATAGAGTCTCGATCCGCTCCCACCCGCCAGGATTATTCCTTTCATAGATCACAAAAAAGCCGGCACTACTGTACTACAGCTGTCGAGTGAGTGAAAGGCTATCGGCCCTTTGGCTCATACCTGGCCATCTCATCAGCTGATTCTTCCCGTTGTTGTCGGACCTTATTGATAGCTGCGTCGATCCATATCAGCAAATCCGTCAGGTCTTTTTTGAGTTCCCGACTGAGGCTTTTTGCCAGGGCCGCCTTCATTTCCGCCCGGCGCGATTGCTTGTATCCCAGGATTTGCTCGGCTACCGCATAGATGCGTCGGACCTGCTGTGCCGGCAGATTTTTTTCGAAGTCGAGGGCTCCGGGCCGGAGGGCATTTTTTGGATGGGTGATTTCCAAGATTTGCTGACGCACCTCCTCTTTGATTTCCTCAGTCACTTCACCATACCCGGATTCTTCCAAGATCATGGACTGGGTCAAATCATAGATCAGGCTTTTTAGAAGGGCCGCTTCGTTGGTGTTTAATCCTTCATCTTCTTCTTTCTGCCGGAGCGCTTGAATCCTCTTTTGCAGGTCATACCGCGACATCACCTCAGGTGTTTGAGATTTTTCCGATCGTGAAGGTTCTTGTTCTTTTTTTGGCCGGAGGCGAACGAGTTCTTTTTCTTTCATGAAAAGATCATAATTTATTTCTCAACAGTATATCTCAAAATGGTTCAAAATCCAATGACATCATAGCATTTTTCATCTGCTCTTTAAGGGCGAGAAACCCGATATCTGTCGATCAAAAGCGGCAACGATTGGGAAACCGGCGGCATGGCAATACCCATTTTTTCACTGAGGGCAGCGGAAAGTACGCAGTTGCTGCGCTCTGCTTTGGTCATGCCCGCGAACTCCTCTAAGCCAATGTATTCAAAGGTTCGGCTGGGATCAATCTTCTGTCGATAGAGTTCGAGGAGGTCTCGATGTTCATACATGCCTGGATTCACCGCGTTTAAGACGCCAGTCGGCTTCTTTTCTATGACTCGCTCCAGAAAGGGCAGAAAGTCTTCGATGATCGTGACACTATTGGGAACATTGAGGATTTTTTTGTACTGCAGCAATTTATCAAGAAGGTTTTTAGGATTTGGGACCCCTTGGAGCGGCATACGAATGCGAAGGACGCAGACGTTCGGGATTTCTTTGAGCGCTCCTTCAGATACGGCTTTGGTCTGACTATAAAAACTTCCGAAAAAATTCGGTTCGTCTTCTTCCGTAAAAGCCTTTTCCGCCGGACCTGAAAAGATACAACCGCTGCCGATGTGAATGACATAATTCCCCTGCTCCGAAGCCATTTGCGCGACGTTGATGGCTCCCGTGATATTGACCTGTGCTGTTTCCAAGCGGTGGTCTTCGCACCAGTCAACATTTGGCTTGCCGGTTTTCCCGGTGGCATTGATGACCGTGGAGCCCTGAACATTCTCCAGGGCTTTGCGGACCTGATCCAGATCGGTGACATCCACTTTGATCGTTTGCAGATCGTAGCCCTTCTCAGAAAAATACTGATGGATCCAGCTGCCCAGGTACCCGGTATGGCCACGGAGATAAATTCTCATGAAGCTTGTGGGAAGAGAGGAGTGTAGCTTGTAGACTTTCGTTCGCAAGCACTATCCTACAAGCTACCAGCTACCAGCTACAAGCTCGTATTTGAATTTGGGTATTGGGATGATTTCTGGAACAATAATGATAACACCTCTTAAGTCGAATACATGGCCTCCCGTATTTCCCCCTGGCGTTCCTTCAATGAATTTTTTGTCTCTATCGTCTATTTTGTCCAGGGCTCTGCCGGGCTGACTTCAATCGCCATGGCGATTATTTTACGTGAGCAATTAGGATTGGATTTTTATCAAATGGGATTAATCGGGGTGGCAAGCACCTTGCCTTGGAGCATCAAACCGATTTTTGGTCTCCTCACGGATTTGGTCCCGATTGGCAAATATCGACGCCGTCCATACCTGCATATCGGCCCGTTGTTAGGATTCTTGGGCTATCTCATCATCGGTGTGTACGGCAACAGCTTTGAAGTGTTTTTTCTGGCGCTCATCTTCGCAAACCTGGGGCTTTCCCTGACTGATGTGGCGACGGATGGATTTGTGGTAGAAGAATCCGATGAAAAAAATGCAGCGCGTATCCAAGGAATTACCCAGGCTTCCATCCGTATGGCAGCCTTTATTACGTCTTTTTTCTCAGGTCTTCTGATTTATGCGGAAGTACTGACCCCCCATCAGATGTTTTTGCTGGTCGCCTGCTTCCCTCTCATGACTTTCCTGGCATCGTTTTTTATCCGAGAAAAAAAGGTCGATTCTCTATCGAGTGACCCAAAACCAGCGGCTTCTATCTCTCTCGAGGCAAAAGCTGAATACCAGCAAACAAAAAAATTTGATGTTTCTGTTTTTACCAAAGGCTACATTGCCAGCCTGATCGTCATTTTCATTCTCATCATTCTCAACCTCGTTTTTGGCTCCAAGATCGATTCCTTGTTGGCGGAGCATGTACCTCAACTGTCTCGTATTTATTTCACGATTGCCATTTGGGCCTTGTTTGGCGTGTGGATGGCCTCTTATTTTACTAAATTGAAAAAGCTGAAGTTGACCAGCTCCATGATTTTCGTGGCGATTTTATTTATCTTGCTCTGGCGCATTAATCCCGGGACCGGCAATAGCACCTTTTTTTACCTTAAAGACATCTTGGGAATCAATGAAAAAACCCTGGGGTTTATTGACACTATTTCCCAGCTGGGGTCTATCTTAGGGGTTGTTTTGGCGGTGAAGATTTTTGACAAAATCCGATTGAAAAAACTTCTCGTAGCTACCGTACTCATTGCCGCTGTGTATGGCTTCAGTAGTTTCGCCGTGACCCATCCTGAGTGGGGCAATTGGCTTGGGACCACTTCCATTGTTTCGTTCTTCGGCTCTTTGATCGCTGTCCCCGTGTACTTTTTTGACAGTATTTTCAATTCTCTCTTTGTTGGTACTGCTTTTGCGAATCCGATCACGACTGCTTTCAGTCTGAGCAGTATGGAAAAATATTTGTACCTGCAATCGATCATCGGTGAGCTGGTCTTCATGATTGCTTATATCCCTCTTTTGAAATTTGCCGTGCTCATTACACCGAAAAAAGCTGAAGCGACGAACTTTGCCATCATCACGAGTATCATGAATGTCGGTTTGGCGGTCTCCACCTGGCTTTCTGGATATCTCTACAATTTCTTTATGCTGCAGTATTACCCTGACCTGCCAGTGACCACGATCCAGGTCGACATCATCGATCTGCTGATCTGGATCAATATCATTACTTCGGCGACCTGTTTACTGGTCCTGCCTTTCCTAAAAACCGAACGGTTTGTGAAGGAATCATGAAGGATTTCCCAAAAACGCATTGCATGATCTGTCAAGGTTGCTAGATTGAAGCTAATTTTCCCATTTTCATTTCTATGAAACAATTCATAGGTTTTTTGATCGCCTGCGTTTTCTTTGTTTTTCCAGCTTCAGCTTTTGCCGCTTTTTCTGATATTCGTTCCGGGTCGCAGCTTGAATCGTATATCGAAGTTTTGGTGGGAAAAGGCATTATTTCAGGCTACCCTGACGGGACCTTTCAACCTGAGCGCACGATCAACCGGGCGGAGGCTCTGAAAATTATTTTTGAAACCATCGAAGGTCAGTTGGAATCTTCAACAAATTCCGGATTCCCCGATGTGCCGCAACATGAATGGTTCGCGAAGTATGTGACGACTGCCAAGAATAAGAACATCATTCAGGGGTATCCGGATGGTCGTTATCGTCCCACGCAGGAAGTGAACCGGGCAGAGTTTATCAAGATGGCTATGAGCGCTCTTCCTTTTTTTAGCACCACCCCTCAAGATAAAGCAGCAGCCATTGAACAGTATTCCGATGTATACGACCTGTGGTACACCCCATACGTGAGCGCCGGACTTCAGTTGGGATTTCTCAGCAAGACCGACCAACTGAGACCAACTGCTCCGATGCAGCGCCAGGACGCGGTGGAGATTGTTTATCACATGGCTCAATACTTAGAAGATCATCCAGCATCGATTGCTGAATCTGATATTCCCTATGTTCCGGAAGAATCGTTTACCGTTATTGATCCCACTCGTCGGACTAAAGGATGGGATGAGCTTCCAAAAAGCCAGGTCAATATCGTGAGGCTTCCCAATCGTTTTGAAGTCTATTCCGCTCTAAATGGCTTCAACATTTTTATCGATGATAATAATGAAACGCGAGGCGTTGCGGTTCAAAGTCAGCCGCAAGAATTGAAACTAGAAAACACATTGAATGATTGCGTTGTCTATTTTTCTGCCGCCGAATATCGCCAAAATGAAACCCCCGAAGAAGCGCGCCAAAGAATTCTTGAAGAAGAAAAAATTGCAGACATGTATCCGAAGACCATTCATGTAAATCGGTTTGAAAAAGTAAACAAGTATAATTACTCAGAAGCTTACAAACATATTGTTGATCAGACAGTTCAAGCGCCAAATGGTCCCGAAGAGCTCCATTCCGAACGCAGTTATTTTTTCGGTCCTGAAAAATACTATTGGCATTACATCCTCAACGAGGACAAATCGAAGTGTGAGCCTTTTCTGGAAACGATTTTGATGGGATTCTCTCTCCGAGAATAATATGAAGAAATTCAACCTCTTTCTCGCTTTTTTTATATTAAGCGCACTCCTTTCCAAGGCGACTGTTTTCGCGTTTGAAGGCTTTCAAGCCCCTATTCCGGCAGGACAGCATTACATTACTCAAGGCTACTATTTTCCTGACTCCGGAGCACCAAAATTCACCCATGAAGGATACGAATTAGATTTTCAAACGCCTGATCCTGATGAAGCTTTGTCCTACGATTGTTATAGCTATGGCGTGCCAATTGTTGCCATGAAGCCAGGAAAAGTCGTTTGGATTGAGAATAGAGATTACCGGCTCGCAAGGCATGACACCCAGAGCACCTCGCTCGGCCAATCTGTCGTTATACGTCACTCCGAGGATGAGTATGCTGTTTATGGCCATATGA